>Ga0116226_10002871_pt1 | contig 15123 bp, 8 predicted proteins | sample S1TSphfallax_FD_89692 | JGI IMG/M metagenome (GOLD analysis project Ga0116226, IMG submission 89692) | Host-associated microbial communities from peat moss isolated from Minnesota, USA - S1T2_Fa - Sphagnum fallax MG | ecosystem: Host-associated > Plants > Peat moss > Unclassified | place: USA...
GTCATCGTGCTACCGCTATACAGCGTCGCCCCCGCCGAATTCGCGATCAAACCGCTCAGGTTCAAAGTCCCCGACGAGCCTATGGTCCCGTTGTTGACCAGGTAACCATTGGTCGCAATACTCAACGCCCCGGTCACCGCCAGATCGCCGTTATTGGTGAACCCGTTCGTCGCATTCAAGGTCACGGTATTGGCCGACGGGCTCCAATTGCTGGCCAGCGACATGCTGGCCGCCGTGATCGTCAATTGATTGCCGGCGCCCACGGTGCCCATGCTGGATGCCGATGGATCGAGGGCCATGTTGGCCAGATTCATGGTCAGGTTGCCCTGCGCCAGAATCTGCCCGCCGCCGTTGTAGAAGCCGCCGTTGCCGCCCGTCACGGTCAGGTTCAGGCTGGCGCCGTTACCGCTCGACGCGGTCAGGTCGCCCGCGAACAGCAGGCCGTTGTTGTTGTTCAGTGTGTTGGCGGTGACGTTGAGGCTGTCCTCGCCCATCACCGAGCCGCCGTTGGTCATGCCGCCCGATACGTTCACCGTGGTGTTGGTGCCGTCTATCGAGCCCTGGTTGTTCAGGGTGCCGGCTGTGACATGGGTGGCCCCGGTCGAGGCCAGGGAGCCTGCGCCCGATACATTGACGGTGCCGCCGTTGACGGTCAGCGTGCCGCCGCTCAAGACGCTGGCGTTGGTTTGCACGGTAGCGCCATTGCCTATCGTCGCGGTGCCGGCCACCATCGTTTTGCCCGACACCGTTACCTGATTGGCGGCGGTTTCGCTCAGATTGCCGCCGACCAGCAAACCGCCGGTGTTGACGTTGTAGCCCGACAGGGTGGCGTTATTGGTGACATTCAGTTGCGCTGCGCTGGTGTCGATGCTGCCGCTGCTGCCATTCGAGGCGGTTGCGCTGAAGCTCTGCTCGGCCGTCAGCGTGCCGGACAGCACGATCGCGTTGCCGCTCAGGGTGGTATTGCCGGCAATCTCATTGGTACCGGCCATGGTCAAGGTCTGGCCGGCCTGCAGGGTCACGGCGGCATCGGTCGAAAAGGCGCTGGCGGACAGATTGCCGCCGGCCGTCATCGACACTGCGCCGACGGCATCGATGCCGGCGTTGGCCGTCAAGTTCTGCGCGGCCGTCGCGTTCAAGGTGCCGCCCGTGGTCAACAACCCTTCCAGGTTGACCCCGCCCGCGGTGGAATTCAACGTCACATTCCCCACCGCCGTGATCGTCCCAAAGTCCAGGCTACCCGCCGAGGTCGCGCTAAAGGCGCCGGCGGTCTGGATATTGGGCGGGTCGATCGATTGCGCGGTCAGCGACAGATTGCCCTGGTACGACAGCGTCGCGCTGCCGGTCATGCTGCCGCCGGCGGTGAAGCTGCCGGTGCCGAGACCCGAGTCGGAGCCAGCCACGCTCAGGTTGCCGCCGGCATTGACGATGGTATTGCCGTTGACCAATGCGCCATTCAAAGCGGTGGCGCCCCCCGAGGTGGTGGTCAGATTGCCTTGGGTCGATATCGTGTCCGCGCTGAACAAGGTGCCCGAGGTGGCGGTCAACTGCACGTCGCCGCCGGTGCTCAAGGTGCTGCCCAGTGTCAGGTTGCGGCCGGCGTTCAGCGTCACCGTGGTGGTGCCGTTCAACGCGCCCGCCACGGCGATATCTTGCGCGGCCTGCAGATTGGTCAGGCCACCCGAATACAGCGCGCCATTGATCGTGATGCTGCTGCCGGCCGTGTTGGCCAGCAGATTCATATCGCCCACGCTAGCGGCCGAGCCCAAGGTCATGCTGCCGCCCGAGGTGGCGCTCAGTGCGCCGGTGGCGTCCACGCCGCCCGTCACCGTCATGCTGCCGCCCGATTGCAGGGTGGTGGCGGTGCCCGATCCGATCATCCCGGCGACATTGATCAGACCCGGCGCCGTCACATTCACCGCGCCGGTGGCGATCAGACCGCCCGTCGCGGTAACGTTGCCCGCCCCACCCTGGCCCTGGGCCGTGACCGTGATAGTGCCCGCGGTGGCTTGAACCGTGCCCACGCCAGCGTTGCCGGCACCGGTGACTTGCACCGTCGTGCCTTGCAGCCCCCCCGTCAGCGCGACGTTGCCGCCCGCCGTCACTTGCGCGGCCTGGCCAAAGGCCATCACACCGGCGCCGTTGATATCGGTGCCGGCGTTCAAGGTGCCGCTACCCTGACCCGCAACCGTGCCGCCTACCGTCATGGCTTGGTTCGAGGTCAAGCTGGTATTGCCGGTGACCGTGGCACTGCCGTTCAACGTCACATTGGTACCCGAGACCACCAGATTGCCTGCGGTGGTGATCGCGCCAGCGGTATTGATGGCGGCCGTGCCTTGCGTCGCCGTCAGCGTCACATCGCTCTTGGTCACCATGTTGCCGTTCACGGTCGCGTTGTTGCCGCCCGTCAGCGTCACGGTACTGCCGCCCGTGATCGCGCCATTCACGATCGCGTCCTGCGATGCTTGCAGCGCAATCGTGCCCGGCACCGTGATGGTCCCGTTCAATGTGGCGTCGCCGCCGTTGGCGCTCAGCGCCAGCAAACCGGTGGTGGTGACGGTGTTCAGCGCCGCGCTGCCGGCGGCCGTGGCCTGAACCTGGGTTGCCTGCAGCGATCCGGTCAGGCTCAGATTGCCGCCCGCGTTCAACATCGCGTTTTGCGTGATGGCTTGGGTGCCGGCGCCCGTCATGTCGCCGCCCGAGGTCAGCGTGCCGGCGGCCTGACCGATCAGGGTGCCGTCCAAAGTCATGGCGCTGCCGCTGGTCAGGTTCAAGGCGTTCACTGCGCTCACGGTACTGCCTTGGGCGAAGCTCGTGGCGAGTCCGCTGGTGGCGCTCAATGCGCCACCGCTGTTCAAGCCGCCGTTGACTGTCAGGTTGCCGCTCTGCGCATTGACCGTCATATCGCTCAGCGAGGCCAGCGTACCGGCGGCGGCAACATTGATATTGCCGGTGACCTGCGCGTTCAGCGTGGTGGCACTGGCCACCTGTCCGGTCACCGACAGATCCTGGCCCACCGTCAGCGTGGCCACATCGGCGGTATTGAACAGCCCGCCCAGCGTCATGTTCTGCCCGCTCGTCAGCGTCGCCGTGCTATTGGCGAGCGATTGCCCCGCCAGCGTCAGGTTCTGGCCCGCGTTGGCCACCAAGGTGCCGTTGGCTTGCAGCGTGCCACTCGCATTCGGCGTACCGGTCGTGACCGCGTTGGTCAGCGTCATATTGCCGACCGAGCTGACGTTCAAGGTGCCGCCCTGCAGCGCGCCGGTCAAATCGATATTGCCGCCCGCGTTCAGGGTGCCGGCCAAGGAGAAGGCGCTGGTGCCGCTGCCCACGATATCGGCGCCCGAGCTCAGTTGTCCCGTGCCGTAACCGGCCAGGGTGCCGTTTTGTGTGAGGGTCTGGCCGGCGCTCAGGGCGGTGTTCAACGCGACGGTCGTCATCGCGCCCAGCGTCAGGTTCTGGCCCGCGCTGGCCGTCAGATTGCCGCCACTGATCAGGTCGCCGCCCGTGCTGCCGCTGGCGGTGGTGGTCAGCGATCCATTCACCGCGCTCAGGCTCATGTCGCTGCTGGACTGAACGCCACCCGTGACATTGAGGTTGCCCTGACTGGTCACGCTGACCGTGCTGCCGCCCAGCACGCCCGAGATATGGGTGTCGCCGCTCGCGTTGAGTGCGACGGCGCCCAACGCGGTCGCGGTACCCGTGACGTTGAGGTCGCCGCCGTTCGCGTTGGCCGTGAGGGTGGTCGCGGTCTGCACCGTGTTCAGCGTGACGCCTTGCGCGGCAGTCGCGCTCACGCTGGTGCCGCTGGTCAGTGAACCGGTGGCAGCAATCGCGCCACTGGCACTCAAGCGCATGTCGGAGGCGGATTGCAGCGCGCCACTGACGTTGACGTCGCGGGCAGCGGTCAAGCCTGCGGTGGCACCCGTGGCCACCGAACCCGTCACATTCACATCACGCGCCGCTTGCAGCGTCAGCGCGTCGGTCGAATTGACGATGCCGCTCAGGGTTACGTCGCCCTGGCCTGCATTCCCATTGGCGGTCACGGCCAGGGTGCCCGAGGTTTGCAAGTTGGCGAACGCGGCGTTATTGCCGGCGACCGCGTTCAAGCTTCCGGCGGTCAAGGTGCCGGTCAGCGCGATATTGCCGCCCGCGTTCAGTTGCGCGAGCTGGTTCACGCCTATGCTGCCGGCGCCATTGATGTCGGTGCCGGCCGTGAACGTGCCGTTGCCTTCGCCGACCAGCGAATCGGTCAAGCTCAAGCTCTGGCCGGCCGTGACCGTGCTATTGCCGGTGACGACGGTCAAACCGCCCAGGGTGATCGTCTGGCCTGCGTTCGCGTACAGGTTGCCGGCCACGGCATTGTTGCCGCTCGTCGCCAGATTGCCCGCGACGGCGGACAGGGTCATGTCGCTACCCGATTGCAGCGCGCCGCTGACGGTCAAGTTGCCCTGAGCGCTGGCATTGACGGTGGTGCTGCCGATCAGCGTGCCGCCCAGCGTCATATCCTGGCCGGCATTGGCGTTGAAGGCGCCGCCGCTGCCCAGTTCACCAGTGGTGGTCAGGCTGCCGCTAGTGTTGGTCAAGCTCATGGCGCCGACCGAGGTCACCGAACCACCCAACTGCGTATCGTTGGCGGCCGTCATGCTGAGCGCGCCGCCGATCTGCATCGAGGCGCTATCGCCGACGGTAATCGCGCTAGCCGAGGTCAAGGTCGCATCGCTGACGCTGGACACCGTGCCGCCCAGGGTAATACCGGTACTGCCATTCGCTTGAACCGATAGCGTCGAATTGGTGTTCAGCGAGCCGCTCAGATCGACATTGCCGCCCGAACTCAAGGCCATGCCGCCTTGCGTCGTGATGGCGGTACCGCTCAGGGTGAGGTCGCCGCCGGCATTCAGCGTGGCGTTACCTTGTCCCAGCAGCAGACCGCTCAACACGATCCCCTGCGCGCTGCTCAAATTGATATTTGACAAACCTGCGGCCGAACCGGACAAAGTCAGGTTACCGCCCGCATTGGCTGTCAGCGTGCCGCTCGATATCAGCGAGCCCGGCAGCGTGATTTGTTGCGCCGCAGTCAAACTCATGGCGCCGCTCGATTGCAGCGAGCCCGGCACGTTGAGGTTGCCGCCCGCGCTTACCGTCAAGGCGCCGCCACTGGCCAAGCCACTATTGACCTGCACGTCCTGCCCGGCGCTCAGCGTGGCGTTGTTGCCCGCGGTGGTCTGCGCGCCGATCACGATATCCTGCCCGGCGTTCGCGCTCAGATTGCCGACGCTGTTCAAGGTCGCGCTGGTGGTGAGGCTGCCGTTCACCGCGTTCAGGCTCATGTCCGAACCCGATTGCGTCAGGCCGTTGAGCTGGATCGCATTCTGCGCGGTGGCGCTGACCGTGCCGCCGCCCGTCAACTGACCGCTCGTCAAGCTGTTGCCGGCGTTGATGGACAGGTTGCCGTTGGCTGCGGCACTGGCCAGATTGACATTGCCGCCCGCTGTAATTGACAGATCGGTGCCGGCTTGCAAGGTGCCGGTCGAGCTCAGATCGCCAGTGGCATTGATGGTGTAGCCACCCGCACTCAGGTGCGACCCCGTCAACGTAATATTGCCCGCACTCTGCAAGGTCGCTTGCGTTTGCGCCGCACTGCCCGCCACCGTCAGATCGCCGTTCGAGGCGATCTGCAAGGTGCCGGTATTGGCCGTCATCTGCGCATCGAGTCGTACGCCCATGCCGGCTGGCGTACCGATCAATTGAATCTCGCCGCCCGTCACCGCGCCATAGGCGGTGGCGTCGATGGCGTAGTTTTGTGTGCCGTTGGTGGCTGCCGTGATCGCGGCAGCCGTGTTGGCGCTGCCGTTGCTGCTGGTACCGTAGGTCGTGCCGCCCGTGCTGTCGATGCTGGCCGGCGTCACCATCTGGTCGCCGGCGATCGCATTGATCTTGGTGCCGGCATACAGCGGGGCGTTGATCCCTATGGTTTCGGCGATCAGGTCTATCGTGCCGACGGTGCCGTCGATCCCGGCGCCCGGTCCATTGGCGCCGGCATTGCCTTCGATCTGGATATGACCGCCCGTGACGTTGTAGCCGACGGCGGTGGCATTCTCGAAACTGGTCACGCTGCCGCCCACCTGCGTGAGCATTTGCGGCACACCCGTGGTCAAGACCACGCTGGGTGTGTTGGTAAACGCCGTGCCTTGCGTGCTGATGCCGTTTGGATTGGCGATCACCACCGTCGCCGGCGTGCCGAATACTTCGAGTGGCCCGTTCAAGGCACTGGCGAACGCGCTACCGGTTGAGGTCACCTGATTGATGATCACGCTGGCCGCGCGCGAGGTCAGATTCGGGTTGGCCGTCACCTGGCCGCCCGTCAACGACGTCCCGCTCAGCATGCTGTTGTTCAGAATCAACCCGATCGGGTCGATGTTGAACTGTTGGTACTGGTTCAGCGAGATCCCGTTCGAATTCGGCGTGGCGATATTCACCACCGGCACGCCACCGTTGGCGCCCGTACTTTGTGTGACGGTCGGGCGGAAGGTGATCGGTGCGTTAGGATCGGCAATCGGTGCCGCCTGGGCGCTGGCAATCTCCACGCGCACTTGCGGCAGCATCTTGCGCACCGCCTGCCAATCGTCCAGACGGGCCCAACTGAACGCGCCGGCACCCAGTGTCCCCGCCGCATCACGAGCCTGCTCGAAGCTCAAGCTGAGCGGGCTCAGCCACAGGCTCAACGCCACCGCACCGGCCAACACCCTTTGCCACAGCGCACGCCGCGGCTGAGTCGCCGCGCCCCAGGGGGTCGTGCGTAGCTGTTCCGCGCGGGCGCTTGCGCGGGCATGCTGCGCGTGGGTCAGTTGGCTCAGTGGGCGGGGGCGTGACATAGCGTGCTCTGGGGCTTTGGTTTGTTTTTATTGCTGGATATGCGCGGTTTTCATCAGATTCATCACGACCTGCGCGGTCGCCTTCTCCAGTGCGACTTGCTCAAGCTGACGACGCAGCACCGGCTTGATGGCGTCGTACTGGGGAATCTGGGTCGGGCGGATCTGGTCGGCGCGCAGTAGATAAAACTTGCCGTCGACCACAATCGGTGCGGCCGAGACACCACCTTGGGGCAGCTTGGTCAGCGCGTCGGCCAGCGGTATCGGCCAATTCTGGGTATGGCCTTCCTGCAACGGCAGCTTGAACGAGATCCAGTTCAGCGCGCCACCTTGGGCGGCATCCGGACCTTTGCTGTATTGCTTGGCCAGCGCACCAAAATCGCCACCCTTCTTGAGCGCATCCAGCACCTTCTGCGCGGTGTCGCCATCGTCGACCACGATCACGCTGGGCTTGAATTCGTTCTCGCCCAGGGTGGCGACAATCGCGTCGTACTGAGCCTTGACCTGATCATCGGTGACCGGATCCGGCTTCACGTTGTCACGCAGATAGGCTTGCATCATCGCCGTCGCTTGCGCCTGGGCCACCGCGGCCTGCACGTCGGCATGGCTGTCGTAATGCGCTTGCAGGGCAACCTGACGGAACAGTTCGCGCGCGATCAACTGGTTCTTCAAGGCCTGGCGCAGTTGCGCCGTATCGGGCGCGCCGCTGGCGCGCACCGCTTGATCCAGTTGATCCTGGGTAATCGACACGGTATTGACCTGCGCAATCACACCGGCGGGTAGCGGAGCCGAGGCGGCAACGGCTGCCGAGGTCACCGCGGAAGCCGCGGCAGGCTTGGCCGCGGTCTTGGGCTGTTGCGCGGCAACGGCACTGGCGGTGCTCAATGCGGTGCTCAGTGCCAAGACCAGTCCGCACAGGGCGGGGAGACAACGGATCGATCGGATGGGGGACGACATGGTTTTCCTCGCAGGCTTCGGGGTGATCGGTGGGAATGATTCGGGGTGGGGATAGGGAAATGTCGGGGTAAGCGCCCCCGTCTGCCGGCCATAAGCGGCCGTGCTCACGCCAGTCAGAGTGGAGTCGTCCGCTACGGCGCGAGCGGCATAGGTCATCGATGCATTTAAAACGCGCGTCATGGTACTTCGAGGAAGATTCCGATTCGATCAACTAGCGAAAAGCTGGGGGGGCGGTGGCATGCTCGACGCGGGCTCACTGCGTCTTGTTTATACCTAGCGATATACCAATTGAATGAAATTCAAAAACTGCCGCAATGCACCCCTTTATAGGGAGCGAGCGGAGATTATCATAATGAACAGAAAGGTTACGCAAGAATATTTATTCGAATTATTTTTTGCGCAATATAGGGGGCGCCGCATCCTGTCTAATCGACAGGTCGAACATTACAACCATGGTATGCAATATACAATTTCAATTTTCAACGAGAGCAACCCCTTGCTTTAGATCGATATGAATCAAAATCCAGCAGCTATAGGTAGGCAAGGCATATCTTTGTATTTTTAGAGCAAGCACCACTCTTCAAGCTTGTTTTAATATCGCGCTGAACGTGATATCCATCTACTTTTTTAGCACAGACCCTTACAACAAAAATAAATATTGAAATGAATTTGAAGCCTAAATGATTGGCTTTAGAAAGGGTCCGTAGTTGCGCCTCCGCTACGCGATCGCGTCGGTTGCCACATAAATTTCGCTGCGACAACCTGGGATACTTAGCAGATTGGCAACACTCTGGCAATTGACCGATTTCCACGATTGCAGCGATTTCCGCGCTGACCACTGCGCCCCCATCGAGACAGAGCGATGCCCGAGAACAGACCAAGAATTCTCGTCTACAAAAGAACCCATACGGGTGACCCCAACGAAAGCGGCCTTTTTGGATGCAATGACTGTATGGGATCGGTACGGGACTGGGACTTCAACCACGTAGTCGGTATTGGAGGCGTTAGCCCGTGGCCTGGCTACGAGGCAATAGCGAAGAAAGTGAACTGGGTTGGGATAGGCAGGAAAGCGTGCGGCATCAATCCCAAAGGGCACGCGGTATGGGCCTTTGAGCGTTTCATTCTGCTCAACGAGCACGGACCCTTGCTAAAGTTAGACTACCCGCTGCTATATGAGCATATGCTGGAAACAAATCGACGCGTCTTGATATCCGACAGCTTGTTCGAAGATATGTATGCGGAACTAATGGCTATCCTGCATCTTGCGCATGACGCGCCTCCCTCACCGGCAATCGATCCGAAGCAGCTTCATTGCACTCCGCAGGTTCTCTCAACAAAATGTCAGAAACCAAAATTCTCTTCCTGCGCGTAGGCATCGACCGTGGCTGCGGCGGTCGGCTATCTCCAATTGAAGCCGATTGCAGCTTTGAATACGTGCCCATTCCTGAAGGGGAACCGGTACACAATCCCCTTAGATATGGCGATATTCCGTCGCGCCGGGGAAACACCCTCGCGCAAGTCATTGGCCTGGATACGCCGGCTCACTACGACCCGGAGTTCGTCACCTACAGCTATGGGGAGCCTAGTCATCCAAAGCGCTCCCAGCTATTAGCCCTGAATCGTGGCGACTATCTTGTTTTCTATGCCGGATTCCAGGGGGATGGCATCGCAACAGGTACTTGCTGTGTAATCGGCTATTTCGTAGTTCATGCCGTTCATGCAATGAGCGCCGACCTTCCGTGGCCACCAGCCATCTCAGTGCACCTGAACAATGCCCACTTTCGTCGCGTGCAACGTGAAGACAGGCTGGTGGTGATCGAGGGCGATAAAAAAAGCTCAAACTTTGTCGAGCGACGACAGTCGCTTGAGGGTCGGTTTATGCCCTTTGCATGAGCGGTCGTGCCCTCGGCGATCACCGCGCGCTCGTCGGGCGGTACACGGCCAGGATTGGCCGGTCGAGCTCATGCCGAGGCGGACGTTCGAACGATCGCTCCACCCAGTTAAAAGATATTCAGTTACTATTTCCGCTGCCATGTCATCGGTTTTATGAAAGACTCGTGAGATCGCCAGACTAACGGTTCTATGGTAATCGATTCCCCATCACCGTCTCGACTCGATGATTAGAAATGGCCAAAGTAGTCCCCACCAAAAAAGTAGTGGGGACCACAGTGGCCACAGACGCACCGAAGAGAAGTTCACGCAAAGGCATCCCGAATCACCCCATCGAGTTTCGACGGCATCTGGCCCAGCAAGCCTGCGAGCCGGGTATCTCGGTTGCGCGTCTGGCGATGGAACACGGGTTGAATCCGAATCTGGTCTTCAAATGGCGTCGCGCGCTGCGCGCCGGTGAATACGACTCGATTGGATTGCTGCCGGCGACGGTAGAAGCGTCAGTGCCAGAGGTCGCGCCGGCGGCGGCACCGCTTACCGATACCGCACCCACGGGCACTATCGAGATCAACGCGGGCCATGTCCGAGTTCGGATCGAAGGTTCGCCTAACGAAGCCTCGCTGCTGCTGGTACCCCGGCTGTTGCGCGGCACGACTGGATCGGCAGCATGATCGGTCTGCCCAGTCGCACTAAGATCTGGTTGGCGGCCGGCGTGACCGACATGCGCTCGGGTTTTAACAGTCTGGCGGCCAAGGTCCAGACTGTGCTGGAGCGAGATCCGTTCAGCGGTCAAGTATTTGTGTTCCGGGGCAAGCGTGGCGATTTGGTCAAAGTACTGTGGTGGAGCGGCGACGGGATGTGCCTGCTGATGAAACGTCTGGAGCGGGGCCGGTTCGTCTGGCCGCGTGCCGAGGCTGGCGAGGTCTGCCTGAGCCAGGCGCAACTATCAGACGAGGTCGTGTCGCACAAGGCGGTGGCCGCCACCGCCGAAGCGGAAATCGAGCACCTGAAACTGCTGATCGCCAAACTACGGCGTATGGCGTTCGGTCGTAGCTCGGAGAAACTGGACAGCCAGATCGAGCAGCTCGAGTTGCGCCTGGAGGATCTTGAGGCTGACGAAGGTGCTGCCCCCATCGAGATTCCGAAGACACCCCGTACGGTGGCGGAACAGGTGCGGCGCAAACCACTACCAGAACACCTGCCGCGCGAGGTACTGACCTACCCGCCGGAATCGGGCACCACCTGCTCGACATGTGGCAACCCGATGAAGCCACTGGGCGAAGACGTCTCCGAGCAACTGGAGTATGTACCGGCCAGCTTCCGTGTGATCCGCCATGTGCGACCGAAACTGGCTTGTACGTGCTGCGACCACATCGCACAGGCCGCTGCGCCGAGCCGTCCCATCGAGCGTGGCCTAGCTGGTCCAGGCTTGTTGGCTCATGTGCTGGTGGCGAAGTTTGCAGACCACCTGCCGCTGTACCGCCAGTCGGTCATCTATGCACGCGAAGGTGTCGATCTGGACCGCTCGCTGCTGGCGAAATGGGTCGGTCACAGCGCCAACCTACTGCAACCCCTGGTCGACGCCTTGCGTCGGCACGTCATGGCGGCGGCGAAGCTACACGCCGACGATAAACCGGTGCCGGTGCTCGCGCCGGGCAACGGCAAGACCAAGACCGGACGGCTGTGGGTCTATGTACGGGACGACCGGAACTCGGGCGACATGACACCGCCGGCCGTCTGGTTCGCCTATACGCCGGACCGCAAGGGCATCCACCCGCAGCGACACCTTGAATCGTTCAGCGGTACGCTGCAAGCCGATGCTTACGGCGGATACCAGGCGATCTACGAAACTGGGCGCGTCATCGAGGCGGCCTGCTGGGCCCATGCGAGAAGGCAATTCTACGAACTGCATGCTGCGCGGCCGAATGCCTTGAACACGGAGGCGCTGGAACGCATTGGTGCGTTGTACAAGATCGAAGAAGGCATCCGCGGCAAGCCGCGCGACGAGCGGCAGTCGTATCGGCAAACTCACGCCACACCCTTGCTGGAACAGCTCCACGCCTGGTTGAGCGCCAAGCTGGAAACACTCTCGCGTAAATCCGATACGAGTCGGGCGATCCTCTATGCCTTGAATCGGTGGGAGGCGCTCACGCGCTACTGCGACGACGGGCATCTGGAGATCGACAATCTGCCGGTCGAGCGGGCACTACGTGGGGTGGCCATCGGGCGCCGTAATTACCTGTTCGCCGGTGCCGACTCCGGTGGCGAACGTGCGTCCGCAATCTACAGCCTGATCGGCTCGGCCAAACTCAACGGCATCGATCCCGAGGCGTATCTACGCCAAGTCCTCGGCATCATTGCCGAGCATCCAATCAATCGCATTGACGAATTGCTGCCCTGGCGCATCCCATTCGCAGGCGATAAACAAGCAGCCTAATGTAACTCGGCGGGGAAATCGCCTTCTTCATCCGGTTCCCAGTCTTCGATCTCGATGGGTTCCCCGGCCATGTCCCAGATCATGCAGTGGTAGTGAATCTCGAACCAATCCTTGAACATCTTTAGGGTTCGATTCTTGGGCCACATGCTCTGGTCGGTGTACCACTCGTGGAGGAAGTGCGTGAAAAGGGCATCCCAGCGGCGATACACCCAACGCTGGGCATCCTCCAGTGTCTCGATCTTGCGCTGAGAAACCAGAAAACCATCCTGGTCGCGGCGAAGCTCTTCAAGGCTCAACTTCAGCGGTTCAGGATCGACCCGCTGAATCCAATCGAGGAACGGTTGCTTCGGCAACAAGACCACCAGGCCGCGGTTAATGGTGAAGCGAGGATATTCTGTCATCTCGAACGTGCTGAACTGATCAAGGCTCCATTCTAAGCTCGCGCGTCAAGACGGTCTTACGACGACGCTTACGTTGGATATGTAGAGGGTAATTTCTCAGCTTATGCATCTATCAACAACATAAAGTATGGGCACAACCAAAACACAAGAAGTCGCATACCGCCACCAGCCTTCGACGGGCCGGTTCACTGTTCCAGAAAGGACCCTACCGTATCCCAGTTGTCGTTCTGAAAAGCGGGCGCGACCTTGTCGATTTCATCACCATTCATCCCCACGGCCGGGGACCGGGCGAGTCGACGCCAGTCGTTCAGGGCAGCCATCATCCGGGTCAGGATTGCATGAGCGTCTTGATTGGACACGCCAAAGTATGCCGCCGCGTCCAGCACCTCCTGAATATCCCCGGTTTCGCCAGTCGCTTCGGTCACCGCGGTTTTCAGGATGGGTTCCTTGTCGGGGAAAGGGTTCACGTCAAACAGCGGGGCCAGCCGCCATTGCCCCCCGCCGCTGTGCAGGAAGCCGTGATTGTGCATGTGGTCATCCACGTTGGTGATGAGCATGCTGAAGCAGATGCGTGCCCAAAGCTCCTGTTTGTCCTCGAGGGGTCTCGGCGAGAATCGGTCAATCGCCTCCGCAATCTGCGTGTAAGTACCATCTTCCCTGGAGTCCAGCTGCAGCAGCGAAGCGGCTGACAGATAAGGGATGCGACCACCAGTCCGGGGGCGGTCAAAACGGACGATAAGCGCGACGGCCTGGGTGCCAGACATGATGACCTCGGCCTCGGATGCATTCAAGCCCGCCTGTTTCGCGAGCAACAGCGCCAGCACCTCACCGCGCGCCATGTCACGCGTATCACTCACACTCGGAAACTTGGCGATGGTCAGGGTGCCGTCGGGCTTGCGCACCGTTGCTTTGGGCCGCATACCGCCGAGTGAGGTGCCACGCCCTTTCAGATAGGCGAGGTCCAGCGCCGTTTCCCGGCCCGATTCGACCGCTTGCGACGCCTGAATCAACGTCTGTAGCGAGACCTCGTGAGTGCCTTCAGGCAAGTTGTCGTCATGGGGCACGTCGAGGAAGGGGCTCTCGGCATTGTCCCGGAAGCGCAGTGCGCCAATGCGGCTGGAATCCAGCACCCCCAGCAAATAGTCCAGGTCTGACAGCTGTGCGGAACCGGCGTCTCGCCCGGCGTCTTTGTCAGCCTTGCGTCGTTTGGCATGAGCGCGGTCAATGACACGACGTCCCCAGCCATCCGGCTCGGTATCGGCAATGGCACCCGCAAAGGTAGAAGTTTCCTTGCTGCCCGCGCGGTATTGAAACTCAGTGCTCAGGGGGAGGTCCGGAGACAGCGCGAAACAATCTGGATGACTGAGCCAGGTAGGGGCGTACCGGAATGCCGAAAACGCTTTTTGCCCCTGCCTGGAGAATTGCAGTTCGCCGACTTCCAGCCCCGTGTCGCCCAGATAGACGAGCAGTGTTCGCGTTGTGCTGGTCTTTGCTTTTTTTGTCGTCGCCATTACAGGGCTCCGCTGTCCGGGGTGGTTTTGCGTACCCGGATGCGTTTGGCCACGGCCTTGTTCATCAGCGCCAGACCGAGCGCATCATTGGTGGTGTTCAGGGCCTTGCTGAGCTCGGGGAGGAGATTCAGGATGTTCAGAACCCGAATGACAGCGCCCCACGACACGCCGGGGTCGCCTTGTTCCAGCCGGTAGAGCGTCTTTTTTGAGATGCCCGCCCGCTCCGCCATGGATGACGTCGAAATCCCCCGGCGCCGGCGGGCCAGCGCAAGGTCATCCCCGGCTGCAACCAGCGCACGCTCGACCGGCAAGGGCATCGGATTTTCGGCGAGGCGGCTGGCAGGTTTGGGCGTTGCGACGGTTTGTGGTTTATCAGCCATATCTGAACCCTTAATGGGTTAATACGTCATATTTGACCACTATACGATATTCTTTGGCCGAGTGCCAATCGTCGTATGAAACAGCCAGATATAGGACTACATTGTATTTAAAAGGTCATATTTGACTTTTTATTGTGAAATTTGGAATCGGAAGGGCGTAGTGCGCCATGTTGAGCAACGCCCACCCAACCGTGGCGCGACGTCATGTTCCTGTCGATCGACGCCAACTTGCATGTCATGACACTAGGGTCCAGGTCGCGAACATCGTCTGACTTGACGCGCAACCGTAAGCGCCCGGGGAACCCAGGTTGACAGGGTGATGGTTATTGCGTGAGCCGCCAACGATGCGGTAGCAATGCCACTATGTCACTGGCTCTATGGGTAGGCAGGCGCGTGAGAACGTCCTTCAAGTACGCATACGGATCATGCCCGTTAAGCTTGGCAGACTGGATCAAGCTCATGATCGCGGCCGAGCGCTGGCCCGCTCGCAACGAGCCCGCGAACAGCCAGTTCTTCCTGCCGGTGGCCCACGGCCGAATCTGGTTTTCGCACCAGTTATTGTCAATCGGCAGAAGCCCGTCGTCGAGGTAACGTGTCAGGGCATCCCAGCGCTTCAAGTTGTAGTCCAAGGCTTTGGCAATCGCCGAGCCCTCCGGTACCAGCCGACGCTGATCA
>Ga0116226_10002872_pt1 | contig 15121 bp, 14 predicted proteins | sample S1TSphfallax_FD_89692 | JGI IMG/M metagenome (GOLD analysis project Ga0116226, IMG submission 89692) | Host-associated microbial communities from peat moss isolated from Minnesota, USA - S1T2_Fa - Sphagnum fallax MG | ecosystem: Host-associated > Plants > Peat moss > Unclassified | place: USA...
GCCGCATCTCCGGCGTCAACGGCGCTCCCGACACCTTCGTCTTCGCCTCCGAGACCTGCGCCTTCGACCTGCTCCACGCCAAGTACGAGCGTGACGTGCTCCCCGGCGAACTCGTCATGGTGTCGGAAGACGGCGTCACCAGCCGCTACTTCAACACCGACGAGAAGCAGGCAAGCTGCGTCTTCGAGCACGTCTACTTCGCCCGCCCCGACAGCCGCATCTACGGCCGCTGGGTGCAGCAGAGCCGCGAAGAGATGGGCCGCACGCTCGCGCGTGAGTCCGGCGTTCCCGCTGACCTCATCGTCCCCGTGCCCGACTCCGGCGTAACGGCCGCCATTGGCTATGCGAGCGAGTCCGGCATCCCCTTCAACCTCGGCCTCATCCGCAACCACTACGTCGGCCGCACCTTCATCCAGCCCGAACAGCGCGTCCGCGACTTCGGCGTCCGCATGAAGCTGAACCCGGTCCGCAGCCTGCTCGAAGGCAAGCGCGTCGTGCTCGTCGACGACTCCATCATTCGCGGTACGCCAAGCCGCAAGATTGTGCGAATGGTCAGGGCAGCAGGAGCGACCGAAGTGCATATGCGCATCTCGTGCCCGCCCACCATCTCACCCTGTTTCTACGGCGTCGACACCCCGAGCACCAAAGACCTCATCGCCGCCAACAGCACCATCGATCAGATCTGCAAGTTCATCGAAGCCGACTCCCTCGCCTACCTCAGCCACGACGGCCTTCTGCACAGTTGCACCAAGGGCGAGCCGGCAGGCGGCCTCACCAAGGACAGCTTCTGCACCGCCTGCTACACCGGCATCTACCCCAGCCAGGTAGTCGACGTCACAGAGATCCTACCCGCACCCCAAGCCGTCGCCGTCTAGCAGCCTACAGAGAGTAAAAGCCTGACGGAGTAGCAATGGACGGAGTTGCAGCGGACGGATTAGCAGTAGACGGAGTAGCAATGGACGGAGTAGCAGCGGGCTTTAGCCCGCGGTATGCGGCATTCGCCCAACGGGGCTTTAGCCCCGGAACCGTCTCTGGGTGCCCATCCATGGCTCCCACCGGCCATGGATGGGTGGCGCTGAATCCCAATCTCTCTCACACATTGATCTTCTTCAAATATCCAAAGCTCTGCTTCATGCTCTCGAACACCGGCCCCTTCGTCTCGTCCTGATCCAGAAACGCGTACTTGATCCCCTGCCGCTTCGCCTGCTTCAACAACTCCGGCCAGTTGATCGTTCCCGTCCCCAGCTCCGTAAAATGCTCCGCCACAGCGCCCATGGCAAACCCGGTCGGCGCTCCAGCAGTACGGTCCTTCATGTGGACCAACACGGCACGGTCGGCATAGCGGTGCAGCATCCCCGCAGGGTCCTGCCCCGCCTGGGTAAGCCAGTAGAGATCGAACTCCATCTTGACCAACGCGGGATCGGTCTGCGACATCAGCGTATGCCAACCCGTAACGCCATTCTCCTGCGGCTTGAACTCGTAACAATGATTGTGGAAGGCGAACGTCATTCCCGCATCTTTCACGGCCTTACCCCAGCGATTGAAGTCCGCGGCAGCCTTGGCAAAGCCCGCAGTGGAGGTCCACTGATCCTCGGGCATCATGGGACACACCATGAACTGCAGCCCAAGCTGCTTGCCGTAATCAATCTTCTCCTCAAAGCCCGCATAGTCGAAGTGCGCGGAGACCAGCCCGAGACCAGAGTCGGCGACGATCTGCTTCAACTCCGCCGCCGGATGGGTATAGGCAATCGGATAGAGCTCAACCTGCGAGAAGCCCACATCACGGATCGACTTGAGCACCGCAGCGAGATTCGTCTGCGCCTGGCGACGAACCATGAAGAGTTGCACGCCATAGGTGAGATGGCCCACAGGAGCCGCAAACGCATCACGCGGCAGACTAAGCGTGCATCCCGCAGCGGCGACGAGGCTGGCAAGACGAAGCAGATCACGGCGGGTCGGGTCATGGGACGGCATCACGATGCAGGTACTCCTGTTGGTGGGTTCTGGCTTCAGCGATCTCCAAAGAGGCGCGTTCAGACGCAGATCACGATATAGCAGGAGCCTTGCAATGAGCGAATAAAGTTAAACGTCAGAAGCCCCGGACATCAAGGTCCGGGGCTTCTGGGTGGAGCATCCGCTTGTTTGGTCGGAGGCTCCGGGGTCGTTTCTGGGGAGAGAAACCAGGTCTCGAGTTTTTAGAGGAGACCTGGACATCCGCGAGTTCTGCACTGTTTGCGGATGAGCTTGGCGACTCGGCTCCTGTTAGCGATCCGGTCAGGATGTGGGACCACAACGTCCTCGTGGTTTGGAAGTTTGAGATAGGCGCCGTTACGCCCCTGGCGGCGGGCCTCCATCAGGGCAAGCTCGGCACGCGCGAAAACCTCGCTGGCTGGCTCCTTGAACGCGCACTGCGTGACCCCGATGCTCAGCGTGATGGCTGGCTGATCGTGCGGCAGGCTTGGGCTCTTCAGCGCCTCTTTGAAGCGTCCGGCGATCACCATCGCGTGTTCGGCTGCGTTCTCCGGGAGCAGAAGGAAGAACCGGTCCTCGGCGACGCGGCCGCACTTATCGTAAAAGCGCAGGATCGACGAAACTGTTTTGACGACCGTCTTGAGAGCATCAACACTCCGCGCAGCGCCATGCGTATCCGCGATCGACTTGAAGTGGTCGACCTCAATCAGCATCACGGACACCGGGCTATGCGTCCGGCTGCTGCGCGCGATCTCCGAGTCCAACGCGTCTTCAATGCCATACCGGTTCAGCGTCCCCGTCACCGGATCAAGCTGCCCCTGCTGCTTGATCGCCTGCGCGACCTCCGCAAGGAACATCAGTACGCCGAACAGTCCCGAGGCACAGAGAAAGATCACGTCACCCAGCGTGGACAGTGTCTCGAGCGCAACATGCACCGAAGCAAGCTGGTCCGCTGCGCTGGTAGCGCCATCGTCCATCAACATCCCCGGCCACGTCACGCCCACCGCAAAGCACAGTGGCAACAAAGCCGAGAAGCAAAGAAAACCGGCCAGCACCTGGAGCAGAAAGCTCCGGTTCGAGCGGCGGTAGAACTCGGCGGCCATCATCGCCCGTACCAGGGCGATAAAGGCCGACATCGCGACCAGGCGCGGAACAGCAAGATCGTAGACAGCAGTGAAGTACAGCACGACCGCGGCCGTCACTGCAGCCGCGTCATAGAGCAGCGAAAGCACGCCCTTGCTCTCAAAGAAGCTAATCGTGCCCCGGTACATCATCACGTAGGCACCGAGATAGATCAGGCTCGGAATCACCACCGACACAAACGGGCGAGACCCTCCCTGTCCCAGCAGCAACATCGTCGCTGGGACCCAGAGCAGGAAGCCATACGCATGAGCGTTCGAACCGCGAGGATTTGAATACGTCCGGCGAACCGCGAGCAGCACCAGGGCGAACGCCGCCGCCAGCGGCAGTTGCGATGCAAGCAGAGTTCGGGGGTCCAACCAGGAAAGGATATGCATTGACCTGCCTTCTCGAAAAAGTCTATCGAGTGAGGCTGAGGCAGCGTATCCCCCAATCATGGTAGGAATGCGGCACTTCAGGACATTACTTTATGCCGATAAGAGGGGTTGGAGACGCCCACCCCGCCGCGGTCATTTCGCCGCAGAGTGGGCCTCGCCGAGCTACAGGTAAAGCTACTTCTTGACAGGAGCGATGGTGTCCTTCGCGACCTTCGCGATGCGGAACTTCACCACGGTCTTGGCCTTGATCTTCAGCGGCTCGCCGGTCTGAGGGTTGCGGCCGAGGCGGGCCTTGCGGTCTGCCTTGACGAGCTTGCCGATACCGGGGATGGTGAACTCGCCGTTCTTCTTGGTCTCCTTGACGGCGGTCTCGGCCAGCAGCTCGAGGAAGCCTGCGGTCTGCTTGTTGGTGAGTTCGAGCTTCTCCGCGAGGTGGCGGACGAGTGCTGTCTTGGTCATTCCCTTTGCCATGTTTTCGTACTCCTTAAAAATGAATTGAAACGATGTGTCTGTCCGGGCCGAGCAGCCTTCGCAAGGCTTATGCTGTCGGGCGGCGCGTGAGGCAAATTCTCGATCTTGTTGCTGAAATCCCCAATGTTTACAAGGGTTCCGAGAACTGTACCGGTATTCACCTTCGGCCTTTGCGGGCTATTTGTCAACCGTGTTTGTCGAGTTTCCACAGGAATTTGCGGGTTTTTTAGGCATTTGTGCCCTTTAAGCCTACTTTTGCTTGATTAGCGGGCGTTCGGGAGACCAAACAGGGCCTTGTTTACTGACGTCGGCGGTGTTCGCGCCTTGCCGGAGTCTTCGCCGATCAGAGGCGTATTCAGCAGTTCCACCAGCGGCGTCGCGCGCTCAAACCGCGAGACGATCTGCTTCAACAGCGTGGGCTTCAGCGCTTCTTCCGCAGGAAGCGTGGCCGACACACCCCACTGCCGATGCAGCAGCAGATCAAGCGCCGCATCCTCCGGAGAAAATCCCTTCGGAGCACGCGTCAGCTTCAACCCGTCGAACGGAGTCAGCACAGAGGTGAGCTTCTTATCGGCCAGCATCGCGCGAAGCTGAGCGTGATGATTGCCACCCTCCGCCGATAAATACTGGCGGATCGCGAAGAGCTGTTCCCGCTCCGGCATGTAGACTCCAGCAGCGATCGTGATCGAGGTCGGATTCAACTCAAAGTAGTAGCCTCCACCCGATGTCTTCTCCAGCCCAGCCCGCGCCCACCAAGCAGCCACATTCGTCTTGTACGGCTGCTTGTTCGGACTGAAGCGGATGTCGCGATAGATCCGCATCATCACCTTCGGCGCAGGACGCACATGCTGCGGCGCGAATCCTGTGAACGCATGGTTGATCTCTTCAATCAGCGCCAGCATCGGTGCCTTCAGCTCCCGCTCATAGATCGGCTTACGTTCGTCGAACCAGGTGCGATCGTTGTTGCGCTTGAGCCCGCGAAGAAACTTGATGGACTCAGCCGTAAATACAGGAGAGGAAGACTTCGTAGCCATACTTCGATTCTAGTGGCGTGTATCAGAAGTCATGATCTCCCTGAAAAGCTCGGGTTGAGAATCTTTGCGACCGTTCACAGAAGCAGCGGATTCTGCTGCTCAAGGATGTTGATGCGTCTTTGCGATGAGCCACTAGAGGGGCTGTCCAGCGTTGATGTTCCTGGCTTTCGCTGCGCCGCAGACGATCCGCCGAGTAATCCTTCCAGCAGTAGCAGGAAACCGGCGAGCAGGTGTACAGGGGAGGAGCGCGGTCATCCGTGGTAACGCCTCGAAGGCTGGCTGGACGCTTCAGAGGCACCCGCCATCTCATTCACGCGTTCCTTCATGTATACGGACTGGGCAGTCAACTCCTCAGCCGCAGCCGCAGTCTCTTCCGCGCTGGCAGCCGTGCTCTGGGTCACCTTCTCCATCTGCGACAAGGCCCTGCTGATCTGCTCAATACCAATCGACTGCTCCTTGCTCCCATGACTCACTTCGTCGACAAGGGCGCCAATGCTTGTGAATTCACCCGATATCCGTTCGATCGAAGTCGCGACGCCGTTGAGCTTCGTCTTTCCCGCAGCCGACCTGGACACTGAGTCTTCAATCAGGGTGGCCGTATCTTTTGCCGCCTGTGCGCTCCGTTGCGCCAGGCTGCGCACTTCATCGGCCACCACCGCGAAGCCCATTCCGGCTTCGCCGGCGCGAGCTGCTTCTACTGCGGCATTCAGCGCCAGGATATTCGTCTGGAACGCGATCTCATCGATGATCTTGATGATCTTCGCGATCTTCCCGCTGGAAACGTTGATGTCATCCATCGCCACCATCATCTCGCTGAGTTGCTGATTCGTGTTGACGAACTCAGCCTTGGAATCGACGACCAACTGCGCCATGGTCATGGCGCTAACCGTATTCTTGTGAGCCATCGAGTTGATCTCCTCTGCAGAGGCAGAGGTCTCTTCCAGAGAGGCAGCCTGCTCCGACGCTCCCTTAGCCAGCGAATGGCTCGATGCGGAGACCTGGGACGATGCCGATGCGATCTGATCAGCACCTTCCTGGAGCTCGACTGCGGTTTGCTTGAGAGCTGAGTTGATCCCTCTTACGATGTAAATTGCAAGCGCAATGCCGAGGGCCGTCGCGATAAAAGCAAGCAAGAGCATGAGGTGTTGAAACTCCAGCCCGATGTCCCGCGCCATGACCGCTTGCTTCTGGTTCGACTTCTCTTCCATATCGATGAAGCCGTTTTCAGCCGCGAGCCACACCACAAACGCGGGACGGGCCTGATCCAGGACCTCTTTTTGTGCTGCGGCGGTACTTCCAGCCTTCTGTTTTTGTATGACCTCATACAGCAGCGCACTAGCTTTTTGCTCCGCATCCTTGATCTTTGCCAAATGGTTCCGCTCTTCGTCGGACACATTGGTGCCTGCGGCAAAGAGGGCATCCATGGGAACCGCAGACTTGCTATACGCATCTTCCAGTTGCTTGATATGTGCAATGACGTCCGGCAACTCAGCGGCCGACACGAGTGTCACATCACGCACTGCGATCGAGCGATCATGAGTGCTTCCGCGAAAGTTGATCGCATAACGCTCTTTCACGCCATTGACGTCATTGATGAGGGTCAGAGCGTCGCTGATTTTGTTGACCTGAACCATGCCCACAGCCGTCAGGATGATGGTTGTAGCGAGTACAGCTGCGAATGAGGCATAGAGTTTCTTGCTGATGGTCATGCTTTCCCCTTAACGTCGTGAGATGAATCTGGCTTCTTCCTGCGCCAAATCGGAATTTGGGCAAGCAGTAAGACAGAGCGGTTCCATGGGCGCGCCGGTCGGAGCCCTGTCGCGGTTCGTCCTTATGGGATAAAGGCAAAGGAGAAGTCGGGAAGGGTCGCCAGCAATTTCATCTTAGGCACGAGAGCGCGCACAGGTAGGTCCGCTAGACCACTTAGCCCCTGCAACTTCCGCATCGCCCAACAGCACGAACGTTCGGAGATCTAGCCTCGCTTATAGTGCCGGATTTCCAGCCGTCTTTGGATTTTTCTTGTTCTGCTCCCGAACGGGGCCATGAGGTCGATACGTTCTTTTCCAATCTCAAGCGATGGAAGCACTGCGGACAAGGGCATCCGTGTCAGTAACGTTTTCCTTACAACACTCCACTCGGTGGGGCAGCAGCTACTTCGTAGGGCTCGTCGCCGTGAACTCCGAGCAGCAAGGCTTCATCACCGGCTGGAACTCCATCAACTCCACACGCGTGCCATCAGGGTCGTACCAGTTGGCCTGCCACTTCCCATCACGGCCCATTGACGGTCCGTCATGTCGCGGGGCGAGACGGTCTTCCGCATACAACGTCGTTACCGCCTTCTCCATGTTCGGAACGCCGATCGAGAAGTGATTCATCACACCCAGCGCTCGCGCATCGACATGATCAAGCGGCGTCGTCGATCCATCGCCCACCATCATGTACTCGATCCAGTCCTTACCCTCGGGCACCTGCAGCGAGATCCAGTCCACATGGTCTGGCTTCATCGCTCCGTACCAGTAAGGCCTGAAGCCAAGCAGCTCGCGATAGTAGGCGTCTTCCGCTGCCTTGCTCTTCACCATGTAGCCCACGTGGATGATCCGTGTCCCAATGGGCTTCGCCGCAGCAAGTACAGGGTGTGACTTTCCAGCCTGGATAAACTCCACAAGATTGCCTTCGGGATCGCGCGACTTGAACCACACGCTGCCGTCCTTCGAGCTTTCAACCTCGCCCAGCCTGTCGGAATGACGCGCCTCCATGTAGCTGTGCAGCCCCTTCGCATCAACGGTGCTGAAGGCCACGCAGTTCAACCGGCTTAGGCCGTGCTCCGCCGGCAGAGGCAGCACTTCGACGAACTGCGTTTCGCTGAAGTAATACCGTGTGCCCGACGAGTCCTGCGGATCTGCCCCCTTGGCCGCGCCAAGAATATGCCCATAAAAGTTATCGCTTGCCGCCATGTCGCTCGCATAGACGCACATGTGCGAGATGCCGGTGATGGCGGGGCGCATCTGGGCTTGCGAGTACAGCGGCGTCGCCAGCAGAGCGATCATCGCGAAAAAGAGTGAAGCGACACGAACATAGGAGAGCGACGAAAGGCGGCTGGGAACCATGGCTAACCAAGATACGGTTGTCGTCGCCATAAAGTCTAGCGCCACAGCTTTGCGGACGGAGACTTGAAAGAGGTTGGCAATCGTCTTAGGGTTGTAGGTGTGAGGGAACGATGCCGACACGCAGCGTGGATCTAAACGATCACTTCGACAACCTGATCGCTGAGGGTGTCGCATCGGGCCGCTACAGCGATGCCAGCGAAGCCGTTCAGGCCGGTCTGGCTCTGCTCGAACAGCAAGAGAAGGAGGATCAGGCGAAGCTTGATAAGCTGCGTGAGATTACCAGAGAAGCGTTCGCGGCCCTTGATCGAGGCGAAGGCATCTCGCTTCATAGCGCCAAGGATATCGACAGCTTTGTGAAGGACGCCGTCGCCGAGGCAAGAGCCGAGCGCCTCGCCCCGCATGCCTAGTCTTTCGCCGATCTTCCTCCCGGCATTTCGCAGCGACATTCAGGACGTTGTGATGTGGAGCGAAAGCAACTTCGGCACCGCAGCCGCCGATCGGTATGCTCTCTTGATCACTCAAGCGCTGATTGACGTGCAAGCAAATCCGACGCGTCCGGGCGCGAAGTCACGTCCCGATCTTGCGCCTCATGCCTATACCTATCACCTTAGGTACAGCCGAGACCGCGTAGCCGGCCAACCCGTAAAGGCACCTCGTCACTTTATCTTGTACCGCGTCGTTGACGGCTCAATAGAGTTTGCGCGGCTATTGCGTGACAGCAGCGATGTGACGCGCCATCTGCCTTCAGGCTATCGGGCCGAAGAGTAGCAGGAGCCTCCCCTAATTCATCCAGCTCTTGTCCTTCGGATTGCGCTTGTCATCCGGATCGACGTATCGTCCATCCTTATCGAAGTGAACCTCGCGGTTCTGCCCGCGCATGTACACCTCGAACTTCTTCGCTGCCCGCCGTCGCTTCCATCGGTAGTACCCATTCCGCATCCCGAAGTACCGCTCCGTAACGCCAAACGCTAATCCCCGCGTGGGCGCGAACCGGACAAACAGGTATCCGCACAGCGCTCCCGAAAGCTGCAGCAGCGCGCCAAACTTGTCGCCACCCTTCAGCAAAACAGCGACCGCGATCAGGATGTAGATCGCAACCATGTACTTCGCCTTCAGCCGCAGTACGAAGAAGAGCAGAAACTCCTGCTCGCCGAAGATCATTCCAATCGCGACCAGCAGCCCGAAGACACCGGCCCACGCCCCATAGGTAAAGTCGTGGGGATCGAGCCCGAAGACATGCGTCAGCGTAATCACCGAGGCGATTAGCGCTCCACCGATGGACGACGCAAAAAACAGCTCATACAGCCAGCGGCTGCCGTAGGCACCTTCGAGCAATGAGCCCGTGAACCAAAGCGTCAGCATCCCGAACAGGATGTCCGTAATGCCCACGTGAACGAACGCATAGGTCATCGGCTGCCAGAGCATGCCGGTCAGGAAGTGCGCCGGTTCAAGCACCAGTCCGGCGGTCAGCAACTGGCCGACGCCCGGAGCGATCCACGCCAGCACAGCCAGGGTGAAGAAGACGGCGACGTTCACCAGCACCAGCTTGCGCGTGGCTCCGGCGAAGGGAGGGAAGGTCATCGTGATGGGGCCGGAGCGGGGCATGGCACCTCTTATTCCATCATAGGCCGTGCCACACCGGGTAAATCGGAACCACCGGCGTACCGTTCGCGACCGGAACGGAACACGTCACGCGAAACCGTCGTCAGCGCATCCCCAAGAACCGTCATCTCGACTGAAGCCGCGAACAGCTTCATCGTTCGTGGCGCAGTGGAGAGACCCCCGCATTTCGCCTTTGTCCTTGCTATTCCCAACCTACTGAACGCAGAAGACAAGCTACCTTCGAGTTTCTACGCAGATTCTTGCAATCAACCCACCCCGGTGATAAACCCGCCAAATCACCTGATAAACGCTGCCCCCACCTGCAAAATTGCCGATTGATTTGCCCCCTTAGCTCAGCCCATAATCGCTCATGGCGACATCTTCTGCGTTCGTTCCGAGCTCCACGCTCCTGACACCCCCGTCCGCCAATCAGCCTGCCAGTCAGCCCGAACTCCCCCGCGACTGCACCTTCTCGGAATCCGACTGGCGCGCCCTCGCCCCGTTCTGGTACCCCGTCGCCTTCTCGCACGAGGTCACGGACCAGCCCTACGCCGCACGCCTGCTCGACGAACGAGTCGTCGTCTACCGCATCGCCGACGGCACCGTCCACGCCGCCCGCGACATCTGCTTCCACCGCGGCGTCCCCCTGAGCATGGGCCACGTCGAAGGCGACGAGATCATCTGCCGCTACCACGGCCTCCGTTACGCGCCCGATGGCCGCTGCGTCTGCATTCCCGCCCACCCCAACGGAGCCATCTCGCCTCGCCTCCGCCTAAACGTCTTCCAGGCCCAGGAGAAGTACGGCCTCATCTGGGTGCGCATGGTCGACGACGGCCCGCGTGACCTACCGGAGATGACCGAATGGGATGACCCCGACTACATCCAGGTCCTCCCCGAGAGCGTCGACATCGCCGCCGCCGCGGGCCGCCAGATCGAAGGCTTCCTCGACGTCAGCCACTTCGCCTTCGTCCACAAAGAGAGCTTCGGCGAACCCGACAACCCCGTCGTCCCCGACTATGTCGTCACCAAGACTAAATCCGGCTTCATCGCCGACTACATCAGCTCCGTCAGCAACTACGCCCACGGCTTCAAGCACCTCGGCCCCCCGGACTTCCTGTGGCATCGCCGCTTCGAGACCTTCCTCCCCTTCACCGCCAAGTTGACGGTCATCTTCCCTGGCGGAGGCAAGCTGCACATCATGAACGCCGCGTCGCCCGTCTCCGCACGCAAGACGCGCCTCTTCGTTCCCATCTGCCGCAACTTCGACAAAGAAGCCGACCTTCAACCCACGCTGGACTTCAACTACCAGGTCTTCGCCGAAGACATCGCCATCGTCGAGCGCCAGTTCCCCGAAGACTTGCCGCTCGATCTCCACGCCGAAGCCCACTTCCCCGCCGACCGCAGCTCCATCACCTACCGCAAAGGCCTAGCCGCGCTCGGCCTGGGCCGCAGCTACACCGCATAACCGAACACAGGGGAGTCCAATGAACTATCTTTCGCTGGGAATGATCTTCCTGCTGCCGCTCTTCTCACAGACCGCGCCGCCCACCCAGACCTCGGTCGAAGTCGTCAACATCGAGAAGCAGCCCTGGTCCACCGCTGCCGACAACGCCGTCGCGCGCCAGATCGTCAGCCCGCAAAACTCACGCGCCAAGAAGATCAGCATGGCCGACATCATCATCCCGGCCGGCGTCGAGGTGAAGCGCCACCACCATCCCGTCGCCGAGGAGATCTACTACATCACCTCAGGCGAAGGCATCATGACGATCAACGGCGCATCCCGCCGCGTCGGCAAAGGAGACGCCATCGTGATCGAACCCGGCGACGTCCACAAGTTCCTCAACGACACCAAGGCCGACGTCCGCATGATCGTCACCTCAACCCCAGCCTGGACACCCGAATCGATCGTCATGAATCCGTAGGGGTTTATTGACCAAGTGTGATTTTCTCTATTTGGAGTAGCGCGGGCCCCCCCCATGACTGACCGGTCGCGCTGTTCGGTATAACCCGTTTCGGCTCCCCAGCAGTTCCGATCAGATCGAACCTTCAAAGAGGCCGCTGTTCTGGCAGACTAGAGGTGAGGGCTTGATCATATGGATACCTACGTTCGACTCTACAAATGGCTCTTGGGGCAGTCCCCATATACGCCCGCGTTTCAAGTAGCCTTTGTCCAGCTCGAAGACATTCTAGGTTCAAGCCTTCCACCCACTGCGCGAAGAAATCTTGCATGGTGGGCTAACAATTCAGATCATCACTCGCAAGCGAAAGCATGGTTGGAAGCTGGATTCATGACGGAAAGTGTCAACCTCGAAACCGAGACACTGGTCTTTCGTCGCGTCGCCGTCCCGCCGCACAGATCAACTTGAACTCTGACGTTACCGCCTATTTCCCCACATGGCCCTTCTCTTCGGGAGCAGTTGAGAATAAATAAAGTGGCTATCTGAACGATAAGTCGCGCTAACGGTGGGCAGCGGGTACTGGCAACACCGCAATGCTCCGGTGCCCCGCCGCATCCACCGACCTCACCCCAAACACCACATTGTCCTTCGACACCGGCAGCTTGATCGTCGTCTTCGTCCCCGCCGACACAAACGTAGTCCAATCCGGAGCCTCCGTAGGCCGCCAAACCACCTCATAGCTCGCTGAGGCCCCCGCACCCGCAGGAGCGTCCCACGTCAGCTCCGTATCGTTATCGAGATTCGCCGTCACAAGATGCACGTTCTGCGGAACCCCCGGCGCCGAAGCCAGATCCGCCAGCACCGCTGCATTCAGCTTCGCCACATTCGCCACGTAGTTGAAGTCGACATACTGGATCAGATCGCCATACTGCACGCCGTTCTCCACACGCACATTCTGGTGCTGGTGGTCGAAGTTCTCCCGCCACTCGGTAATGCGAACAGCCGTGAACCCTTCCAGATTGAAGCTCGTATGATCGCCACCCCGCAGGTAACGGTCCGCACGGAAGATCATCACCGGATGGAACGGCTCCTTCGTCGTAACCGTAGCCGTAAAGTGCTTCGTGTGGATCCCAGACTCTGGAAAATACGTGTGATCCACATCCACCATCGCTCGGGCCAGTTCCCGCGAAGGCGCATCCGAATCCGACCCAAGCCCATGAATCTGCCGCAAAACATCGGCAGACTTATCCGCGCCGCCCTCAAAGATTCCCGGACTGGGCACGCCCTCCGAGAATACCCGCACCGCCGTCTTGTCTTCGACGTCCGCCTGCCCCGGCGTCGTATCTCCACCCACGATGTCGTTGTTCAACACCGCATCAAGCTGCCATCCCTCGGCCTTCGCGAGCTTCGCCAGGTGGCGGCTGCCATTCAACCCCTGTTCCTCACCCGCGACCGCCACAAACACGATCGTCGAAGGAAACTTCAGCTTCGAAAGCACCCGCGCACACTCGATCGAGACAGCAACACCGCTGGCGTCGTCGTTCGCCCCTGGAGCGGCATCGTGCGTATTGAAGTTGTCCGAGTTCCGCGAGTCATAGTGCCCCGTCACCAGCACCCGCCGCGCCGCCTGCGCCGGGTCTGTCCCCTTCAGCACTGCATACACATTCGTCAGCATCGTCGGCTTGCGGATGCGCGAGTTCGGCGCATCGCTCCCGGGATCGGTGAACGTGTCCCGCTTCACCTCGAGGCACCCTCCGCAATCAGCAGAGATGCGCCCAAACTCCGCCGCGATCCAGTCCGCCGCCGCCGTCACGCCCGTCCCCGGCGCAAGGTCCGTCTCCATGCTCGAAAGCGTGCTGCGATTGTTGAACGAGACCAGCTTCTCGATGGTCGCGTGAATCCGCTCCGCCGAAACCTGCTTCAACGCATCCGCGATCGCGGGGTCAGCCTTCGCCGGCTGTATCGGCACACCGTAACTTCCCCCTTGCGCCTGGGTTTGCTGCATTGTGAAAGCGAATGCAACGGAGACGAGGACGATGCGGCAGCGATGAGAGACCATGAAGCGAAGCTCCTGTGGAAACCGGGAATGGAAGTTACGCGTACTCTGACTTCTGAGCCTGTCGCCACCGGGCTTGACGTGGCGGCAGGGTATCGCTAGAAAGAAGTACGGGGTGCGGGAAGACGGGTGACTCTAAACCTTCATCCTAATGGGCCTTGCGTAGCCGCGGGCCGGAGCAACAAAAATTCTGGAGGTTTGCCATGGCCGTAGTTTGCCCCGAGTGCGACAACCCGCTGATCATCGACGCGGAAGAAGTAGAAGAAGGCGAAACAGTTCAGTGTGACGAGTGCGGTGCCGACCTCGAGGTCGTCTCCGTCGATCCACTGGAGATTGCCGTAGTGGACGAAGCAGGGTACGACGATGAAGATGCAACCCATCACGACGAAGATGAAGACGAGTAGCTCGCAGGGCAGGAGCCGTATACTTGGGATCATGACGCAGCCTGCCCCCGGTACACCTTCTCCTCTGCCCCGCCGTCTGTTCTCTCGCAGCTTTCGTGTCTCGGCCCTTTCGCTCGCCCTCGCTTGTGGCTCAGCGGCAGGCGTTCTCGCAACCGGCGCGACAACTCCTCTCATGGCGCAAAAGCCGGGAGTCCTGCGTGTGGTCTCCGGCAAGGTCACCGACAAGGGCGACAAGCCCCTCAAGGGCTCCGTTGTCTACTTGAAGGATGACAAGACGCTCTCGGTAAAGAGCTTCATCGCCGACGATTCAGGCGGCTTCCGCTTCGGCCAGCTCTCCCAGAACTCAGACTACGAGCTCTGGGCCGAACTCGACGGCAAGAAGAGCAACACCCGCACCATCAGCTCCTTCGACAACAAGAACGAGTTCGTCATGAACCTCAAGATCGACACCGGCAAGTAACTCCCACCGGCGCCGTCATCTTCAACCGGAGTAGCAGCTTCATCGGGAGCAGCAGCTTCATCCGGAGTAGCAGCGGGCTTAAGCCCGCGGTACCTCACGTCCCATCGAAAGGGGCTTTAGCCCCCGGGCGTATCACCGCCGCTGTCCGATCACGCCCCTAACGCCGAACTCATAGCCGCCCTAAGATCTTCAATTAAATCCCCCGGCTCCTCCAACCCAACGTTCAGCCGCACGATCCTCCCCGCATAATCCCCGCTCGGCCGCTCCAGCCCCGGATACGCCATCGCCAGGCTATGCGTCCCGCCCCAGCTCCACCCAATCCCAAACATCTTCAGCGAATCCACAAACCCATTCACCTGATCCGGCGTATACCGCCGGTCGAACACCATCGAGAAGATACTCGACGACCCGGTAAAGTCCCGCTTCCAAAACTCATGCCCCGGGCACGACGCCAAAGCCGGATGCAGAACCGTCTCGATCTCCGGCTGCGCCGCGCACCACCGCGCCACTTCAAGCGTGGAAGCCTCCAGCTTCTCAAGCCGCACCGCCAGCGTCTGCAGCCCGCGCAGCGCCAGGCTGCAATCGTCCGGCGAGACCGCCA
>Ga0116226_10002873_pt1 | contig 15117 bp, 12 predicted proteins | sample S1TSphfallax_FD_89692 | JGI IMG/M metagenome (GOLD analysis project Ga0116226, IMG submission 89692) | Host-associated microbial communities from peat moss isolated from Minnesota, USA - S1T2_Fa - Sphagnum fallax MG | ecosystem: Host-associated > Plants > Peat moss > Unclassified | place: USA...
AAACCAGACTAGGTATAATTAACTACTTATCAAGAATTCCTTGACAATTGTGGACTCCCAGTCTCCAACCGAAGGCATTGGTAGTGACAACCCATCCCAGAGTACTATAAAGTGCATAGGAAATCCTACAAAGCGAGCTAGTACGAATTTTGAACCTCTACATTCTTCGAAATAGAAATGTGTTTCTTGCTTGCCATTTGAAGAGGCCCCTTGAAGAAGCTTTTCTTTTTCTTTTTTTCATCTTAGCAAAAAGATAAAATATAGATACAACAGGAATATGTTGTTTCAGATTATTTCACATTCAGATCAGATAGCTGAAGGGGCCATCATATAAGACATTATAGCAAATTGGACTACAAACAAAAAACATGAAAGTAAACAGAAATTAAGAATTCTTCTATGTTATTGGAACATAATACAAAATTCTGGCAATTTTTCAATTTAAATTTTCTGAAATTTGGTGATTAGAAAAACCGAAAAACACTTATTGCTGCCATTTGGAAAATGTTAAGTAGGCCAAGGGTCTTGAATGCTACCAGTATGAAAGGACTACCCCCACATCACCATGACGTCATCCTTCCCCTTGGCCTCATAACCTTTGGGCCTCTATTTCCCTCCCTACATAACAAGCCGTCCATTCATCAACATCAATTACACCCGCGTTACCTATTTTGCATAACGAACCATCAACATCCCCATCCCCATGGTACTCTTGTACCATGCATGCGATACCACCATGTTCTCTTGTCGTCATGATGACAAATCTTTTCGCTTTAGGGCATCATTGTCATCCTTTGTCGTTCCGCATGTTTTGCGTTTTGTGTCACATAGTATTGCAACGTCCCCCTCCATCATTTTTCTACGTGCTTGTGCCCATTGTCAAATGCTCTCACAACAACTTTGGTTCTTCTTCGGTGCCTTCATTGTTGATTGATTGCATCAATACAACTACTACAAGTGCTTCTACAACACCCTATCCAGGTGCGTGCATTGCCCAGTTTGAAGATCTTGCATTGCTTGTAATTTGTTTGTAGAAATTACATGTAGAAGAAATTATCTATGTTTGGCAAGCTTGGATGCATAAATTACAAATGGAAGATCACTTTTTAGTCCCTTTTTGAAACTACCAAGCACACTATTTTGTCCAAATGTTGTTTGCCTATATGGAGATTACTTTTTCCTTCCTTCTTCATTGTTACCTTCATTAGTTTAGTTAAAATCTTCAACATCTTGCATTTCCCAAAGCAATTTTCCCCTTCTTGATTAGATAGATAGTAATTCTTTGATTACATGTTTCTTGCAGGCACTGTTCTTTCATCCGATTTCAACTATGCTCGACAACATTCTACAGAAGATCTAGCTTTTTTTTTGTGGTCCTTAAAGTCGAAAAGGTATGCATTGTTCAATAGTTTCCCTTATAGCATGTCCATACTATTAATTCTTCTTGTTTTCATGGTGTTTTTTGGTTTATTGTCCTTTGTAACCTACAATTCATATCAAACAAGGCATTCAATCATATTGTAGTCATAGGTTTTCCCCTGTAACATGCATGCCCATGAATTGTCCCCATTTTGTGCTAATAATGTCTTTGTGGTGCCCCTATAGATCAATTGAACCACATTGTGTAACTTATAATTCATTTCAACAAGGTACTCATTCCAAGCAACCTCAATCTATCCTCTCTAACATGCCCACAAATTATGTTTAATTTGCTATCTTGCCTAAATTGCCCTATTTTGTCAACTCAATCCTAATTGAAACGTGACTAACTAAATGATTTTAATTCCAAGTAACATGTCCATGCCTTGTAGCAAGCCCCCCCTTACAATATTTTACCTTGTGAGTCCTTTGATGGAACTTGTTTGATGGTGTTGTAATTAAGTCCACTTGTTCAAATAATACAATGATCCCAATTTCATGTAACATTTCACATGTCTTGGAACATGTCCTTACTCATGAATTGTTCTTATATGTTGTTAGTTAGGGTATATAAGTTGTTTTGCCCTCTCATGTAACCACTCCCACTTGCTTCGATGTGGTCACCCCAATTAACAAGGTTCTAGTGTTATCCCTATGCCAATTGGTAAAGGCATGTTACCACCATGCAAGTTTACTTCAACTTGAATTTGCAAGGGTAGCAAATGAAATGCACATTGCTAATTCTTTTTGGAGTTACATAAAGTTTGAATGGCTATAACAAACTCAAATGTGGGTGGTGGGTAACCATAACCTAATGTACGTAGGGTAAGATATTAAGAACTACCATGCAAATTTGAAGGCCACCCTCTGTCTTCCAAGGGTAGATTCCATGGGAGCTGTGTGGATTGGGCAATACATGAACTAATTGGTGATGTTTTGCTTCATTATTGGTACTAGTCCTTGTGAAAAAACTATGGATTTGTTTTAAATAAAAAACAAGAACAATTTGTCATTAATGTGATCTTGAAGGTGAGGATGATTTCCAAATGCTTGTGTCACATTACCAACTAGCAATTATGGAGTTGCATTAATTATGTCTAGGAAGCAACTTCACAAAAAGTAATAGGTTCACAACCTAGAATTTGAATGGGCATCTTGCGATTGCCCGTATGCATGTGGGAACATTTGCAAGCACCAAGTCAAAGTGCTCCAACTTCTTCATCCTGAACTTGCAAAAGGTATGATAACACATTGTTATGGTGCTTTAAAAGGGATAGTTCATGGAGGTCTCCAAAATCTATTGAATCCTACTAAGCAACTAGTCAATTCACCAATCAATGTGCAATACACTCCACCAACATCAAGGACCCCAAAAGCATCATCCAAGGTGGATTTAGAGGATGAAATTTGTTGCCTTCAATTTGAGTTGTTGGAGGAAGCACAAGATAACAAGTTGTTGATGGAACATTTTTTTTCTTCTAACAAATTGTTTTGCAAATATTAGTGGCAAACAAAAAACACTTCAAGCAGAAATTTAGAATGGAGTGTTACATCATTCTCATAAAGAGCCAACTTTCAAATGCAACCTAGACAATAATGGTTGGAGCTTAAAGTGTCATAGGGATTTTTTAGAAAGTGATAAATGTATGAAGAGTGGGCATTGGGTCTCTAGTGTGTTATATGGTGCAAACATTATGTGTTAAGTTCAATTATAATTTTTAGCATGTGTTTGTAAGATGTGTTAAAACAAGCACCATGAACTTCTATTATGTGTGCATGCTTGTCAGTGAACATGGGTCTTTTGTCATGTAACTTGTAGGTACATCATGTGCAATTACCACTAACTTCATAGTGAAATGAAGACAAAACAATTGTAACCTTTAAGGGTTATCATAACATTCGGCATGTTGTTACAATAGCTTGTGTTAGCAATTTAATGCAACATTGAATGTTGTAACCTACACAACAATCTTTTGAAGTCTCTAACAATCAGTGTATGTCTCTTATGCCTTGTAACATGTGAAGTGTGTGTTTTTTGTAATAGGTAAATTATCTATCTTTTGTACTTTGGAATAGGTGAAATGTGTTATGTAACATCTATTTATTTATTTTAATGAACCACACTTAGTACTATAAGTTGTTTCAACCACCTTGTAGAGTTTGGTTTGGTGCATCAACTTGGCATGTTTGATACATAGAATGCAATAATATTTTTGGTAGAAGGCAATACTATTTTTGTAAATGGCAAAAATATTGATGCCAAATTTGGCATCAATATTTTTTGTATAATTTGTACCACTAAATACACAATGCACCTTGTTGTTTCATGTTTTGTAACACAAAATTTCTTTTGTAGCCTTATCCATTGTAACATGTGTGTTGGAGTCCAATGAATATAAAACCTAAACTAACATTAAAATAACAAAATTTGTAACATGGTTTGTACATGTTACAACACACCTCCAACATGTTATTAATTGAGTTGATCATACAAGTTTGGTGGTTCATGCAAAAGAAATTACAACATGTTTGATTTGCATGTACTACCAATGAGAAGACAACATATTTATTAGTCATAGGTCAAAATCACAAAAATACATCTTAGGCACCAAATCTTTCAAGGGGCATTGATTTTGAATTTTTGGAAAATAAGCTACAAGAAAAGATGAATTTAATGTAAAAAATGGCATGTTAAAAAAGATGTCAAAGTTCAAATCCTTTGCAAAACTACTAAGATTTGTCACATTGTGGGTAATCAACTTTTGCCATAGTCTAAAATAAATTATCAAAATGTCTATACAATAATCAATGTTCAAGTTATCTAATTGTCAAGTTGGTTTTTTATTAGCCATTATTTCCTTTGTTGAACTTTCATTGTTGTCACTTTTGCTTTTGAATTGCCATCCTAATTGTGTGACCCTTATTACATGCAAGCCATCAAATGCATCAAAACAACATATGTCAAGGTTACAAAAATTAAAATTCTTAAATAAACACGCCAGTTGACATACCTTTAGATGCAATGAAAAAGGTTTCACACTAACATTTTCACCTTTTAAGTTCATTGATTGTACACCTCTACAAGGCCTATAATTGATAGAACCTTTGTACCTTGGTGGTTTTCCCAAGTCCCCCATAAAAATGCTAGCATGTTTTGTTGGAGCATGCCAACTTGGGACCATTGGAGAATGCTAATGAAGACCTGGATTCACCAACTCATCATAAATGTGCATGTGTAAATCAAGCATCAATCCTATTCAATAAGGTGTGAGCAATTGCCTACCTATTCCTATTGGCCAAGAAGGTTCATTCTCATCTATGAGCTAGTTCAAATTTTTTGGAGGTGTATAAAAGGTTTCTACTTCTATAGCTTTTTGGTCTTTGTATTCTTCAACAATGTTAGTATGCTTTAACATCTCCCACATTGCTTTTCAAACCCTATTAGCTTGTTTTTGAGTGGCCTTTTTATTACTAGATCTTGATCCCACCATAGCTACAAATCAAACGTTCTCATTCAATCAATGAAATATTGCCCCTACATCAATCAATCTTTGTGTACATTCAAAACTCAACCCTAACTCTTGAAGCAACTCTTCCATTTACTCACAAAAACCTTCAAATCTTTCATGCTCAACCCAAATCTTTTAAAAATGGCAAGCATACTTCCATATGCACCTTCAATTGTGATTTTTTCTCATTAAAGCTTTACTTGCTAGCCTAATAGAACCAATTTGAACCGATTATGGAAAAATGCCCCTCAATGGTTAGTAGAGCAACCCTAAACACATTACACATGTAACAATGATAAATGTTAATACAACATACATAATTTGTGATCTATGTTATTAACTTATAAATATTACAAGTTCCTTGTTAATGTAATACTTGGGTTATGTTACTTGTTTCATTGTTGCATATTATGGTTTACGTTTGTTACATGGATTACATGTTACATTTAATTACTTATTAACATTACATGGTCTTACATGTGAATGTTGTTTGTTACTATTGATGTAAGTTGTAATTAATTTTTAATGTACTTGGGTTACATGTTAATGTTGTTTATTACTTGTCAATTTACTACATATTTGTATTACTTACATTGCATATGCATCCTTTATACCTTAAGTATTATGCCATTGCCTAAAGACATAAATAAGCAAGTTTGAAGATCATAACTTGATTTTATCAATACGCAAAGGGTGAAGAAAGATCTTCTTAATTTTGCACCTATGAGTGGCCACAAGTCTATTTGACCTTTACAACACATGTTTCCAATCCTTGGATGAAAAACATCATTGTTATTAAACATGTGCCCCTTTAAAATTGGTACTTCTACATGTTATGAAACAACTATGCTTTAAAAATATGTCAACAAACATAAATAAAAGCATCAACCCAAAAGAATCCAAGCAACAATTTACAAATGTTGTTCATACTTAGATTGAATTATGTTTCAATTTCTAACCATAGTCTATTGCCAAAACCAACATTAAAGGAACATTTTGAACAATAATAAATAATCATACAAAATATTCAAAAATGAATGCCCTAAACCCTACCATGTAACATCCCATATGAACTTCACTTGCTCACCTACCATGGGTGAAGGTCTTTATCAAACCTAAACCCAAACATGGGTAGATTAAGTTACAAGAATAACAATAACAAGGTGCCAACCCTAAACCCTAAACCTGAAAGTGAGAAGAAGACTACCAAAAAAAAACCAAAAAAAAAATTAGGGTTTCAGTCAAAGTTAACTTCCTCTAAGGGTGTTTAGTTCAATGCCCAATTGTTCTTTTCTTCTGCAATTAAATGCCTTTCAAAGCTCTACCTTCCAAAATAGTTCACTCATAACCTACAAAAATGCAAGGACATTGCAATAGAAGACTCCATGCACAATAACATACATTAATTACATTGGATTATAAGTCCCACCACATTGCAATTATATTATGTTATACACCACTACATTACAATTACACTACATTACATGTCATTAACATCATCTCAATTTTATATACATACATATTAATGTAACATGTAACATAATGTGTATAGAAATGTTATGGGCATTAAAACACGTGTCCTCAAATTTTTTACAAGGGGCATTACATATTTTGACATTTGTTGTCCTACCTTGCACGATTTTTCCAAGGGCCTTGGGTGTTTTACATCAGGCTATAAGGTCAGAAATGGTTGGGAAGGCAAGTTGCTTACTAGGTTTAGTGACTCTCTTGCCTTTTTTTAAAGTCTTCTTTGAATTGCTACCTTGATTCTTGTTCTAAATGTCATCCAAGATGGCTTATTGTGCTTCTACATTTGTTACAACAAATGTAGCATTAAGACTAAATTGTGTGTCCCTTGCAAGTAGAACATGTGGAGGATCATAACCCCTACTTTCATTTAGAACACCAAGCTCATCAACAAAGTTGTGATGATGTTGCTCTCAATTTCCCATGTTGAAACTTGAGGCCATGTCCCCTACAATGCACACCATCAAACATTGTTATAGAAAAACCTTGTTATTAAATGGTTCATGCTTGTTACATATCCAATCACATAAGCAAGTTACAAAAGGGAAAAGAGCACGAGATTTTACATACTAATCTAAGGGCATAGGCATATGTAACTCACCAAATGTCTTAATAAAGAAGATTGTGTCCCTCAACTCTTCACAAAGGTGGCAAAGTTTGCAACAACTTAATGCTTGCATTGCTAGCCATTTGTTTGATTATGCACCTTGGGAATACAAAACTCCACCTTCATGAAGTCCTCAAAGTTCCCATCCCTTGGCTTTACACCCTTAGAAATAGCCCATGCTCTTCACACATTCTTTGAAAGTTGTAAAACTGATGGGTTTTCATGGTGCCTTGGTATTGAATCAAAGTGAATGGTTATACTCTCCTCAAATATGTACAAGGACCAATGGTTCCGAGCCAAATAAAAGGCAATCATAGTATTACAAGAATTTGTGCCTGTAAATGAGTGAGGTCCTCAACATCATTAATACCAATGTCAATTTCCATGTTCTTCAAACCCTTGAAGAAAACAATGTAATCAATTATCTCCACATTCACACCTTTCTTCAGCTCATTCAATATATCATCAACCTTGCAAAGCAATTCAAGACATTAAACTAAAATGTGAAATAATTGCATTATATGGTGGGAAACTAATTAGCAAGTTACATAGTAAGTCATGTAACATGGTTACAATCAATGAATACATGACAAATAGGAGTTGTAACATGGAGGGATAATAATGGAAACATGATAGTTACAAAATTAGAACATATGCATATGCTAGTTACACATTCTGCTATAGCATGATCAAACCTATTTCAACCTATGTTATAAACCACCTCAATAACTCATGTAAGTATTTAACATATTAGAAAAAAAAATGCATATACTAGTGACACATTTTGCTATAACATGATCATGATTATTTCAAGTTATGTTACAAACCACCTCAATATTTCATATAACATGGGATACAATGAACAATTTGTAACATGGTGCAGCGAATAATAAACTATTTAGTGTAACATATCCAAAATTATTTACATAAACATATGAAGGATGGCAAAAGGGGTCACCACAAATAAACATATAATTGTTGTAGTTTAACATCTTTCTTAACTTGCATAATTGAATTAGAAGACTTTTGAAACAATGTCTTTGATGACTTTTTACCTTCTTTGCACACATCCATGATGGTAGAAATTGAAGGCACCTCAGTAAATACCTTATGAATGGTGGGAGTTGGTGCCTAAATAAATAGTGGAATTATTACTTTAGCAAGTAGTGGTGATGACACCTTTGTACAGGTTGGTGTTGGTACATCAATAAGGGTTAGATCTAAGATTTTGGCAAATGGTAGTGTTGGGATGTTACTATGGGATTCCATGGCCACTTGTGCAAGGGAGGGACTTGACATTTCTAGTGAGGATGGTGTTTTCACTGCAATAGGTGAATCAGTGGGGGGGCTCAATATCATGGGATGTAATTCTTGTAGATGGGGGCAATGGTTGAGTTAAAAATAACCCATTTGAGACAAGAGTTGACACACAAAAATTGATTTTGGTTCAATTGGGGGTGGGGTTGGCAAAACTTGCTCTTTTGTTGCAACAAATTATTGAGTAAGGTTTTTGGGGGGGCAATCTACAAGGGTAGTGAACTCAACACTTGAGATGGCACGTAACCTAGTAAATTTAATTGGCTACAAGTTACCCTTCCTCTTAATTGGTTGAAGGGTTGCATTTGGTTCATGTCAAATTTTGGTGGGAATTGGGATGGTGGAAATATTCTTTCAAATGCAACATATATAGTTAGGATAATGGCCTTTGTTGTAGTTGTTGGGTTAGGGGAGGTAACATGTTCTAGGGGTGATATTGCCATAACACCACTAGTGCCACATTTTGTCCTAATTTCTTGAGGTGTTTAATGGTCACCTCCTCCCATCCCCTTGTCAATAATAAGTTGACAATCATGTCCATATGTGTTAAAAAATGAACCTTGATTTGCATTTTCAGCTTGACTTGCAACATAGAAAGTGGAAAAACATTTTTCCACTGCAAGATATGTCAACTGGTGGCAATTTCAAAATTTCTTCTGGGCAACCACCTTCACATCTTGTTCAATTGATTTAGATGTTTGAATACCTCTTAGAAAAAATAAACCTTATTAGTAAAGAAGACTAAAAGTTTCTATCTACATTAATGTATAACATTTGCCATGTTACATGGAGCTTTGGAGTGCACAAAATGATCATTGAAAAGAACATCCTATAATTTTAATTACAACTATAGGTTGGGAATAGTGCATATTTACATGTCCTAGCAATAACCCAACCCAAGTCAATGTTTTCTTTCCATATTAACCAAGTAATGAAGGTTACATCAAAAGCACAACTTTTTGGATCTTCATGGAGGTGTTACCAAACTTAAATAAATTCCTCCTTGTTTTGCAAAGAAAAGTCTTGGATAGCTTGTTATTGCACATGATGCATCCATTTTGTGAACTACATTAGCCACTCATTAGAAGAAAATAATGTTTCATATGCATGAATGGCATAGGTTTGCCAACCCTCTATAGCTAATGATCCCAGCCCTCTAGCAAACAACAAGGTCCATCCTCTTCAATCATTCGAAAAATAACCAACCATTACCTATTATGTAACCTTTTAGAAACCATCTTGATGTGTTGCTTTGGGTAGATCCATGTTGTGGGTGCATGAATGGACTATATAACCCTCTTGAAAATAGGTATAATTTAAGAAACCTTGTAGACCATGGCATAGGGTTAAACATGTGTAACCTCTTCATGTTACACATAACATCATACAAGTTTGTGGCTTCTTCTTGGTTATGTGCCCATAGAAAAGCGGGAGCAAGATGCTAGAATGCATGAATTGAAGTGAACAAATGGTAAAATGGGTGCCAACCCCATTTCCTTTCTTTAACTTTTGCAACATGCAAAATGTCAAAATCTTGCATTTGCCTATCAACGTAGTGCACCATCTTCTCTACATGTTCCTTTGCCCATTGTGCTTCAAGCTTTCGGTTGTCTTGTTCAAATAACTTATATTTAATGTACTCAACAAATGAGGTGTTCTTCATCCATAGTTTTAGGGTTCATTACATGGCCAACAACATTTCACATTTCTTTCCTTTGGGCTTCTAATAAATCGTCCTGACACAAGGCAATAAACTTTACATTGGTTAGTAAATCATTCACAATCATAATGAACATGTTCAATATATATCATTATAAGGTAAAAAGAAAACATTATAAATATAAACTTGTAACATGTTCATGGAATTCTGAAATGATGGGCACGTTTCAAAGTCCTTGTACTAAGGAGTTTTGAAATTATGGCCATGTTTCAAAGTCCATGTAACAAGGAGTTATGAATCATGGGCATGTGTTCAAAGTCCTTGTAACAAGGAAATCCAAAATTGTGGCCATGTTTCAAAGACCTTGTAACAAGGGGTTCTGAGATTATCGGCATGTTACACATGCCCCTAACATGAAAAAGGGTAGTAGTTAGTAACATGAAATAATCTAATATCAACATGTTACAAAGCAACCTCAACCAAATGTAATGTTATGGATGCACACATAGGGTCCCAAAATAGGGACAATAAAAGGGAGGATGCAAACAAAACCATGATGGACAATTGGAAATGGGGATGTTACAAAAAGTTAAAAAGCTAAATTTTGTGCTTGGAACAACCTATTCCAATAGTGATGACCTTAATTAGACTCACATGATGCCAAAACCTTCACCAAAAAAAGATATAGTTACATTATTTGCATGGAACCTAAGTCTAATGGCATAAACAAATGAAGAATGATGGCATGAATTAAAATATAACATGATGCAAAGGATTTGTTACCAACAAATAGGCTAGAATTGGATGCTACAAACACAAATCAGTATTAAGGAACTTAAATACAATTTATGATGTTTACTTGATCCTTCATAGTCCATTGGCCAATTGACATTGAAAAGACGTTATCAACCTGTTCTACCCAACCTCCTTTAGGGAGAGCCCAATATATTACAAGTTGTTTCTTGAAATCATCAATAAAGTTACTTCAACATATATGGGATTAAGCTAAACAATCCGGGCGGATGCTTGAAAGGAAGAGGTAATGGTGGCTCCCATAAAAATGTAACCTTTTCATGGGCCTCTACCTCCACATTTCAAATTCCTCACCACTCCTCAGCCCCCCATTTGAATTTCATGTTGATTAGACATTAGAATTATAGGCAAAGATTCAAGAGGATTTTTACCCTTTGAAGCACATCCCATCATCTGAGTCAAGGACTTTGGAGTGGTCTTGGGCTTCATACTAGGAGGAGAAAATGTGATAAGTTCAATTGTAGAATCTATTGGTGGAATCTTGTCATGGACATTTTGTTTACCTTGCAGTGTTGGGTGAACAAGACATTGTTGCTTTTGTGTATGCTAATTTTCACCATGCGCATATGTGTTAGGTTTACTGACATTTTATTCATGCGTAGGTTCTAAAATCTCCATGATGGTATAATCATCCTCATCTTTTGATGATGGCACATTCATTGGGGTAAACATTGTTTGTGCACCTCTACCCAATTGCCTTTAATTGATCTAATTTGAGCTATGCTTTTGGCGGGACACCATTGGATACTTGTAGATGATCTACCACAACAGTTGTGGATTCCAATTGTAACCCAATGTTTGATGCAACCACCTTTGGATTAGATGTTGATGTTTATTGTTTATGATTGTCTTTGTTATAGACAAGTTTTGGAAATAGCCCTTTGAGACTTTTGAACTTGCACACTCGAACATCCACATGGTTCAAATTCTAGGGACACCCTTATCTAGGTCTTGCTCTACATCGACTTCTAATTGCGTCCTTAGCTTGAAAGGTAACACACAACCATTGTTATTTTCCATTGTGCGTTTCACAAGCTTGGACATTTGGGCACTATGTAGGTTAGGAAAAATAGGAAGAAGGATCCAATTCTTCATGCCTGGGTGAAATGGACCAAACTCACACCCTTTAACCTTGTGGTTAGACACCTTAGTTTACTAGACCATTCTCTCCCACACTATACGCACTAGAAATTTGGGCGATCCTTCTCTCCCCGTAGTGCAGGAACTTGAATTTTTTGGGTTTGCTTAAGTAATGCATGATAAAGCTCAAAGGTCACCCACTATTTTACGAATTTCCCCACATTCATTTTGACATAATACTTCAACAAGCCTTCAAAATGATCCTTTGACACCATCAGATTGATCTTCTCGGTGGCCATAATTGATAAAACACCTAGCACAAAAAACTCCAATTGTGAAAGATTATTTTGGTATGTCTTGTAATATTGACCCAACACAACATTATTAAGAATTGATTGAGGCTTCCAAAGGATTAAATTTGTACCCATTGTTATTACAAGAAATAATACAAACAACATCAAAGTGTAGCCCAACAAAATCCAAAGTTCTATGCACATTCTCCTTGTAAAGTTGTGGAAATAATAAACTCGCCAAAGGTTTTGTTGCAGTCTAGGGTTTAGGGAAACTAATGGATAGGTTTAGGGTTCCATAATATCCCAATGATGAATGTTTTCCCACAAAAATAATTGTAAACATGGTATAATGCATTGGATTAAAGTAAATATGCATATCTAAACCAAATTGCCAACTAAAATGTTGCACACTAAAAACTATTTTAAAAGATAAACTTAGCTACAACTTCATGTGAAAGAGTTACATCATAAATGTATCACATTAATATTGCACAAACAAACAACAAAAGCATATGCAAGAAGAAGATACTAATTCATGATTGGAACTTGTCTTTCAATGTTTAGACATGAAAGGTACAAAATAAAATTCTCTTTTAGCAATGACATATATAGAAATGTAAAAGTGAGATGCATAGTAATAATTAAACATGGACTAACAATATAAAATATACACTAAAATAATAACATGATATCAATAGGTTACAACCCATACTTAAACATTATTGGAAGACAATATGCATGTTACAACAAAGACATGTACATGTTATAAGATATCACTAGGTATGCATATGGAAAAAAACATTATGGAATCAAAAGCTACATACAAATGTAGCCAAGGCAATGATACACTATATATGTACATGACAAACTAACATACTAATATGAAACTAACATGTTACAAGGAACCTTCACAAGTTAGGAAAGACTATTAGATGTTACAACAAACGGGGATTACCATATTATCAGGGTAAATGGGACTAGTTACAACAACATCAAACAAGGTTTCCAAGACATTTAATGGTCCATGTTACACCTAGGATTATATACATAGATTGTGGGTATGTTATATAGGATAGATTGAGTACCTTGTTGAGATGAATTGTAGGTTACAAATTGCGGCTCAATGGACCTCTAGGGATAGCACTGGAACCTTGTCAAATGTCACATGAAATAATTAAGGTGACCACATCAAGGCAATTAGGAGTGGTTACAACAGAAGGCAAAACAAGTTACATACCCTAATGAACAAGGTATAGGATCAACAATTCACAAGTAAAGACATGTTCCAAGACATGTTGTGAAATGTTACATGAAATTGGGATCATTGTATTATCTGAACAAGTGGACCTAGTTACAACACCATCAAACAAGTTCCATCAAAAGATTCACAAGGTAAAATATTGTAAGGGGGGGGGCTTGTTACAAGGCATGGACATGTTATTTGAAATTAAAATCATTTAGTAAATCATGTTTCAATTAGGATTGAGTTGACAAAATAAGGCAATTTTGGCAAGATAACAAATTAAACACAATTTGTGGGCATGTTACATAGGATAAATTGAGGTTGCTTGGAATGAATACCTTGTTGAAATGAACTATAGGTTACACAATGTGGTTCAATTGATCTATAGAAACACCACAAAAACATTGTCAACACAAAATGGGGACAATTAGTGGGCATGCATGTTACAAGGGAAAACATATGACTGAAATATGATTGAATGCCTTGTTCAAAATGAGTTGTAGGTTACAAAGGATAATTTATAAAAAAAAACCATGGAAACAAAAAGACTTAATAGTATGTACATGTTACAAGGGAAACTACTGAACAATGCATACTTTTCGACTTTAGGGACCACAAAAAAAAGCTAGATCTTTCATAGAATGTTGTTGAATATAGTTGAAATCAAATGAAGGAATAACGCCTATAAGAAACATGCGATCAAGGAATTGATATCTATATAATCAAGAAGGGGGAACTCGAATCACTTTGGGAAATGCAAGATGTTAAAAGCTCTGACCAAACTAATGAAAGTAACAATGAAAAAAGAAGGAAAAAGACATCTCCATGTAGGCGCACAACATTCACACAAAATTGTGCGTTTGGTAGCTTCAAAAAGGGGTTGAAAAACGATCTTCCATTTGTAATTCATGCATCCAAGCTTGCCAAGCAAAGATTACTTCTTCTACATGTAATTTATAAAAGGAAACTACAAGCAATGCAAAACCTTTGAATTGGGCAATGCACACACCTGGATAAGGTGTTGTAGAAGCATTTGTAGTAGTTTTATCGATGCAATTGATCAACGATGAAGGCATTGGAGAAGAACCAAAGTTGTTGTGAAAGCGTTCGACAACGGGCATGGGCGTGTAGGGAAATGATAGAGGGAGACGTTGCAAGATTGTGTGATACAAAGTGCAAAACATGCACAACAACGAAGGATGACGACAATGCCCTAAAGCCAAAAGGTCCGTCATCATGATGACGGGAGGACATGGTGGTATGGCATGCATGGCACAAGAGTACCATGGGGATGGGGATGTTGATGATTCCTTATGCAAAATAAGTAATGTGGGTGTAACTGATGTCAATGAATGGATGGCTTGTTAAGCAGGGAGGGAAATGGAGGGCCCAGAGGATACGAGGGCAAGGGGAAATGACGTCATGATGACGTGAGGTAGTCCTTTCGTCCCGGTAGCATTCAAGACTCTTGGCCTGTTTAACATGTTCCCTGCCATTTCACAAAAAATATTTTAGCACAGTACATATCGGCTGATGGGGATGTGATGTCAATATAATCTCAGGCTCAAGTCCCCACAGTAAAGAAAGCTACAAAGATTTATTTGAAGGCTCAATAATAGAGAGTGTTTGTAAGTACATGGCCACAGATC
>Ga0116226_10002875_pt1 | contig 15113 bp, 7 predicted proteins | sample S1TSphfallax_FD_89692 | JGI IMG/M metagenome (GOLD analysis project Ga0116226, IMG submission 89692) | Host-associated microbial communities from peat moss isolated from Minnesota, USA - S1T2_Fa - Sphagnum fallax MG | ecosystem: Host-associated > Plants > Peat moss > Unclassified | place: USA...
GCCATGCAAACCCACCTTACCGTTACTCCAGGGGCGCCCTGCGACCCATTCGATGACATCGTAGGCGTCGTCCGCATCGACGCCACCCCAGGCGTGAATGTTTCCCTCGGATTTGTTGACGCCGCGGGGATCGGGGTGCACGACTGCATATCCATGAGCGGCCCAAAATCCGACATCGGGGCCTTCATTCTTGTAGATACCCGTGACTTCGCCGGCCGGAACTCCCGACGGAAGCTCTTTGGATGGAATGGCTTTTCCATAAGGGCTCCAGGCCACAAGGGTTGGAAGCTTCGCTGATGCAGACACAGAAGCGGGTCCTAAGATGTCGACATAAATCGTCACGCCGTCGCGTAAACGGACGGGGACATCGCGCTCCCAAGAAACGTCGCACGACAGTGGTTTGGCCGCCGGAGGGTACACGGAACCCGCCTTGAGCACCGTAGTCTGGTGACCGAACTCGTAGTTCGCAGCCAATGGGACGGCGGGACTGAATTGAACGCCCCAAGCGCTCGGATATTCGGCGAGGCGTGACATTACATCGCCGCCTCGTGAGTTGTGTCGGTGCACGCCAGGGGCGCCACAACTCTGAGACAATTCAGCAAAATGCTGTCAACGACGCATACCGACCTCATAGAAATTATTCCTGCTTTTATTGCAGCCTCACGAGGATCGCCGGGACCTGCCGAGACGCGAGCCTGGTGGAGTGCGAAATGTGCAAGCTAAGCGAGATCGGGGCCTTCGTATGTGCGTTGGCATACGCACGGTAGCCGCCTCGATTCAGTGATCGATACGCCGCGCTGGCGCGTATGAAGCCAAGTGCATGAATGGTCACGAAGAAAGCACGTCTCAGCATCGGCGATAAGTTTGTCCATCTTCGACGACTTTGGACGCCCACGAATAAACGCGCCCGCACCTCGGCAGCTATCTTAGTCCGGCATTGTTCGCTTGCCGGCGTCCAAATTAGAGCCCGGTGACGCGCTTCATCGGCGGCGTTCGGCTCGCCGTCCCCTATTGCTCGTGTTAATGCGCGGTCAGGCCTCTGGACGTCAACGCCTCAGCCGCGACCGGCAGGCTCGGTGGGTTGGCGTACCGACGACGTCATGTTCTATCTGCAACATTCCCCTGTTGACAATGTGGAGCACGCAGATGGAAGGCATCCGACAGAGTGATAATACCGTCCTACCGACAGACAAATCGGATGTCGCGACGTTCGTGAAAAACATAAACGCGGCGACTCGGAAGAACGCTCTTGATATCACCTCGGACGAGGATCTCGCAATCGGGATCATGAACCTGATCAGCATTGAGGAGCATCTTTTCTTCACTTCGAACAAGACAGGCAAGTCCAACTACTACCCTCTGCTGCTCGAAGTGAGGGAAATGCGCAAGGAACTCCTCAAGCAGATTGTCGTCGCCTTTGAAGGTGAAGTGTGGTGCATCAGCAAGCATTTGCTAGCGTCATCGATGCGACTGATGGAGGTTGGCACCAAGGAATTGAACCTCAATGGCCTTGCCTCGGCCAAACCCTATTTCGACAAATCGTACCGGTTATTCCGGATGTTCTGGGAAATCGTCCTTCATCAGCCGGGGCTGCCTGGCGAAGCGCCGACCGCCGCACTCCCCGCGAAAAAGCTGGTCGTCATCTTCTACAAACCCACCTGCCCCCACTGCAAGGCCCTGGAGGGATTTCTCGAAAGCAACCACTTGGATGCGAGTTTCAACGTGATCAGAAAGGATGTGACATCCGATCCTGCCAACCGGGCCGAAATGGAAGCGGTGTACAGAGCGTGCCGGAAGAGCACCGGAGAACTCTCGGTGCCAGTGATCAGCCAGGACGGGAAATGTGCAATGGGCGAGGAAGAGGGCATTCGCCTGTTCAAGAGTCTCATGTGGGACAACGTTAAAGAGCTGAAGCACTCACTGGGACCGCTCCTGAAACAGGCCGGCGTACCCGCGCATGTGCAAAGCCACGCAGAACACTATGACGACGCCGTCGATGCGGCGATGAGCTGCTGTAAAGAGTAGCCGCCCGCAGGGCGCCCACGCCGGCCGTGGTCATCGGTACCTGAACCAGCGCCGCTGTACCTGTTTCGCGTTACGATGTCACTTTTATACGCGAGAATGACATGCCGTTTTTACGCTTTGACCTATTTGAGGGCCGGTCACCCGCCGAGTTGACCGCTCTCCTCGATGCGACGCACGCCGCGGTTCTCTCCGCGTTTGGAGTGCCGGAAAGGGATCGATACCAGGTAGTGCACGAGCACGCACCCGGACATTTGATCGCCGAAGATACAGGCCTCGATATTCCGCGGAGCGAAAATTTCGTCAGCCTGCAAATCACGACCCGACCACGCACCGTCATCGAAAAGCAGAATTTCTACCGAATCCTGTGCGAAAACTTGGCAACGCGATGTGGTATCGCACCGACTGACGTCATGGTTTCCTGCGTCGTCAACAGCGATGAAGACTGGTCTTTCGGACATGGACGGGCGCAATTCTTGACCGGAGAATTATAGGGTTCAAAGCCGCGCAGCGGCATGCCGGTATCGCCGCGACGCTGCGCAAGGTTTCGCCGCGGTTTCCGAAGCGCGCGTCTCTTGGCGCAGTGCGTTAAGCTAAGGCGCAGTCGTCGCTCTGTGGGGATCGTGCGTAAGGCACCCCGACTTGGGCTTGCGCGGTTCGGTGGTTCCCGCGACGACGGGATCAGAATTTCGCGGCCGGGGAGCCCACGTCTTTCTGCATTCGCTCGACCAACTGAGCGAAACGCGCATCCTTGCGCAAGCTCTTCAGGTCGTCATCGTTGACCAGGGAGTCGACGTCCTTGTAGCCGAGCGCAGCCGCGTGTTCCAAATGTTCGAACGCTTCGTCCGGATGCCCGGACTGAGCCGCCATGACACCAAATGCGTACCAGCCTTTCGAGGGGTCTGGCTGGGGCTGACTTGCGATTTTATCGATCGTACTGAGGTACAGGGCTTTGGCTTCCGTATAGCGCCCGAGCGCGGCTAGTGAGCGCCCCAGCCGATTGAGCGCATAGAGGGTGTTCCAATGCTGCGGACCCAGGGTTCGCAGTTGCCCTTCGAACGCCTGCCGGGCTAATACCTCGGCCTCTTTGGGCCGGTGTGCCTGAATCAGCGCTTCGGCGAGCATGTATTTCACGCCAAACACATCGCGATCGTCGGCTGCAAGAACCCGCTCGTCTCGCTCGAGCGTTTCCCTAAAGAGCCGTTCCGCCTCATCGACATGCCCTTCTGCGAGCAATAGACAGGCTAGATTTCGCTGCGTCAACAGCGTGTCCGTATTGTCCGGCCCGAGAAGCTGCAAGCGCACACGCAGGACCTCGCGAAAGAGCGGTTCCGCTTCCGCCAAGCGATTCTCTTCACCCAGAAGATTAGCGAGCCCCTCCTCGGCGCGGGTGGTGAGTCGGCTCTCTGGACCCGCTTGGCGAAGTTCCACTGCGAGCGCCTGTCGGTAGAGGGCTTCTGCTTCCTTGTATCGGCTGGGCATGTGTACGAGGTCGATCGCCAGAGTGGTCAAGGTATCGGCGGTTTCTGGGTGATCGTCGCCGAGAACACGCCGCCGGGTGGCGAGCACGTCACGATAAATACCTTCCGCCTCCAAATATCGGCCCTGGAGCGTCAACATATAGGCGAGCGAGAACTGGGTCTTTAGCGTGTCGGGATGATCGACTCCGAGTACCACGCGTTGGATGGCGACCGTTTGGCGATAGAGCGGCTCCGCTTCGCCAAATCTGTTCTGGCGCCGGAGCGCTTCGGCCAGAAGTCGCGTCGTGTTCAAGCTGAGCAGATGGCGAGGTCCGAGGGTTCGCGTCTCGACCGAGAGCGTCTGGCGCGCGAGCTGTTCAGCGGCCACATATTGGCCCTTGCTGGAAAGCGTTGCTACCAGCGTGTCCTGCGTCTCGAGAGTACGCAAATCCTGCGGACCCAGAACCCGCTGCTCGAGCGCCAGGGTGTTTCTCAGCGATGCCTCGGCTTCGGCGACATGTCCTTCCAGTAACAGAATCCTGTCCATTTGGTACCGCGACTCCAGGGTCTTCGGATCCTCTTCGCCCAAGATCTGACGACGGCCGTCGAGCGCGGTCTGCGCCAGGCTGTGCGCGCGCCCATAAAGACCTAGATTTGCATAGGTATTTGCCATGACTTGTAGCAGGTCCCAACGTGCCCTCGGCTCCAGTCCGCCACCTGCCTCGATTTGGCGCGAGGACTTGTCCAGGATCTCTCGCGCCGTCACCGTGTTGCCGCGTGCCTCGCTGGGATCCGGGACCTTGAAGATCTGCGTCATGAAGTCCGTGATCTGATCCGCGCGGTCGCGCTCGATTCGGATCCTGTGTGTTTGTGTCAGCGAAAAAACCGTGGCGACCGTCAACGCCGTGACGACCGCCGTTACGCTGAGCACCGCTCCGCGGTACCGCCTGACAAATTTTTTCGCCCGATAGGCGAGCAAGCCCGCTCTGGCGACGACCGGCTCATGGTCCAGGTAGCGCTGCAGATCCGCTGCGAGGGCCGCAGCGCTTGAGTAGCGCTCTAGCGGCCGCTTACGCAGCGCCTTTTCGATGATCGCATCGAGATCGCCGCGCAGTTCTTTGCGCAAACTGCCACCGACAGTATCCGATATTCGAACAGCAGTCTCGCCAACGGCTGCTCGAACGCGTTCCGATTTTGTCTCGGCCGCTGCGTCCTCAGGCAGACGCCCCGCCAACAAGACATGCAATAGGACGCCCAACTGATAGACATCCGTTGCCGTCGATAGCGGTTCGCCGAGAATCTGCTCCGGCGCTGCATAGCTCGGTGTCAGGGCGATTTCCTCGACACGAGTCAATTGCGCTCCCTCTTCGAGTGCGACATCGGGACCGACGAGTTTGGCAATTCCAAAGTCGAGCAATTTGACCACGCCCCCAGCCGTCACCAACACATTCGAGGGTTTGATGTCGCGATGGATGACGAGGTTCGTATGAGCGTGCGCAATGGCACCCAGAACGTCCATGAAAAGCTCGACACGGGCCCGTGTGGAGAGCGATCGCGACCTGCAATATTGGTCGATATGCTCACCATCGATGAACTCCAACACCAGATAAGGTTGGCGGTCCAAGGTCGCACCGGCATCGATCAGGCGCGCAATATTCGGATGGATCAGGCGCGCCAATACGCGTCCCTCGCGCTTGAATCTTTCGATTGCTTTCGTACCGAGCGTGTCGACGTGCAGCAACTTGACTGCGTATTTTCCCTCGAAATGCCCGTCGCTTCGATGCGCAAGCCAGACCTCGCCCATGCCGCCATCGGCCAGCAGCGTGTCGATCGTGTATGCGCCGATTTGTTGACCGATACGGGTCGGCCGATCGGCGGGAATCCGGACAGGATGCGCGAAAAATTCGTCGTCATCCAAGAGCGCGCTTTGCGTCAGTACCTCGCGCAGAGGGATGCCCACCTCCGGCTGCTCTGCGACGATTCGGGCGAGCCACGCCTGCAGATCGGCGGCCGGCACGTCTTGGGCCTTGTCCAGCCAGGGATAGACGCGGGCCCAGGTTTCTTCATTCAACTTCATGATGCGCCCAGCCGCTGGTGACGGCCTTTAAGATAGCAAATCGACCTGGTGGATACCGTGTAACTATTCTCAAGATCGCAGGGGTGCTTCCTGAAGTTCGGGAGAATTCCGATCGCTTGTGGCAGATCCCCGAGCTTTCGGTCGCGACGTCATCCATGGCAATGCGACAGACGCCAGCAACACGCTCGCGACCAGCGGCAGGGTGCCCGCAAACGAACCGGTGAGATCCTTCGCGCGAGCGATCAACAGCGGCCCGATTAACCCGGCAAACCCCCAGGCAGAGAGTATGAGTCCGTAATTGAGGCCCATGAACCGCGTACCGAAGTATTCGGCATTGTAGGCCGGCATGGTGCCGAATCCGCCACCGCAACAGAGCAGTACGACTGCAAAGCCCGCCAGCGCGAGCCCGAGGTCGTGGATGTCGTGCAGCAGGAACAGCACGACCGCTTGAAGCACGAACATCAGCGCAAAAGTATGTCGGCACCCAATGCGGTCGGACACTGCGCCCCAGAACAAGCGACCGGCCGCATTGAACACACTGACCAGTCCGAACAAAGGCGCGATATTGCCGAGCGGCAGTCGGGTCAAATCCTGGAGAATGAAAATGGCGTTGGAAATGATCGCGATGCCGGAGAACGAATTGGTGAACAGTTGCAGCCATAGCAAATAGAACTGCGGCATCCTCACGACCGCTGACGGTGGCAGGCCCTGCGGGGCGGGGGCCGTCTCGACGTGCCTACCGGCAGCCTCATGCGCCGGAGGATTGCGAAACAGCGAGGCGGCAAGAACACCGACGATGAGATACAGGCATCCCGAGCCGATGAATACCTGCATCACCGCCGCGATATCTGACTGCGCCATCACCTGTCCTACCGGCATCCTTGCGGCGGCACTCATTCCCGCCCCCCCCGTTGCACTCACCCGGGCAGCGATGAGTTCGCTCGCGTGGTTCGCCGCGGCGTGAAACTTGGCGAGGCGGGGCACCAGTTGATTGTAGAAGAACGCCCCCAAGCCGAAGCCGGCGGCGACCATGCCGCCGGCAAGTCCGCGCCTTTCGGGAAACCATTTGACCACCATGGACACCGGGCTGATGTAGGCCATGCCCGCGCCCAGGCCACCGATCACACCATAGGACAGATAAAGCCACGGTGCTCCCCAGGAGGTTGTGCCGCAGCCGGCGAGGATATTGCCCAGGCCCCAGAGCGCCATGCCGGTCACTGCGACTCGGCGCGGACCCTGGCGGTCTTGCCAGAACCCGCCGATGACGGCGCCGACGGCGCCCAGGCAAAAATTGGCGATGGCGTACGCCCAGGTGGACTCGCGCACGTCCCAGTGAAAGCTTGCGACCAGAGGCTGCGTGAAAATCGCCCACGAATACAGCGTGCCCGTCATCATCATCACGAGCACGCCGGCACTGGCGATGACCCAGCGGTTGCTGTGCAGGCGCTGCAGCTGCATCGAGAAGGTCTGCTTGTCGGATGAATGCACGTTGTCTCCCTGGAAGCGACGCTTCGACAGGAGAAACGGATTGTCGGGGCCAAACGGACCACCCGCCGCGGGCGATTTATCCGCGCAACTCCTTAAACAGGAATGCGCGCGCACTCTTCCAGCTGCGCTTCACGGTCATCGGCGACAAATCGAGCACATCGGCAATTTCATCGATGGACAAACCCGCGAAGTAGCGCATCTCGACCACGCGAAAGGCGCGATTGTCGATGCGCTCCAACTGCTCGAGAGCCTCGTGCAGGGCCTCGGCGTCCACGCTTTGGTCGCCATCCTCGGCGTCGACGCCCGACAGCGTCAAATGATGCATTCCGGAGCCGCGCTTCTGGGCGTTCTGCCGGCGGGCGATGTCGACGATGACGCTGCGCATCACGGTGGCGGAGTACGCGAAGAACTCGCGTCGATCGCGCAAGGAGGGCATTTCTTGCTCTGAGAGCTTGAGATAAGCCTCGTGGACGAGGCTCGGAGCGTCCAAGTGAGCCTGCTGCCCGCCCGGCAAGCGGATTCGGGCGAGCCGAGTCAGCTCGTCGTAGACCTGGGTAAACAGTTCGGATCGAGCGCGCGGGTTCCCGGTACGCAACTCCCCCAGCAGAATCGTGATGTTGCCCATAGACGTCCGAGCATTGTAAGCCGCTCCCACAGGGATTCTTGGTTGCGCTCCACGTTTGCGCAAGTTGCCCGGGAAGTCTCCGCTCGTAAATTTTCTCTCGACGTGAACCCTTTTGCGAACGAATTGCGTTTTCTCCACTAAGACGCCCCTACAGGCTGTCCACACGCGTCGTTCTAACGTCAATTGCTCACCACATAGAGATATCCATGAGAGACCGAACTATCCGATCGATGCCCTTTTTGCGCGCGGTAATCGCGAGCTTGGGCATGACCTGGGCATTCTTCCCGACAGGCGCGAGCGCCACAGCCCAAGGCATTGTACTGACTGGTGGCAGTTTGACGCTCGATTTTGCCGATCCCACCATTGGCGGCAACTCGACCACGCTGGATCGACTCGACAGCCTGACCTGGAGCGGCGGATCGGGCGCGCTCGCGGGCCAAAATCTCGTTGCCAACGCCGGACCGGGGGGCTGCGCCTCCGATCCCGTCGAGTTTTTTGGTCAGTCCTACGGCGAACCAGAGGGCAATCCGCCAAGCATTGTCGGTGCCGGTGCCAACGCCACGCTCTCGAATCAAACCGCGACGTCCATGACCAGCACCACGAACGGGATCTACACTTGTAGCTGCGGTTCCAGTAGCGCTGCCGACGCTGCGGCGGTGACGGTCTATAACGTGTTCCCCGCGGGCGACCCCAATGTCAACGAAGTTCGCGTATCGCGCACCATCGAGTTCAATTCGAACACCCCCGTTTTCAGCGGGCATGGTGTGCGCGGCTACGTCGCCAGATTGCCGATCGGCACCTACGGTACCGTGCTCATTCCAAATGCGGCCGGCACCGCAATCAACACGATGCAGGCGGGGCCGTGCAGCAACGATTGCGAGGTGACGGATTGGAATGGCAAGTGGTTTGCCGACGACGATGGCAGCGGCTCAGGGATGGTGGTCTTCCGCGACGCGAGTTCCACGAATCCCGCTTTGCTGGCTCTCAACTATGATGTCGACTCGGCCTCCAACCTCACGTCGATCATCTTGCTGCAGCCGGCGGCCGGTTGGAAAGCACCAGTAACGGAAACCGAATGGCTGTGTTTCTATGATCCCACGACCTGGACCGCGGCCGACCAACTGGCTGGGCGGCTCCCGGCAGGGTGTGCGCAACACGCGATCGCGAGTTCGCCGGAATCCTCCATTGCGTTCACGCCGGTCTTGAGCGCGTCGCCGGGCTCGCTCGCCACGAGCAACAGCGTGCAAATGACGGGTATCCCTGCGGGCACGCCGATCAGTATTTCAGGCGGCGAATACAGCATCAATGGCGGCGCCTATACCAGCGCCGCAGGGACCGTGAACAGCGGAGACTACGTGACCGTGCAAGCCACGGCATCCGCCAACAATTGCGCGACCACGCTCGCGACTCTCAGCATCGGCGGCGTCAAGTCGCAGTTTTCCGTGACCACCCCGGCGTCGGGGTTTACCGCCTTGTCTCTTGGCATCAGTCCCGGGACGATCGCGCTCGGTCAGCAAGCCTTACTCAGCTGGTCGACCGTCAATGCCGTCAATTGCACGGCGAGTGGTGGCTGGAGCGGCAGCGAATCGACGTCGGGCACTAACAGCGTGACCCCCAGCGCCTTGGGATTGTTCGCCTACACGCTGAGCTGCAACGGCATGGGCACCGCGACCGCCACGGTCGACTTGTTGGTGGCCGCTCCGGTGGCGCCAGCACCGACGGTTACGCTCACGGCGAATCCGACCTCGGGGACCGTGGGCTCCGTCTCGACGCTGACCTGGTCTTCGACGAATGCGACTGCGTGCACCGCGAGCGGCGCCTGGAGCGGTAGCGAGCCGGTATCGGGCATGGACACCCAACTTGCCTACGCGGTCGGCACGCGATCGTTCACGCTCACCTGTACCGGGGCGGGCGGCAGTGCCCAAGCGACCGCCGTGATCACGACCGTGGCGCCCGTCACGCCGGCACCGACCGTGACAATCACGGTCAATCCGACTTCGGTCACGGTCGGCGCTGCTGCAACCCTGACCTGGTCGTCGACCAATGCGACCGCGTGCACCGCGAGCGGCGCTTGGACCGGAGCGGAGCACGTGTCGGGCACGGCAAGTCAAACCCCGACGGCGGCAGGTTCAGACGTATTCACGCTCACGTGCACCGGCGCAGGGGGCAGCGCGCATTCGGCCGCCACCTTGACGGTGCTCGCTCCGGTGACGCCTGCACCAACCGTCACGATCGCGGTCAATCCAACCTCCGTGACGGTCGGCACGTTGGCAGCCCTGACCTGGTCGTCCACGAATGCGGCCGCCTGCACGGCAAGCGGCGCGTGGAGCGGCAGTGAAGCCGTGTCGGGCACGGCGAGCGAAACGCCGGCGGTTGCCGGTTCGGAGGTGTTCACGCTGACTTGCACCGGTGCCGGCGGCAACGCCAGCGCGTCCGCGACCCTGACGGCGACCGCATTGCCCGTGGTCAGCAGTAACTCATCGGGCAAGATCGGCGGTGGCGGTGGCCTCGACATCGCGTCGCTCGTCGGACTCCTACTGCTCGCAGCGTGGGTGCGGCACCCGAAGCGTTTGACGGTCTTGGCCAATCATTCCGAGTTGCAGGCGCGCAGGTCCATTCGCTTGTTCATGATTGGCGCTGGCGGTTGCGTGTTGGCCACCGCAGCGCTTCCAGGACATGCCGCGGACGACTTCGGCTTGGATTGGCAACGTAGCTATGGGGGACTACGCGCCGGAGAATCCACCTATCAGTCAACGACCAGCTACCTGCTCGGCGCCAGCGGCCCGAATGCGGGCGAAATTCAATCGCTGGATCTCAGCTCGCATCAGTTCGGCGGAGTGATCTACGCCGGCGTACCTATCTGGAAAAACCTCAATCTCGAGATCGGCTATGCGCAGATCGGTCAATTCCCGCTGTCGATGAAGGCCTCGGGAACCCATGTCGATGCCGTCGCGCAGGCCCTCGTCGACGCGGCGCCCGCGGCGGGGCACGGCATTACCTTCGGGTTCGCCTTGCCGGTGGATCTCACGTCGCGGCTGTCTGTCGAGCCGCACTTTGCGGCCTTGGCCTATCAGTCGAAGCAAAGTATCACGACCTCGGACGCGACCTTGCGGCACGACTCGACGGGCGTGGGTTTCGATGCGGGCGTCGCGTTCTCACTGCGCGTGGCCGGGCCGGTTTACCTGGGAGTGGGCGTCGACTGCTTTCACGAAGATCGCGGGTGCAATGCACTGCTCTTGTCCGGTCAAGTGGAGTACCGATTTGGTCGTCGTTTGGACCGTTGAGCAGTTCCGAGTGAGGAGGGGGTCCGGAATAACCGGATCCTCTTCCGCCGACCGGGATCCCGTGGTTTCTCTTTAATTGGTAGGATCCCGGAATTTCACAATTGATTTCCGGCAAGGAGATGGGGCGAATTGTTGATCGCGGAAGGCCTCGCCGACGCAATTCCGCGCGATTCGACCCGGCGGCGCCTGGTCAAATCAGACAAACTTAAAAACTTCAGGGGAATGAGAAATGCGCCGACTGGTGATCTTGGCAATGTGTGTCTCGATGGAGGCCTTGGCCGCCGCAGCGCCGACGCCGAAAGAGCAGTTGCTCGTTCCGCCCGCGGATGCGCGTCACTACACAATCAGTTCGACGGCCGGCAAACATGGCGACGTGTGGTCGTGGAGGACGCCTGATGGACGCGTCGCCTATCGCATGTCGATGTCCTTGCGGGGGTGGGTGACGGAGGACGACGAGGTGGTCACGCTTGACGGCGATCGCAGACCTAAGAGTATCGCCATTCGTGGCTATACCGATCAAGGCGACGCAACCGAGGACTTCAGCGTCGATGGTAGTGGCGTTGCACACTGGAAAACCGTGGTCGATTCCGGCTCCGCGCCTTTCGGCGCCAGTCGCTACAATACGTACGGCGGCCCATGGCTCGCGAGTGAGTTGGATATCGATGCGCTCGTTGCTGCGGGCGAGAAGGGCGTGGATCTATTACCGACCGGCCATGCCAGCATCACGGTGGGCCAGAGCGTTCAGATCGACGGTCCGCAGGGGCGCAAGACCGTCAAGTTGGCCTTCTTGCACGGGTACGGCTTTGCCCCGTCCCCGCTGTGGCTCGACAGCGACAATCATTACTTTGGCAACGCGGGAGTGATTTCGCTGCTGCCCGAGGGATACGAAGCGAACGGCCCCAAGCTAAAGGATTTGCAAGACCAAGCCACAGCCGCGATGGTTCGCGGAATCGCCCACCAGTTTTTGAGTCCGAAGAACCATACACCAACGCTCATCGATCACGTGCTGGTGTTCGATTCGGTTGCGGGGCAGTACCTGCCCGACCGCGCCGTCTTGATTGCGGACGGCAAGGTCGCCGCCATGGGCCCGGCAGGATCGATCAAGTCGCCACCCGGCGCCGTACGCATCAGCGGTCGGGGCAAGACGCTGACGCCCGGTTTGTGGGATTCGCACCAGCATGTCGGCGACGATTGGAACCTCCTTCAGAACGTCGCGACGGGGATGACGAATTACAGAAGTCCCGGCACGACGATCGAGGATGCGCTGAATATCTACCAGCGGCGCGCCGCCGGTGATCTGTTGGCGCCGGATGGAAAGATCTCCGTGATCATCGATCGCAAGGACCCGCTGGCCGCCCAGGGTGCACTCACGGTCTCCTCGGAGGCGGAAGCAATCGCCGCAGTGGATAAGATCAAGGCCGCGGGTCTTTGGGGCGTCAAGTTCTACACATCGATGAACCCGGCGTGGATCGCTCCAGCCGCCGCCGAAGCACATAAGCTCGGCCTCCACGTGCATGGGCACGTGCCCGCGGGGATGCGCCCGCTCGACGCGGTGCGGGCGGGCTATGACGAAGTCACGCATATCAACTTCATCCTGATGCAGGCGATGCCCCAGGAGGTGGTCGACAAGTCCAATACCGCGGCACGGCTGGAAGGACCTGCAAGATACGGCAAGGACGTTGACCTCGACTCGCCGACGATGAAGGCTTTCTACGCGGAACTCGCGCAGCGACAGACGATCATCGACCCGACGCTGACGGTGTGGGAGCCGCTGATGACATCAGACGGGAGCGCGATTCCGCCCGAATATGCAGCATTTGCCGAGATCTCGCCGCCTTCGGTCTCTCGGAGTTGGAAGATCGGCGGCTATCCGCTGTCCGAAGGGCTGACGCGCGACGACTATCGGCGCAGCTTCGCCAAGATGGTGGATCTTGTGGGGAAGTTGCACCAGGCCGGCGTAAGGATAGTCGCAGGCACCGATGGCTCCGGACTGGAATTGGTGCGCGAACTGGAACTGTACCAACAAGCGGGTCTCAGCAACGCGCAAGCCCTGCAGACCGCGACGATCATGCCTGCCAGGATGACCGGCATGGCGAATCGTACCGGTTCGATTTCGCCGGGGAAGACTGCGGACATCATCCTCGTGGATGGGGACGTGTCCCAGGACCTTGCCAATCTTCGTCACGTGGATACGGTGTTCTTGGACGGCTATCGCTTGCCTGGGGCGTCGCTGCGGACAGCAAGTGGTCTGAATGGAATGCCGAAATGACGGAGCCGTGTTGTCGGCGCGCCGCGCGTAGCGCATCGCAGCCATCGCGACCGGTCCATACATCGACCGGATGTCGAATCATTGCACCGGCTGCCGCTACGACCCGGCCGAGCGCGACGGCGACCGCGCATGTCCATTCACCACGCACGCTCTACTGGGACTTCTTGATACGGCACGCCACCCGCCGCGGTGAGATCACCTAGCGTTTCACCTCAGTACTTCAGCGCCGAGCCGAAACGCTGCACGCGGGTGACGTAGGCCGGGCGACCTAATCTCCCTTCGAGACCGCGCGCGACATCACCGACGTAGTATCCGAGCTGCGCCAGGCCATCAGATGGGCGGGCTTCTGCGGCGGCTCAGCCCCCGGCGGCCAGCCGTCGCGCTGATCCACCGCTATGGCGTCAAGGCGGGCGTGGGGATCGAGATCGAACGCCAGCGCAATCCCTGCAGCGGGCGGGGCGGAATAAACGACCTGACCCCAAGCCTTTACCGGAAATGAGACGCCTACCGTGGCCTCATTGACAGCGTCCAGACGCATAGGCCCGTCGGATTTCAGCAGCAGAGTAAGGACGCGCCCCTCCGGCGCCCCGAGTGCATGAACCATAATACGCCGTCCCACACGCGACACGTCCAGCTTCGGCGCCGTGATAGGGCGATGCTTCGCTGGCGCCTGCCAGACCGGAGCGGCAAACACAGGCGGCAAGGGTGCTTGAGTGATCGCGCCGCCGTCCGCCGTCAGAACCGCCTTGGCCCAGGGATCAAGCCGGCCGAGCGGGGCAATCCGCCATTGCGGCCCGTCCGTTCCGTCCGCAAGGTAAAGCGCCTGGGTCAACTCCGGCCGATCAGGCGCCCCAAAACCATACCCCACCCGGACGAGCGCAAGAGCGCCAAGTACTAAGGTCGCGGCGATGGTCCGCTCAAGGCCCTTGGACGCCGCCCATCCCATCAAGAGAGGCGCAAACGCTGGTAGCAGCAGAAGCACGAACAGTCCCAATAGCTCAGGCAGGGCCGGCCCAATCGAGGTGAATAAGGCCCCGGCGAACCCGCCCAAGATCGTCAGCAAGAGAATCGTCGTCAGACCGGCGATCCAGCCCGTGCATCGCCCCAGACCGGCGGTCGCGGCCGCCGCTGTCGCCGACGCGATCAGAAGCGGCCAGACGAAAAGAGGCGAGGTCAAGGGCGCCGCCACCTGGACCAGGACCGCGACAAAGGCCAAGATGAGGAGCGCACCCAGCCAAGCGCCCCACAAGATCAGGCGGACGCGCACGATCCACAGGTTCAGGATCGCCGATACCGTGACCAACCCCCAGGTCAACGCGTCAAAGCCGTGAAGAAGGTTGAGCAGGCCTGCCAGCAGGGCGGCCGCGATAAAGGTTAAGGCGTACCGGCCTCGCGCCGCGCCGGCATAGGCCGCAAGGACTGCGCCGAAGCAGAGCATACCAACGCCGAAGAACAAGGCGTTGAAGTCGCGATACAGGTGGTATCCACCGGCATAGCCGCCTCTGTGCAACAGGCCGCTGGCCACATGGGTCGCGAGGATCGCGGTCAGTACGGCGAGAAGGGCGGTCGCCCCGCCGCGAACCACTTCCGCCGTCTTCAACCCTGTGGACCGGCGAGCGCTGACCCAGGCCCCGGCGATCAGAACAATCGCGGCGGCGAGAACCGCCCAGCCGATCCAGGGCGGATAGCGGACCAATATCGCGTTGGACACGTCAAAATAGGTCACATCGGCCGCCTTGCGCGGCAGGGTTGGCGCATCGGCCAGGGCGCGGGCCGTCGGCGCGACCTGATCGCCCATGTGCTGCAGGCTTTCCTGCGACAGGTGAGCCGGCGTGGCCAAGGGCGTGTGATAAGCGAGTGGATCGCCCAGGAAGGCGAAGTTGAGGCC
>Ga0116226_10002876_pt1 | contig 15113 bp, 17 predicted proteins | sample S1TSphfallax_FD_89692 | JGI IMG/M metagenome (GOLD analysis project Ga0116226, IMG submission 89692) | Host-associated microbial communities from peat moss isolated from Minnesota, USA - S1T2_Fa - Sphagnum fallax MG | ecosystem: Host-associated > Plants > Peat moss > Unclassified | place: USA...
AGTTCTTTTTTGAAAAAAAGGTGGGACGCCCACCCCGGTCCCAAAAAATTTTTGCTCCTTCAGACCCAGGCTGTTTCAACACCCGAGGCCCCAGGTCAAAAGTTTTTTGGCGGATTTTTTCAAAAAAGCGACCGCTTCCTTGCCTTACCTCAACTGTTCATTATCGAATACCGGGCTCCGCCAGCTTACCAGCGCGCGCGTGAGTGCCGCGGCGAGGTCGCGTTTTTGTTCCTCGCCGAGTTGGCGGGCGACCTCGTGGCGCACGCCGCGCGCCGTGAGCAGCAACTTGGGCACGCAGCCGGCGCGTTCTTCCAGCACCACGTTCAGCCAATAGGGCGCCAATGTGAGGCGGTGGCGGCGGCCATGCACGTCCATGCTGATGACGGATAGCGCGGTGGTGGTGAGCGCTATGGTCTCGCGGGCGCGGGCGGCGCGCACGTTCAGCCAGACCATGAACAAAGCGAGAGCGATATCCGCGCCGTTGAAGCCGATGACCGGCCAGGCGCCGAGCAGCGCCATCAGGCTGGTCACGAACAGCGATCCGGTCAGCATGCCGCCCACCACGTAGCACAGCCCGCGGCGCGAGAGGCTGCGATGGGGCTTGATCTCGGCCTCGAAGAGCATCGTTTCGGCACTGGCGGGGAGCGCGTCCATGGCGCATAAATCGTGGTTTTATGGCCGCCGGCAAGCCCAAAAGACCCAAACTCATGAAGACTGCGGAGATCGGCGCGTTTTTAACCGCGATTGCGGGTGGCAACCCGAACCCGAAGACCGAGCTGGATTATGCCACGCCCTATCAACTGCTGGTGGCGGTGGTGTTGAGCGCGCAGGCGACGGATGTGTCGGTCAACCGCGCCACGCGCGGGCTGTTCGAGCAGGCGCCCGATCCGGCGGCGATGGTGGCCTTGGGCGAGGCGGGGATTGGCGCGCGGATAAAATCCATTGGGCTATGGCAGGGCAAGGCGAAGAATGTGGCGGCACTCAGCCAGTTATTGCTGGACCGGCATGGCGGCGAGGTGCCGGGGGACCGGGCGGCGCTGGAGGCGCTGCCGGGGGTGGGGCGCAAAACCGCGAATGTGGTGCTGAACGAGGTGTTTGGGCAGCCGACGATGGCGGTGGACACGCATATTTTCCGCCTCGGCAACCGCACGGGGCTAGCGCCGGGGGCAACGCCGCGGGCGGTGGAGGATGCGCTGGTCAGGCGCATCCCAAAGGAGATGCTCAAGCCGGCGCATTTATGGTTGATTCTACACGGGCGGTATGTGTGCAAGGCAAGGGCGCCGGAGTGTTGGAGGTGCGCGGGGGTTAGCTTCTGTGTCTATGAAGAGAAAGCAAGCGGTCCTTTTTTGAAAAAAAGGACCAAAAAACTTTTGTAAGCTTTGATCGTGGAGCCCGCGTAGGGTGGCGGCCCTTGAGGTCACTTTTCCGTTTGGGTGTGGATCGCGGAACCCATCTGGGCCAGCGGCCGTGCTGCCGCAACAAACAGGCCGGACACACGAACGCTTTCGAACCAGATCAGATTTCTTTTCGCAAACCCCCTTGCATCCAAAGGGCCGTCCACACACGCCCTACGCTGGCTCAACCGGGGACAAACCAGGCCGGCCCTGACCGGCGGCGGAGCGGTCCGTCCTCTACGGAGAGGTCAGGAGCGAAAGCACTCTCTCGCTCTCCTGGCACGGACCGCGGCTTCCGTTGAGCTGTTTGTCACCACGTGGCCAGGTTCGGCGCTTATAGCGTCACCACGATCTTTTGGGCTGATACGCCCGCCCCCAGGCGGACGAGCGCTCCTGGTATCGCCGCAAGGCCGTCGCCGGCAATCAGCGGTGGCGGGGCCGGAACGTGGCGTCCATCGGCAAGGGCGCGCGGTAGGTAATCGGCATAGATCATTGGCCCGATCTCATTATCGACAAGCGCCCCGCCCCACACGAACCGGGTTTGTACCCCGCGCCGCCGAGCCAATAGCGCGAGCGAAGTGTTCGCGGCCAGCAGACGCGCGAGCGCGGGGGCGAGCCAAAGCGCGCGTCGCCACCCGGCAGGTGCCGCGTCAAACGGGATGGGGTTCGAGACCATCGACACAAATCGCCTGCCGCGGCACGCTCCCGCGACCGCGACGCAGGCGCGCGCCGACCCCGCGCCGATCGCGACAGCACCCGCGAGCGTATTGCCGTTCATCGCATGGATCACATCAGCGATGACGGAAGGGCTATGATAGTCGAACACCTGGGCGGCGCCGAGACGCTGGACATAGGCAAAATTCCGCGGGGACGCCGTCGTGATCACCTCATAGCCGGCGGCTGTGGCGAGCTGGATCGCATTGCTGCCGACACTCGTGGAACCGCCCCAGATCAGCACCGTCTCGCCGGTTGGCAAAGCTTGCGCCGCCGGCGGCCGGAGTGCCAGATAGTCGGCTTGAAACAGCGCGCATGCCGCCGTCGAGAGGCCGAGCGGCAGAACCACCGCATCCGCGAAATCCATCCCAGCGGGGATGGGTGATGCCATGTGCTCCAGCAGCACGGTGACGCGCTGAAAGGCGCCTTCGGCCGCCCTGTTGCGCGATTTTTCAAGAAAGGCCGCGTGGCCGAGCACGCGATCACCGGCTCTGAATCGGGTCACGGCGCCGCCCACCGCAAGGACTTCGCCCGCGACGTCCGATCCCGGCACAGTAGGGTAGATAAGCCAAGGCGCAATAAAGTCGCCCATCACGGGCAGGAGCCGATCTACAGGATTAACTGCCACTGCACGGTTGCGGACCAGGATTTCGTTGGGACCTGGCGCCGTGACGGGCGCTCGCCCGATTTGGAGCAAATCTCTTTTTGTCGTGAGCCAGAGCGCATCGTTATCCGTCGTCGTATCCAACTCCTCTTCCATGGCCGCTGCCTTGCCCGCCCAGCCGGCGACGTCGCGCAATTCGGGCGATTCATCCGAACCAAACATCATTCGCACCCCTTATCTTTCCATTGGAAACATAAGAGGCTGCGTCGACATTGAAGTCAATCTAAATATTGCCGCTGGAAAGATTGACTGATATGCACCTCTAAATGACGCGCCGGCCTTATCACCATGGTGACCTTCGCGCCGCCATGCTGAAAGCGGCCGAGGCAATCCTGGACCGCGATGGCCTCGGCGCCCTGACGCTCCGGGCCGCGGCACGTGAAGCGGGCGTGTCGCATGCCGCACCGCCGCACCATTTCGGCGACCTATCGGGCCTTTTGAGCGAGCTTGCCGCTTCCGGTTTCATCCGGTTTCGCGCCCATCTCGTTGCCGCCGCCGGCGCGGTGGGCGATGATCCCCAGGCGCGGCTTGTCACGCTCGCCACTGCCTATATCGGCTTCGCGCGCGCGTATCCGGGGCTTTTTCAGCTAATGTTTCGCTTCGAGCGCCTCGACTGGTCGGTCCCTGCCCTCAGTGAGGCCGCGACCGCGGCGTTCGCCCTGCTGACGACCGACGCGCATGACGGCGAAGCGGGCGTCGGCTCCGCTCTTGGGTTCGACGGTCTCGTCCTGGCGATGTCGCGCTGGTCATTGGCGCACGGCGCGGCGATGCTCTGCCTCGATGGACGCCTCGACGCGTTCGCGGCCAAAGAGGGGGCGGACGTCGAAGCGTTGATCGCCGGCATTGCAAGCCAGCTCCCGCAACATTTACGGCCTAGTGGTCCATCAACGCCCTCTAACGCCAAGCAATGCTAGACCTATTCCGCTTCAGGGGGGCTGAAGAGGAGATCGCTATGTCGTTATTGAGGCGCAAACGGTCATTCAATCCCACCGGCTGGAACGATTCGGGACCAACAATTTTTCAACCCCCCTACCTACCCACCTCCAACGCCACCGACTCCCCCACATCCAGCGCCACAAACCGATCCTCCGCCACACCCGCCGCGACCCGCGCCGTTGCCAAATCCCGCAGCGGCGCGTCGATTGCCTCCGCCGTCAGTTGGAACGTCCCGAAATGCATCCCAATCGCCCGCGCCGCGCCCAAATCCTGGAACGCCTGCACCGCATCCGCCGGGTTCATGTGTACCGGGCCCATGAAATCCCGCGGCTCATAGGCGCCGATTGGCAGCAGCGCCAAATCCGGCGCGCCGAGCCGCTCGCGGATTTCGGCGAAATATTTGGTGTACCCGGTATCGCCGGCGAAATAGATTTTCAGGCCCTGATGCGCGATGACAAAACCGCCCCATAGCGTCTCGTTACGGTCATTCAGCCAGCGCGCCGCGAAATGCCGCGCGGGGGTCACCGTGATATTTGCCCCGCACGCCTCGATGGATTGCCACCAGTCCAGCTCCACCGCATCCCGCAGGCGTTTTTTGGCGAGATACGGTGCATTGCCGAGCATGGAGATGATCGCGACCCCTGGGTTGCGCCGGCGCAGTTTGCGCAGCGAAATCAAATCCATATGGTCGTAATGGTTGTGCGAGAGCAGAATCAGATCAATCGGCGGCAGGTTCGCGAGCGCGATCCCCGGCGCGCGCACGCGCCGTGGGCCGATCCACCGAAACGGCGAACAGCGTTTAGAGAAGACCGGGTCCGTGAGGATGGTCAGCCCCGGCAAGCGGATTAAAAACGTGCTGTGGCCGATAAAGGTGAGCGTGGGCGCCGCCCCGGTGGGCTGCGGATAGGCCTGGTTCTCCACATGCTTGGGCCAGCGGGACCAGAGTTCCGGGTTCCGCCGCATGCGCCAAAAGGTGAGGAGGGATATGCGCTGGCCGGTAGCGCGGCGGATGGTCGGTTCCGGGTTAAAGAAGTGTTCGCCGTCGTAATGGTCGGAAATCGAGTAGGGCATGGGCGCTATATGGCCTGAATCGCGCGCTAATGCATCAGCCGGCGCATCGCCGCGTCCAGCCCCTCCAGTGTCAGACCATACATCCGCTGCTCCATCATCTCGCGGATCATCCGAGTCGTCTGCGTATGCCCCCAATGCGGCTCCGGCACCGGATTTAGCCACACCGCCTTCGGGTACTGCGCGATGATGCGTGTCAACCAGGTCTGTCCCGACTCCGTATTCCAGGAGGAAACCGCGCCACCCGGCTGCATCAGCTCATAGGGGCTCATCGCCGCATCCCCCACGAAAATCAGCTTCCAGGTATGGTCGTATTTGTTCAGCACCTCCTCAGTCGGGATGCCATCGGCGCCGCGCATCCGCGCGTCCTTGTACAGCCGCTCATACGGGCAGTTGTGGAAATACAAATGCACGAGATGCTTAAACTCGCCGCCGGCCGCGGTGAACAACTGCTCGGAAAGGGCGACATGTTCGTCCATCGAGCCGCCGATATCCAATAGAAGCAGAATTTTCACGGCGTTATGGCGCTCCGGCACCATTTTCAGGTCCAGGTATCCCGCATTGCGCGCGGTGCTGGTGATGGTGTCCGCCAGGTCGAGCTCCTCCGCCGCACCCTCCCGGGCGAATTTGCGCAGGCGGCGCAGGGCGACCTTCATGTTGCGCACGCCAAGCTCGGCATCGCCGGCGAGGTTCTTGAAACTGCGCTGGTCCCAGACCTTCACCGCCGAACGGTTGCGGCCGCTCTCTTGGCCAATCCGCACGCCCTCCGGGTTGTATCCATTGGCGCCGAACGGGGAGGTGCCAGCGGCGCCGATCCATTTGCTGCCGCCCTGGTGGCGGCCCTTCTGCTCCTCCAGGCGCTGGCGCAGCGTCTCCATCAGCTTTTCAAACCCGCCCAGCGCCTCGATTTCGGCTTTTTCCTCGTTGGTGAGGTTCTTCTCGGTCAGCAGGCGTAGCCATTCCTCCGGCAGCTCCCGCGCCTCCACGCCGGGCTTGCCCGCCGGCTTGGGGTTAAGCACGCCGCGGAAGCACTCGCCGAACACCTTGTCGAATTTGTCGAGGAACCTCTCGTCCTTCACCAACAGTGCGCGGGAGAGATAGTAAAACTGGTCCACATCGAAATCCGCCAGGCCTGCCTGCATGGCTTCCTGCAGCGTGAGGAACTCGCGCAGCGAGGCTTTGACGCCGGCGGCGCGCAGGGAAAGGAAGAAGGCTAGGAACATAAGGAAGCACTTCTTTTTTTGAAAAAAAAGAAGCAAAAAAACTTTTGACCTGGGGACATGGGACGTGTCCGCGCAAACGCCCCCTTGGAGCAAAAGTTTTTTGCGGAGCTCGCGTCCCGATGACGGAGCGAAGCGAAGTCTGAATCGGGGCGTAGGCGCGCAAGGTTCCGACGGTGCGAAGCACCGTTGGAAAGCGCCGGAGGGCGCCCATAAAGGTTCAAAAAAGCGACCGCTTCCACTTAATTCACCCCTCTTCGATTTAGGAAAGCCAGGCGCTCGAACAAATGCACGTCCTGTTCGTTCTTCAGCAGCGCCCCATGCAAGGGCGGAATCAGCTTCGCGGCATTACGCTCACGCAGCAATTCAGGCCCGATATCCTCTGCCAGCAGCAATTTCAGCCAATCAAGAAACTCGGACGTGCTCGGGCGTTTTTTCAGCCCCGGCACCTCGCGCAGCTCAAAGAACGAGGTCAGCGCCTCGCGCAGCAGCAACCCGTTGATCCCCGGATAATGCACGTCCACAATCTGCTGCATCGTCTCCCGGTCCGGGAATTTTATGTAGTGGAAGAAGCAGCGGCGCAGGAACGCATCCGGCAGTTCTTTTTCGTTGTTGGAGGTGATCACGATCACCGGGCGCCGTTTGGCCTTGATCGTCTGGCGGGTTTCGTAGACGAAGAACTCCATCCGGTCGAGCTCCAGCAGCAAATCGTTTGGGAACTCGATATCGGCTTTGTCGATCTCGTCGATCAGCAGCACCGGCGCGTCCGGCGCATCGAACGCGTCCCATAATTTGCCGCGGATGATATAGTTGCCGATGTCGTGGACCCGGGCGTCGCCCAGCTGGGAGTCCCGCAGGCGGGAGACGGCGTCGTATTCATAGAGGCCTTGTTGCGCCTTGGTGGTGGATTTTACATGCCAGGAGATCAGCGGCTTGCCCAAAGCGGTGGCGATTTCCTGCGCTAGCACGGTTTTGCCGGTGCCGGGTTCGCCTTTGATGAGCAGCGGGCGTTGCAGGGTGACGGCGGCGTTGACCGCGACCTTGAGATCCTCCGTCGCGACGAATGACTTGGTACCTTCAAACCGCATGTTCGGTCCTCCTGGGCGCATCTTCGGGGCGGCAGGGGCGGCGCGTCAAGCGTTTGCTAGTTCTTCAACTCAACCAGCCGGAACACACCCAGTGGCTTCATCGGCGTAATCTTCGCCCCGGCCAGATCCTCCGACCCGAACATGTCCCGCAATCGGAAATCCGGGTGCCAGCCCAGCAACGCGGAGGCCGGCGCCATCGCGCGCTCAAACCACCAAACAATCCCGCCATCCTGCGCGAAATGATTCGCGAACAGGATCACGCCTCCCGGCTTCACCACCCGGCGCAATTCCGCCACCAGCGCCCGCGGGTGCGGCACCACCGAGGCTACGAACATCGCGATCGCAATGTCGAACTCGCCATCGGCAAAGCTCGTCGCCTCCGCATCCATCTCAAGCAGCGCCTCAACATTGCGCAAACCAAGCCCGGCCGCGCGCTCGCGCGCCAGAGCGAGCATGGGCTTGGAGAGGTCGATGCCCGTCACCCGCTTATCCGCGCTGTAGAGCGGCAGAGCCAGGCCGGTGCCCACGCCAACCTCCAGCACGCGCTCCCCTGCCGAGCGGTTTACAGCCACTACGGCGGCCTGCCGCGCATCGCGCGAGGCCAGGCCGAACAACCCGTCATAGGTGCCAGCCTGGCGCCGATAGGCGGTGAGAACCTCCTGCGCATCCATGGGGGCGCGGCGACCATCCAGCGCGGCGCCGTAAAAATCGGGCATACGAGTTCCTTGTCATCAAACTGCCATGGACCTTGGCACGGAAGTGCAAGGTAAGGAAGCAATCGGTCGCTTTTTTGAAAAAAAGCTTCGCAAAAAACTTTTGACCCCAGGGGACGTTGCATGTTCCCGTGTAAAACTGACAAAATTTTTGAGCGCTTTTTTACCTCGGCGCGGCGGCGCGGGAGAGGCGGTCGTTGATTGCCAGGCCCAAACCATGTTCCAGGACCGGCATGGCGGCAATCCGGGCAAGACCAAGCGCCGGGGCTTGCGCGTCCAGCGCGTGCAGCCCCTCGAACAGCCGGGCAGCGGCCTCGTTCAGGTTTTGCGTGGCTGAGAGCTGGAAGGTGAGGGCGGCTCCGGGGAGCGGTGGGCCGAAGGCGAGCAGCGCTTCATCCGGCGCCAGCCCGGCTGCGTTCATGCGCAGCGGCAGCGCCGGCGCGTAGTGCGAGAGCAGCAGGCCCGGCGAGCGCAGCGTGCGGTTTTGCGTTGCCCTCTCAAGTGCCATGCCGCGTTGGATTTTCTCGCCCAGACAAGCTTCCAGTGCCTCGACGTTGACGCCGCCGGGGCGGAGCAAAAACGCCACCGGCCCGGAGATATCCAGCACCGTGGACTCCAGCCCAACGCGGCAGGGGCCGGAATCGATCACCGCGGCGATCCGCCCGTCGAGCGATGCCAGCACGTGCTCGGCGCTGGTAGGGCTGATGCCGCCAGAGCGGTTGGCGGAGGGGGCGGCGATTGGCCCGCCGAAGAGGCTGAGCAGTCGCTGGGCCACCGGATGCGCGGGCACACGCACGGCCAGCGTCTCCAGCCCCGCGCCGGCGAGCAAGGCGACCGGGCAGGTAACGCGCCGCGGCAGCACCAAAGTGAGCGGCCCCGGCCAGAACATCTCCGCCAGGCGCTCCGCGCGCGCATCCGCCATCACATGCGCGAAAGCGTCCTCCGGTGCGAGATAATGGCAGATCAGCGGGTTGAAATGCGGCCTGCCCTTGGCCTCGAAAATTGCCGCCACGGCTTGCGCGTTGCGCGCATCCGCGCCCAGCCCATAGACCGTCTCGGTCCCGAAGGCGACCAGCTCGCCGGCTTGCAGCAGAGCCGTCGCGCGCGCCAGGCCGCGCTCCGTCCGGTCCAGGTTCTCCGTCATGCGCCTATCTCGCTTAAGCGAGCGGCGCGTGCAAATTTGGCATGGTTTGTAATATTGCAATTGCTATTCTTGACATGCCGGGGGGGGATGGGTAGCAACCGGGCCAACGCTCGGCGGTTACAAAACCGTTGAAAACAGGTGCATGAACGACGGTCGAGACAAAGAGTCTTTCGAGCAGCGGCTGGCGGCAGCGCAGGCGGCGGCGAGGACGGAGGCAAACGGGAATTCATCGCATAAAAGCATGGGTGCCGGGAGCCAAGCGATCAACTTCGCCATGCGGCTGGGGGTGGAACTGGTGGCCGCGATGGTCATCGCCGTGGGTATCGGCTGGGGGCTGGACAGGCTCTTCCACACGAAACCCTGGTTGATGGTATTGATGGTACCGGTGGGAATGGCGGCCGGTCTGCGCAACCTGATGCGTGCGACGGGTAAGAACTGAGCACGGCGGACGGGAAGTTTTTAAGGTATGGCAGGCCCACAGATCGACGCACTGGGACAATTCCGCCTGACCTATGGTCTGGGGCCGATTGGGCGTGCGATCGACTTCACCAATTCCAACGAGGCAATGCTGGCCTCGGCCGTGATCATCGTGCTGGTGTTCGCACTGGGCCTGAAAAGCCGCGCGCTGGTGCCAGGCCGCACCCAGGCGCTGGTCGAAATCCTGTACGAATTCGTGCATAATATGTGCGTGGATACCATCGGGGAGGAAGGTCTGCGCTTCTTCCCCCTCGTCTTCACCATTTTCAGTTTCATCCTGCTCGGCAACCTGCTCGGGCTGTTTCCCTATTTCTTCGCCTTTACCAGCCATGTCGCGGTCACGCTGACACTGGCGCTGTTTATCTTCGTGTTCTCGACCGGGGTCGGCTTCTATACACATGGCTTCAGGTTTCTGAAATTCTTCGTCCCGGAGGGCGTGCCCGGCTGGCTGTTGCCGCTGTTGGTGCCCATCGAGATCATCTCCTACCTCTCGCGGCCGGTCTCCCTCTCGGTGCGTCTGTTCGCCAACATGACCGCCGGGCATGTGATGTGGGAGGTCTTTGCCGGCTTCATGCTGCTGTTGACGGCGAGCTTCGGCATTCTGGGCGCCTTCGCCTCGATCGTACCGCTTGGCCTCAACGTCGCGCTGGTGGCGCTGGAGCTGCTGGTCGCCGGCCTGCAGGCCTATGTTTTTGCTATTCTCACTTGCCTGTATCTGCACGACGCCGTGCATATGCATTGATGAATTTCTCGGAAAGGAAAGTCTTATAATGGATCCTCAGTCAGCCGCTCTGCTCGCGAAAGATATCGGCGGTGGTCTCGCCACCATCGGCGTCGCCGGCGCCGGTGTCGGTATCGGCAATTTGTTCGGCGCCTTCGTCTCCGCGGTCGGCCGCAACCCGGCGGCGCGCGACACCATGTTCCGCGACGTGCTGCTGGGCTTCGCGCTGACCGAGGCGGTGGCCCTCTACGCGCTCGTCATCGCGCTGGTCATCCTGTTCACCTGATGCGTCTGCCCGTCACCCTCGCATTGCTGTTGGCACCGTCCGCCGCCTTGGCGGATACGATGCCGCAGATGGATTTCCACAACCCGCTCACCTGGGACCAGGTGTTCTGGATGGTGGTGATCCTGGCGGCGCTGTACTTCGTGCTGGCGCGCTGGGGCCTGCCGCAAATCGGCAAAGTGCTGGAGAACCGGGCGCAGATGATCGCGCGCGACCTCGCGGCGGCGCGCCGGGCAAAGACGGAGGCGGACCTCGCGGTGGCGGCGCTGAACGCCACCATGGCGCAGGCGCGCCAGAAGGCTCAAGCCGAGGTCGCAGAGATGATCGCCAAGGCGAAATCCCGCGCCGCGGCGAACTCGGCGGCTTTGGCCGAGCGGCTGGACCGCAACATGGCGGAAGCCGAACACCGCATCGAGGCGGCGCGCGCCGAGGGCATGCGCGCGCTCAAGCCGGTGGCGGAAGAAGCCGCGCGGGCGATCCTGCGCCGGCTCACCGGCGGGGAGCTCAATAAAGATGCGGTTGCGGCACGGGTGGACGTCGCCCTGGCCGCCACCCAGGTGAGCTGAACCATGAATTACGATGCGCTGAACGCGATGCCCTGGGTGCATGGCTCTTTCTGGGTTTTTGTCGCGATTCTTCTCTTCGCGGGCCTCACAGGGCGCAAAATCGCCGGCACGATCACCGGAATGCTCGATGCGCGGACCCGGCAGGTGCAGGACGCGTTGGATGAAGCTGCGCGGCTACGTGCCGAGGCCGAGGGCATGCTGGAGCAGGCCAAGGCGGCGCAGGAAAAAGCCAAGGATGATGCCAGGACGATGATCGAAAACGCGCAGATCACCGCCGCGCGCCTGGCGAGTGACCTGGCCGCGGATGCCAGGTCCGCCGCGAAATGGCGCGAGCGCATGGCGCTGGAGCGCATTGCCGCTGCCGAGGCCTCGGCGGTGCACGAGGTGCGGGCCGCGGCGATCGACATCGCCACGGCGGCCAGCGAGGCGGTGCTGCGCGAGCATTTTTCGGTGGAGGCCGATGCGGCGATGATCGATGCTGGGATTACCGGCGTGCCGCCGGCGCTGCGGAGCGTGATTTAAGCAGATAAAAAAAGCGGTCGCTTTTTTGAAAAAAAGCTCCGCAAAAAACTTTTGCTCCTTGAGACCGTGGCGGTTTTGACACCGGTGGCCCCCAGGTCCAAAGTTTTTTGGTTCTTTTTTTCAAAAAAGAGCCGCTTCCTTGCCTCTCCCTTTAAATTCGTTAAGGTGCGCATCGTGACAGCCATGCGAGAAGCGCATGGAACCGGGCAACGATTTGGGAGCTTAGCATGAAAAAATTCTTGGGCGCCGCCGTCATGGCCTCCGCCGCCTTGGCGCTTGCCATGCCGATGCAGGCGCAGGCCAAAAAATTCACGAAAATTACCTTCGGGGTGGACCCGACCTACCCCCCGTTCGAGAGCCTGGCGCCGAATGGCGACTTCGTCGGCTTCGACATCGATCTCGGCAAGGCGATTTGCGCCGACCTCAAAGTGCAATGCGTGTTCGTGAACCAGGGGTTTGACGGAATTATCCCGGCGCTGGAGGCCCGCAAGTTCGACGCCATCCTGTCCTCGATGACCGTCACGCCGGAGCGCTCCCAGGCGATCGACTTCTCCTCAGAGATGTATAACGAACCGACCAGCCTGATAGCCAAAAAGGGTTCCGGCCTGGTGCCGACAGCGGCGAGCCTCAAGGGCAAGACCGTGGGCGTGGAATCTGGCACCATCCAGGAGAGCTACGCCAAGGCTTACTGGCAGCCGAATGGCGTGACGGTCGTCTCCTATCCCGGCCAGGACCAGGTGTATGCGGATTTGCTCTCCGGCCGGCTGGATGCCTCCCTGCAGGACTCGGTGGAGGCCGATTACGGCTTCCTGAAGACGCCAAAAGGTGCCGATTACGAACTCGCCGGCAACGTGACCTATGACCCGAAGGATGTGCTGGGCTCATATATCGCGATTGGTGTGCGCAAGGACGAGCCGAAGCTGAAGGCGAAGATCGACAAGGCCATTGCCACGATCCTCAAGAACGGGACGTATAAGACGATTGAGGCGAAGTATTTCAACTTCAACGTCTATGGCAACCCGCCGCCGGAGTAAGAAAGTAAGCGGTCGCTTTTTTGAAAAAAAGCTCCGCAAAAAACTTTTGACCTGGGGTCTTGGAATTTGCCACGGCCTCGGTCTCAAGGAGCAAAAGTTTTTTGCTACTTTTTTTCAAAAAAGTAGCGCTTTCTTTCCCTGACTAAAGGTGCCGATGTTCGATCTTGCCGGCTATGGACCGCAAATATTCGCAGGCACCGTCACCACGGTCGAGCTCTCATTGCTCTCGCTCGCGGTCTCGTTCGTCCTTGGCCTGCTCGGCGCCTCCGCCAAGCTCTCCAAAAACCGCTATCTGCGTGGCGGCGCCACTGTGTACACCACGCTGATCCGCGGCGTGCCGGACCTCGTGCTGATGCTGCTGATTTTCTACTCGCTGCAAATCTGGATCAATGATCTCACGGACTGGCTGAACAATTTGCAGGACAGCATCGACTTTGAGGTGCAGCTCAACCCATTCACGAGTGGTGTGATTACGCTTGGCTTCATCTATGGCGCGTATTTTACCGAGACCTTCCGCGGCGCGTTTCTGGCGGTCCCGAAGGGCCAGATGGAGGCGGCGCGCTCGTTTGGCATGCGCCCCATGCTGGTGTTCCGCCGCATTCTGTTTCCGCAGATGATGCGCTTTGCCCTGCCAGGTCTGGGAAATAACTGGCAGGTGATCTTGAAAGCCACCGCGCTCGTCTCCCTCATCGGCCTCACGGATGTCATCAAGGCGGCCCAGAACGCCGGGGAGGGTACGTTCCGCACGTTCTACTTCATGAGCATCGCCGGGCTGGTCTATCTGGTGCTCACCACCATCTCCAACCTCGTGCTCCTGGCACTGGAGCGCAAATACATGACCGGCGTGCGCAAGGCCGTGCTGTGATCTATATCATCCAGAATTACTGGAAGGCGTTTCTGGTCACCGACGGGTACAACATGACCGGCGTGGCCATGACCCTCTGGCTACTCGTCAGCTCCTGCGCCATCGGCTTCTGCCTGGCCTTGCCTCTGGCAATTCTGCGCAACGCGCGCAATCCGCTCATCTGGGGTCCGGTCTGGTTATACACCTTCATCATCCGCGGCACGCCGCTCTATGTGCAACTCCTCATCGTCTATACCGGATTTTACAGCCTGGATTTCGTGCGGGACACGGCACCGATGGCGGCGTTCTTCAAGCAGGGTATCGACTGCACGATTCTGGCATTTGGGCTGAACACCGCAGCCTACACCACCGAGATTTTTGCCGGCGCGATTCGGGATACACCGTTCGGGGAGGTGGATGCCGGGCGCTCGCTGGGGATGTCCCAGGCGACGCTCTACCGCCGGATCATCATTCCCGGCGCGCTGCGGCGCGCGCTGCCGGTGTACAGCAACGAAGTGATCCTGATGCTGCACGCCACCACGCTGGCCTTTACCGCGACGGTGCCGGATGTGCTGAAAATCGCTAACGACGCGTATTCAGCGACGTATAACCCGTTCGCGTCGTTCTCGGTGGCGGCGCTGATTTATTTGAGTATTTCCTTTTGCCTCATTTTTGGGTTCAAGAAGGCGGAGGAGCATTTTCTGGCGTTTTTGAAGCCTTAAAGAGTGAGAAAGCGGTCGATTTTTTGGAAAAAAGCTCCGCTTTCTTAGACCCTCCCATGACAATACTTGTACTTCTTGCCCGACCCGCACGGGCAGGCGGCATTCCGCGGCGTCGCAACCCAGGTCTCGGGCCGCCCGCGGTCGATCTCCTCTTCCCGGTAGGGCCGCACCAGTTCCGCCGCCCCCGCCCCGCCCGCTGGCCCTTCCGGCGCCGGATGGTTTTCCACCATCACCGGCGGCGGCGGTGGTGGTGGCGCCTCGGCCATGCTCACATGCGCCAGCACATTCGTCACGCGTTCCTTCAGCTCATCGAGCATCGCGCTGAACAGCGCGAACGCCTCGCGCTTATATTCATTCAGCGGGTCGCGCTGCCCGTAGGCGCGTAGCTGGATGCCCTGGCGCAGATAATCCAGCGCCAGCAGATGTTCCTTCCACACATGGTCGAGCGTTTGCAGCAGCACGGATTTTTCGATGTAATTGCCAAGCTCGGCGCCAAAGCGCTGGGTCTTCGCGACCGCGGCGGCTTGCGCGGCATCCACGATCCGCTCGCGCAGATGGCTCTCATCGATGCCCTCTTCCGCCGCCCATTCCACAATCGGCAACTCCATGCCCAGCACGCGCTTGATATCCTCGGCGAGTTCCGCGCTCTGCCATTGCTCGGCAAATGCCCGCTCGGGGATGCGCGTCGCCACCATCGCCTCGATCAGGTCTTCCCGCATCTCGGCGACCACCGCGCCCACCGACTCAGCGCTCATGAACTCGCGGCGCTGTGCATACACTTCCTTGCGCTGGTCATTCATCACGTCGTCATATTTCAGCACGTTCTTGCGCATGTCGAAATTGCGCTGCTCGACTTTTTTCTGTGCTTTCTCCAGTGCTTTGTTGATCCACGGGTGGATGATCGCCTCGCCATCTTGCAGGCCCAGACGTTGTAGCATGCCGCCCATCCGGTCGGAGCCGAAGATGCGCATCAGATCATCTTCGAGCGACAAAAAGAAGGTGG
>Ga0116226_10002877_pt1 | contig 15112 bp, 11 predicted proteins | sample S1TSphfallax_FD_89692 | JGI IMG/M metagenome (GOLD analysis project Ga0116226, IMG submission 89692) | Host-associated microbial communities from peat moss isolated from Minnesota, USA - S1T2_Fa - Sphagnum fallax MG | ecosystem: Host-associated > Plants > Peat moss > Unclassified | place: USA...
CACAAATCCTAGTTGCAGGGCAAGTTCCAGCACGCCACTTTCGGAGTAGCCAATGTTAGGCCAACCGATGGCATAGCCGACGCGGCGCGCCTCAAAGTTTGCGGGATTCAAACCCCAGAAGCTGCCGTAACCATAGCCGAGGATCGGCGCTTTTTCAATTGTATGCCACACCTCACGGTAGATATCCGTGCGGCCACTCATGGTGACGCTCTTGCCCAGGAACGGCGCGATTCGGTCCGCAAAGACAATGCCGATTGCCGCCACCGACAATACGAACATAGCCACCAGCAGCAGCAAGAGAAGCGCCTCGACGCTCCGGAACCGTCGATACAAGGTTAGCGCGGCAACGAACAGAAGCAAAGCAAGCGTGTCAAGCCACGCCCCGCGGGACTGACTCATAGCAATCATGAAGAGCAGGAATAGGGCGTATGCAACCTTCTTCGCTTTGCTGAACCGCTCGACAAAGAACACCGGCGTGAGCAGATACATCATGCTGATGCCCAGAGTGTTCTTGTGGTCGCAGATGCCTTGCCATGCGCCCCCGCTGTATCCCGCAAAGATGCCATAGCTGGGAAGGGCGAAGACAAAGAAGATGCTGAGCAGCGCCGAGACGACCCCCATGAACATCAGCAACTGCATCAGTCGCTCCGTAGACATGCGAACGGCCAGGAAGCAGGCAAAACAGGTGCAGAGCCCGACCTCGACCCCTGAGTTGATCGTGCTGGTAACCGCCTGGCTCCAGAGGACCGAGGCAAAGATCAACAGGACTCCGGCCAGGATCAACGGTTGCTGCTTCAAGACTGCCCAGATCTTGCGCGGCGCCGCCAACGTGAAGCCCAACTGGAACAGCATCATCGGGTACAGGGCAAGCCGATAGTTGGAAGTCGCCCCCCCGACCGCCCCGGATTGATAGGCTAGAGCAGAGCGGGCTGGACCGGAGATGTAAGGTGCCTGCCGGGCGATGAGGCAGAGCATCGGCCAAACCAATAGCCAGGTTAGAACCTGGCGATCCAGGGGAATGTCGTCCTCGATATGACGAGTAGCAGGCGGGACGGTCTCCGATCGCACGGCAGTAGCACACCCCGTAGCCATCAGTCGCCTCTCCCCGGAGCAAGATCGCGACCCTGAATGAGGCCAGTGCGCTGGGATGGCATTGACAACTGTGCTGTGGTAGCGTGATGACGCTTGCTGAGCACCGCGTCGACGAACCGCTCAGCATAACCAAAGACGCCCTTGCCATCTGCCCCGTTGGGCAAAGACCAAGTCGTCATGTAGAGAACGAGAACGCACACTGTAACACGAGACAGACGATATCTGACAAGGTAAGTTTCTTTCGACACTGATGAAAGACTTGTTTTCCCGTCAGCATACAGCAGCAGCAGTGTAATGCTGATGATATGGATATAGAGCCAGCGACCCCAGTCCACCGCATAGACAAAGAGCATCAGGGACGCAAGGAAGGAAATACCTGCGCTGATCCAGACAACGCCTACATCTTGGCCCATGTGCGCCCGGCGCAATAGCCGGCTTACCTGAATTGCCGGTATGAGAGCGAGCAAGGTGAGGATCGGTAGAACTCTCAACTTGAAAAAACCGTTTTGCTCCAAAGTGATCAACACATCGTGACGGGCAAAGCTAGGGTCGCGAATCAAATACGGGATGGCGCCGCTGCTGCATATGTCGAGCGGCCGTAAGTTGGGGCCGCCGTAGCCAAGCGAGGCGCAGATATTGTGCACGATCTCGGGACTGCCTAGATGCCGAGAGCAGATAAACACAATCCCGAGTGCAAGCACCGCGGGAAGCGCCGTTTCCGTGAAGACGGTGCGGAAATCCTGGCCGCTTAGCAGAAGTGCCGCAATCAGATAGGGCGCAAAGCATACGAGCGCCTCATGCGAAAGCAGTCCCAGCACCGCGAATGCGCAAAGCGCAATACATACGGTCAAGGGCCGTAGACTGATACGCTGCGCGAGAGCAAGCAACCCCGCAAGAAGGGAGATATAAATAATCTCCTTATGGAAGGCGGCTTGCGGACTGAGGATTTGCAGCGACAGTGTGGCCGGACAGACGAGCATCCCGAGCACCCAGAAGTTCAGCGAGGAACGCAGAGCAAGATGCCAAGCCGCAAGAAGAAACACTGCAAAGAAAAGTAGGTAAAACGCCACCACGAATGCTATCGGCGATACATGAACAAGGCGACCCAACAGAAACGCGACCTCTCCGGGTAAACCTCGGCGGACAAAGCCGCCTTCATAGTTAATCAGCCAGTCGGATACGACCCAGTTTCGCGATCTGCGCGACACCCAAAGACCACTGAGCAGCGTGGCAACACCTAAGTAGGCGAAGAACAGATTCACCAGCCGACGGCTGCCCTTGATTGAAAGTGTCTCCGGCATGGCTATCTCTTGCTTCCTAACTCCTGTAGGACCGCTGTATACGCCGGGGTGGGCTTGGTATTTTCATCGAAGATGTTAGGCTGATGTGCAAATCCGTCCGGCCGCTTCGGAGTAGATGATTCATTTCGGAGACCCTCGAGCGTTATGACCTTGACGAACGGCAGCGTAATGTCCAGGAACTCCCGATACTTACTGGCAACCGTGTCGGCGATCTGAGGACCGGGCACGTTGACGTCGTCTACATCCATCTCCGTAATCATGATGTCGAAGCCCGCATCGCTGACCTGTTGCATGAAGCTGGTCAGTCCCGGCCGGTCCAGCGGGACCGCCCCGCGGAGGTGCGCCTGAATGCCCACCGTCGTCACCGGAACATTGGACTTTTTCAGCCGCATCAGCAGGGCGAGCAGGGCGTCGCGGCGCTGTGCCTCGGCCGGCGTGGCGTGTTCGATGTAGCACTCGTTCAGCACGAGGCGCACCTTTGGATCGGCTTCTCGGGCCGTGTGAAAGGCGAGATCGATGTATTCCGGCCCGATCATATCCACCCAAGGCTTATGCCGCAGCATATCCGGCCGGTTCTCGTTGTGAATGGGCTCGTTCACAACGTCCCAGGAGTACATCTTGCCCGCATAGTGCTTCACTACGGTGGTGATATGTTTCGTCAGCACATCTCGCGCGTTGTCGCGGGTCACATATCCGGCAAACCAGTCGGGCAGCGCGTTCCACCAGATCAGGCAGTGGCCACGGAAGAGCATGTTGTGCGACTTCGCCCACGCAACCGCAATGTCTGCGATGGTGAAGTCAAAGTCTTCGGGTGTGGGCCGCAAGCGGTTGGAGAACTTCAGGTCGTTCCCATCCGCAATCATGGAGAAGTTGCTGGCAAGCGCAGCCGTGTTCTGCGGGAAGAGAAGATCATGCATGACGATGTAACAGCCCAAGATTTTTCCGTCTCGCAGCGCCGCTGCCTTGAGCGGGCTGTTGCTTGCGTTGGGTGCGATCTGGGCATCTACGCCTTCGACAACCGTGGCCGCTCCAGCGGCTGTCGCTAATTGCAGAAAATCTCGTCGCGTCAACAAATCAAATATCATCCCAAACTGCTCCCAATTACATGCTACTCAGCGATAAGTGCTTGATACGATTCCTACGGCGCGGATCGCTACTCAACGCACTGAATTAAACCGGTTGCCCAGAGGCAAAACCTTTGAATAATCCCCGCGCATGTGCCCAGCAGAAGCCCGCCCCCTCCATATCCCCCCGCAACATGACCGCCCCGATGCGAAGCAGTTCATATCCCAGCAAAACCACCCACAGGCCATACAACGCATGCCGTCGGACAAGCAGACCCATGCCTGCTCCATAGTGCGTGGCCCGCTTGTGTGTAACGGTCCCGCTTAGCATGTCGCGGCACGGGTGGCAGATATGCATACTGCGGTCGAAGCGTCCTCGGCTGCCAGCCTTAGAAAGCTTCAATATGTAATCAGTTTCTTCACCAAAGGACACTTGAGGATCGAACCGTATGCCTGTTTGCACAGCGTGATCGCGCAAAAACAGGCTGCTTGCGAAAGTGGTTCTGAGCGCGTTGTATGGCAGAATGCGGCATTGATCCTGGGGCCATCTGTTTCCGCTCATCACGCCGTCTTCGTCTTCGGCTCCGACCGCCAAAATGTCCTCCTCTTGATGCTGCGAAAACCATTCTTCAACCCGCTCTAGGAGCCCGTCAGGATACCAGCAATCATCGTCAGGGAAGGCGACGATCTGGCCGATGGCTGCCTCCAGGCCGGCGTTGCGCGCTCGTGATACGCCCTTGATCGCCTGGCGTAGATGGCGAATCTGTATCCGTGGCAAAAACTCGTTCAAAATCGGTAATAGGCGGTCATCGTCGTTCTGGTCAACCACCAGAACCTCGATATCCGCGATGTGCTGGAGGTCGATTGTGGTTAAGAGTCTTTTCAGCTCAGTGGTCCGGCCAATGGTTGCGACGATCAAGCTAAAACGTGGCATCGTTAAATATCCCCCGAAATGACGTTGTAGACAGGCGATTCAGTCCCTTGCGCGAATATCTGCAGATACGCGCGCGCCGCTATAGATTCGTGATATCTCTGCTGAACCATACGGTAAGCATCTCTTGAAAGACGTGCTCTCTCTTCCCCGCTACTGACCAGCACCTCAAGCTTGGCAAGCAGATCTCTAACATCACCGCTGCGAAACAGCATAGCGGTCCGCCCTCCATCGGTAATTTCGTCATGCACTGGCAGGTCGCTGAACAAGCAGGGCAAGCCGTGCGACATGGCCTCCAGCGTTACTAAAGGTAGCCCCTCTGGACCTAATGACGGCATGACAAAGATATCGGCCTGTCTGTAAAACTGGCTTGGGTCCTTATGAAAGCCGACGAACCTTACGTTCATTCCCGACGCTAGCGCTTGCAGAGCTTCGCGATATGATCCGTCCCCGACAACTGTGAGGCTTGCTCCGGGGAGGCCCCGCATCGCTTCCAGCACGAGTTGCACTCCCTTGTACCGCTCCAGCCGCCCGATGTAAATGATCCTGATTAGCCCGGACTTATCTACAGTCCGACCGCGGAACTCGGGGATGTTCGAGACCCAGTTAGAGATGACGGTAACGCGATCTTTCGGAAATAATGGTCGGCAGACCGAACCGACGGTCTCCGAAACGCAGATCAGCCGTGATGCAAAGTTTGCGCTATAACGGGAGATCAGACGCGGAAGGTATTTGAATGGCTGGCGATACCACGAGTACACGTCCAACTCGAACGGTCCGTGACGTGTGTAAATCGCTTCGCATGCTAAAAGCCGGGCGGGCAACAGAAGTACGGACTCCAGAAGGCCGTTCACCTGCACGATATCTATGCGATGACGCACAATCAGCCAAGTCAATGAAAAAAAAGACAGGACGAACCGCAGCGCCCGCAGCCGGGACACCAAAGGAAGCCGGCTCACCCGAACGCCGCTTGCCCGCAGACTCTTCTCGAGATCCGGCAACACGCACAGAGCATAGACCTCTGCTCGGCCTTCAAGAATTGTGGCCAGGCCCACGAGATAGGCTTCGACGCCTCCCATTGAGGCACCTAGGTCAACAAGGAGGACCCTCTTTTGCTTTCTATGCGTGGACAAACCTTTCTCCCTTACTAAAACCCTGATCGCCGAGTGCCCTGAAGGGATGGTCATCCGCCACCGGTCGGGTGCGAGATGAGTCCCCCCGGGCGGCCTGGCACAAAGTCCACGTTGACCTGCGTAGAAACATCTACCGGCACACCGTTTTGCATATACGGCCTGTACCGCCAGAGCCGCACCGCATGATTTGCTGAATCCCCGAGCGTTGGATCCCCAGAAACTAACCGGACCGGCCGCACTGTTCCCTGCCGACTCACGATCACCTCAAGAACTAGCGTGGCTGGCTTGACCTTGGGGGTTCCCTCACGCGCATACATCGGGCTGACCATCTTGAGACAGAGACTAGCCATCACCTTCGCTGGCACGGTGAGATTGCCTGTCTGACTCTGCGCTGGGATCTCCTGGCTGGCTTGGGCGATCCCACGCACGGAAGCGATCGCAAATAAGCCGACCATAAATAGCTCAGGTGCCGCCCAGAGAATACGTCCGAAGCTAAGATACTCACGACCCATGTCGCCTTCCTCTCGGCTGAACTCAACACGAAGTGCTGCTCAGGGAATGATATACATGGCCGCACCAGCGGTAGACGCGGCGATCTGACCGCTACTCATGGCGACGTTTTTCGCCCAGCTAAACGGCACATACACGACATCGTTCGGTTGTAATAGAACGTCTGGCCTCTTCCCCTTGATGATGGCATCAAGGGGAATGTCGATCTCCTTAGGCCCGTCCGCCGAGACGCGTAGCAGGCGTAGATTCATTTGCGCTGTCTTGTTCGGCGATCCCGCCAGAGCAATGGCCTGCACCAGCGTTAGCTTGGTGTCGGCAGTCGTGAAGGAGTACCCACCGGGTCGATTCACATCACCCATTATGAAGATCAAAGGGGCCTTAGCTACTAGAACGGTGTCGCCCGGATTTACCATCAGAAGGTCCGAAAAGGCCTCCTTCGCATCGTTGGAGAGGTAGTAGGTCTCCTGCGTCGATGAATTATGGCGCTTAATGGTGACCTTCCTGTCGGCACCGTCATTAAGACCTCCCGCAAGGGACAAAATCTTGACTATAGTCTGCGGTGTCGAAATGGGGTATGCTCCGGGAGATTTTACCTGCCCAAGGACGGTGACATCCTGAGTTGCATACTCTTCTACACGCACCGTGACCGCCGGATGCCACATGACCTTGCGATCCACGAGACGCTTCCGGACCTCCTCCGCGACCGCGGACGGGGTGTCACCAGCGACGGGAATTTCACCGAGGTAAGCAAGATTAATTGTGCCGTGATCCGTGACGCGCACCTGCTGTTCCAACTCCGGCGTGTCCACAATGCTGACGTCAATCAGGTCGCCAGGTCCGATCAGCAGACTCTCCTTCTGGGCGAGAGCAGTACCCGAAAGCGCGAGTAACACCAGGAAAGCTGCCGCGAATCGTTTACTAAACATGCGATTCCCTCCCATAGGTTGAAACCGGCCTGTACCCGTAATATCGGAACTGCTCGGAACCGGCTGCCTTGATGCCGTTCAGTACAATCCCAGCGTTATGAACGCCTTGCGAACTCAGGATGCCCCAACTGCGCTCCAATGATCGGGAATCTGTGAAGTTGTGCCGCGCCACGACCAGCGTAAAGTCCGCGAAATGGCTGAGTTGCGCGGAATCAGTGACGGGCAGCAACGGAGCACCATCGATGATGATGAAGTCGTACTCGTTCCGCCATGCGTCGATTAGTCCCGCCATCGCATCCGACCCCAGCAACTCTGCGGGGTAGGCCGGCGCCGCACCCGCGGTTAGGACATCGAGTCCAACTGTCCCCCCTATGTCAATATGCAACGGGTGAGGCGCCCCGATAGCCTGGTGGTCACCCTCTAGGAACTCCGATAACCCCGTGTGCTCCGGGAGGTTCAGCCGTGTCTGAAGGCTAGGCGTTCGTAGATCTCCATCCACCAGCAAAACTTTCTTGCCTCGCTGCGAGTATGTGATCGCAAGGTTCACGCTGAGGAAACTCTTTCCCTCCCCAGACACAGAACTGGTGACCAGAAGAACACGTGGCGGCGTACCATGCACGCTTGTGAGTAAGGATGTCCGCAGGGCGCGGACGGATTCCGTATACGCCGCCCTTGGCTCCGTGGCGGCAACCATGATGACTGGAATATCTAGATGAGCAAGATCTTTGCTTATCGAGGAAACTGACAGCTTGTTTGCGGAGTCTCGTCCAAGTCGGAGACCCTTCTGGGATTCATGAAAAGGCAGGTAGCCAATTGGTGAGCCAGCAAAGGCAAACTCGATAGCGGACAGGTCCGTGACCCGCCTGTCTGTCGCCTCCCGCAACAGCGCAGCACAAAGACCAAGAAACAGGCCCCCCACAACACCGGCCGCAACATACAAAATCGGGTTCGGTTTGGCCGGTCGGGCCGACACACGGGCCGGATCCACTACCGTTATGTTACTAGAATGAAGGCGGGCAACAAGGTCCGCTTCCTTCATGCGCCGAACGAGTCCCTCGTACAGAGTCCTTCCCTGATCGGCCTCCTGGCGCGCAATTTGATACGCGACGGCCTTGCTGTTGAGCGCTTCGGCCTGAAGTTTTTGCTTGTTATACAGAGTGCGATCACTATCCTCTACCTGTTGGGCAACTTCATAGTCATTCTTGGCGCGGGCTGCAAGCCGCCGACTCTCATCCGCAATGGATTGCTTAGTAGCTTCCAAGCCAGCCTGCAACTCCCCAAGTTTGGGATATCCTGGCCCAAACTTATCTGCAAGCGAGCGATATTGTGCCTCGGTCTGCGCTTCCTGGGAGCGCAGGTTTTGGATCAACGTCAGCGATCCGCTGATGCCGGGAGAAGCACCGGCCATCATTCCCGCCCCAGCTAGCCCGGAAATCAGTTCAGGATCTCCGCTCTTGATGGCCTGATAAAGCGCCTGCTTCATCATCCTCGAAGCCTGCGCCTGGGACAACTCGGCAGTGGTCTTCTGAAGCCTATCAATCTCGGGGGTATACACCTGCTGCCCTTGGCCGTCGGCTGATCCCACGTTGAAGACATCGGTGCCCTGCTGAAGGGACAACACCTTAGCCTGTTGAATGTCGTTCTGTTTACGTAGTTCCTCCAGTTGGTTATTCAGCCAGTCGGAAGCCTGCTGCGTGGCGTCCTGCCGCGTATTGAAGTTGAAGTCGCGCAAGTTCTGCACAAGCAAGTTCACCACACTGGCCGCAGTTCGTGGATCTTGGCTGAGATAATCCACCTGAATCAAACGCGTCCCAGACATAGGTGTGACCTTGAGACGGGCCGCAAAAGCCTTAAGTGCATGTTCCCTGCGACCTGGAGCCTCCGCCAGTGGGGCGTTCTTCGGATCCGAGACGGCAACGTTCGGACCCAGATGGCCAAGCACCCAGCCGATCAAGTTGAAGTGGGAGCTGAAGTCAGGAGAGTGCTCAAGGTTCAACTGTTCGATCACATTGAGGGCCAGCGAGTCTGACTGTAGCACCTGGGCTTCGGTCTGCATCGTCATATTGGCATCAAGGGTATCGGAGGGAGCATCTCCCGTTCCCATCATACTGTCCAGGCTAAGCGCGTCAGGGCTTCCCTTCTGCACTTCTACAACAGCCGAACCCTTATAGAGGCGGGTTGAGGTAGCCAGCTTGATCAACGTTAAAGTCATGACCACAACGAAAGTTGTCAGAAGAACGACCTTGCGTCGGGAAATCACCGCCAGCAGGTCACCAATCGTCATCTCTTTCCGGTGGCGAGGATCCGGTCGGGGGAGATTGGAAGCCGAATAGGTAATTATGTCAGTGTTGCTTTGCATTTGCCCTCGAGTTCCATCCGTATTTGAAGTGGACACTTTTGCAGCTTGTGGCAGTCAAGGAACCCGGCCTAGCTGGGGATCACATTCAGCAGATTTTCCCGGGTGCAGGCAAGTATCAAACGCGGCGACGAGAGTTGCCCTATTGTGCGTTGGCCCCGAAGCTGCTACTTCTTGCCAAACCACAGAACAATCGGAGCACAATTCAGCGTGCGCGTTGTAAAACCGCTGAGTTTGCAGATCTCAGGACGTCGTCCAGTTGGGGCTATCGTGCGTCGCAAGTCCTATGCAAAGGAAGGCGGACGTAGCGACGAAGTGCTGCGTAAAGATAACGCGGGGCTCAAACTTCTCTTCTAAGAGAGGACAACCGCGTACTAAGCGGTCTACGTAAGCGAAGCATCGATTCTAGCCGTCGATCAAGCATCTCTCGTTCAGAAACGCCTACGGCCCAAGCGAGAGCCAAAGATCCAACCCGCTGGCAAGCGGTACAGCAGTCGATATACTATTTGCCAGAATCGTCCAAGTCGCTCACCCCGCCATCACGGCCAGCGAAGGTTCTAGATTCGCACAGAAGTCCGATTCGATGGTTGACCACCGACAAAATCCTTTGCTGTCCGTTCTCCTGACCATACAACGTTTGGGTCACTCTGTCTACACTTGATCAATACTCTTCGTAGAGGCCCGTGCGAAAGCTGGAGCAGTTGCACATGGACGATCGATTTGCCAGCGGTCGGATCCTGAACCCTCTGCTGGCAATAAGCGACATAGGTGGGACGACGGCACATCGAAACTCTCGCGAAACGAATGGGTATCGAAGCAATCTCTCGCAGACCCTACACCGCGAAGCACACCCCGGGCGACGGGATTTGTCCCAAAACCACTAAGGAGCACGCGGTCATGCGGCCCAATAAGGTTCTGGCGATGGACTGAAGAGGAAAACCCTACAGCCTGTTGTGAACTTCACTTGAGTTTATCTGCGAGGTGTCACGCCATAAAGGTGGCGAAGGCGAGCAGATGAAGGCCCTTGAGCCTGGTATCGAGCCGTTCGCAGTCTCGGGCGAGGCAGCGAAAGTGTGCGGCCCACGCGAAGCAGCATTCGACAAACCAGCGGCGGGGCAGCAGCACGAACCCGCGTTTCGCCATGGGATGTTTTTCGACTTCGGACCGCAGCCCGTGTTCTTCGGCGGCTTCTGCGCGTTCGGCCCCGTGTATCCCTCGTCGACATAGGCCAACTCGACCGCGCCGCCGGTCACTGCTACACCTCTTCGGCCAGCACGGCGACCTGTTCGTAGTCGCTCCGATCGGCTGGGTGCCCGTCAGCAACAGCAGATGTCTCCGCGCATCCAACGCGACATGCACCTTCGATTCCTTTCTGCGCTCGGCTCCGTCATAGCCCGCCCGCGCACGCGATTCCGGCGTCGATTGCAGCATTCGGCTGTCGATACAGACGGCCGTGGGCTGTCCCTTGCTACCGGCCCACCCCCGCCCCAGAGAGCGCCCATCCTCGACCGGAATCTCGAAACATCCCCAGGGCGGCCGCGCTGCATCTGCTGATAGACGAAGTACCAGGGAGGCATGTCGTTGGGCAGAAAATGCCACTCGCCGACAGGCCGGGCAACATATCGGACCGCATCGAAAACCGCAAAAACAATGCCCCGAGCAATAGCGGTCTGGTGATATGAGCCAAACACACCAGCTCTCGCCCACAAGAGTCTGTCGAAACACAGTCCCGGACGAAAACACCCCCGGCCCAACATAGCTTAGTGCTGACGCTCAGCAGTAAGGATATACATCAGCGTCAGCAGCTTCACGCTAGAGTACGATCCGTACTTACTCATCACCCAAAGGCGGCATAGTATTCGACAACACCCTAACCGATCATTACCGCAGCGCGCAAGACATCACGTGATCTGACCTATCAACCCTTGGCGCTTCGAGGCTTCGTTCCTCTATGACATTACCATCTCTCGTTTCGGTTGCTCTATTATTGATCCTCCTTCCACCGTCTACACTACTTGCGAATCCCGCCCACCCGGGCGTTTTCTATGTAGCCGATTATTCTCCAAGCGGCGACCATACGGATTATGACATGGCCCGCCAAGCTGCTGACGCCTATACGACTACCCCCTACGTGAAAGGCAGTGTCTTAATACTGAAAAGCGGCGTCAATGACACGTGCGACGCAGTTCCTCTTCCAACTCTTGCAAACAACGTCACCACTTCGCTCCTTGGGTCGGGCTCCAAGATTAGCTCCATTGTTAAGAAGCAAGGATGTCCGCCGACAAAGGCGACCCTCAGCCACAACGATCCTTCTAACGGTGCACTGAGTCACGGAGTCTACGAAGGATTTACGGTAGATGCGAATCACATCGATGCTGCTGCTTGCGAGTTTTATGGAATGTCCCTCACCACAGTGATGGATGTCGCCTGCGGCAATGCCGTGGCAGGCTCCGATCATGAACTTGAGTTCGGAAACCGGGACGCCAACTCCACTGGCTGGATGGATAACATTTACATCTACTCACTGAAGACCTTCGATTCCGTCCAGGCAGGCTCCGGAGCCGCTCTCGCACCAGTCTGGTTTCTCGGCTCCATGAATGCAGTAACGTTGGCCAATCCCGGGACACTGCCGTACACGTCGCAGTACGTTCGGGCACAGGTTTACGGGCCGGACACCGCAACATGCTCTCGACTGCCCACGCTGGTCCCCACACTGGATTCGGACCATCATGTCAGCGGTGCCGTCATAACAGACAGAGGAAGTTGCGCGAGCACAAATCACATCTACATCCTGGTTCAGGACGGCACCCCGATAACGTACAGTATGAAATTCACTAATATGGCGGACTCCCATGCTTGGACCCTCGCCGCTACCAATGCAGCCACATATGGCGTGGGATGGCTTGACGGCAGCAATAATAACTCGATTTATAACGAGCTGGCTGGAGGAAATCAGGTGATCGCGATCACCGACAACGGCAACGGCAACCGGCACGTAAACCCAGTTATCTCTGACCCGCTTGGATACGCAGTCGGAATCTATAGCCAGAATGGGACCTTTGCAAACGTCGCCCTGACCTGGACTGCGTCCAACGGATTCTTAGCCGCCTCCGGATACTACCTGGGTAATGACCACAGGGTGTATCACGACTGGGCCATCGATGGCAGCAAGTGCATCGGGAATGCCTCTGCCGACTTCGTGCCGATTGTCACTGAAAACGGGTTGTTCTCGGCAGCTCATCCTTTGCCAGCAGGAGTTAAGCCTCAGAATATTGAGGACTGTGACGGCACTGGATCGATGGCGTGGGCTACGAACCGCTAGTCGCAAGCACTGGGTGTAATCGGATCCGCACATATAGATCGCAACTGAGTAAGAATGACGCGAAGGGATAGGTCTTATGATGACGCGCCTTAGTTTAGCCCTCCTGTTCCTCACCGGTACAATTCATGGTCAGTCGCACGTGCCATGGGGACAGATCACTGACATTCCGGCACTTGCGGCTCAATCCGAAAACACGCTTTTTTACGTGTCTTCGTACACATCTGTCTATACCCATACCGCCGTTCATATGGACTATGACCTTGCCCGGAGAGATGCTGATGCATTTCTGAAAGCTCACCCCGACACGCCAACATATCTTGTCTTGAATCCGGCCCCCACCCAAACCTGTGATGACGTGCCCCTTCCCACAGTCGCAAGAGGAGACGGTTCGCTGGCCACTCTATCGATTGTTGGGTACGGCTCGGGATTGAGTTATATCCAAAAGAGGCCAGGTTGCAATCCAACGGCTGCTACTCTGTCTTTCGCACAAGCCACAAATGGAGCAATCGAAAACGCTACTTTCCAGGGGTTCAGCATCGACGCGAATCACATCGATGCCTCTGGCTGTGAATTCCACGGAATATCGCAAAGCACTTTCTTTGACATCGCATGCGGGAATGCGCGCCCCGAAGCGGATCACGAGATGGAGTTCGGTAACGCGGGCGAGGTGACGGAAGGGCAGGATTCCTCCCTCCGGTTATACAATTTGAAGGCATTCGATTCCGTCGGAGCGGGTAAAGGTGCGGTCCTAACGCCTATGTGGCAAAACGGCAGCTTGGCTGGCGTCACGTTGGTCAATGAAGGCACGAAGGCATATTCCCATCAGTTTTCAAGAGTGCAGGTTGTCGGTCCGGGTCTCGTGACCTGCTCAATTGTTCCGACGCTTACGCCGACGCTTTCCACCACGAACCAAGCTGTGTTTCCGGTCATCTCGACTGTAATTTATGGCTTCATCACCGGGGCGACAATCGTCAACGCCGGCAAGTGTGGGGATACGACGCAACTGTACCTGCTAATCCAGGACGGCGTTCCTGTGATGACGGGCATGAAGTTCTCGAATATGACTCAATCGCAGGTTTGGAATCTGGAGCCTACCGGTTCCATGAATTTCGGGGAGGCCTGGATGCCGCTGTCCGGGAACAACTCGATCATCGGGGAGCACCCGTATACCAACCAGACCGTCCAGATTGCCGACTACGCAAGCGGCAATCGGCACATCAATACATACTTTGACAGTCCGGGGGTTTACGGCGCTGCGCTCTATGGTCCTACAGGCTCGTTCACGAACGCTGTTTTTAGTTGGGACGGCGCGAGCTACAGCGGCTCTTCAGGGTACCTCCTGAACGACAGCAATGGAGGTGCCAGCGAGTGGCGGATCGCGAACAGCCAGTGCACGGATAGTTCCACACGCTTCGTGGCAGTAACTACGAGCCACGGACCATTAACCAATGGCGATACTCCACCTGCTAATAACGTGTTGGAAGACATAGAGATTTGTGATGGATCGAATGCGGTTGCGTGGCCCACACCGGTGATTCCTATTTCACAGCCCTAGACGCCTTGAGCCGGGCCGCGGAAGACTCTGCTAAAGTCCGCTCAACATTTTCGCCTTGTCAGCCGGAACCGGGACGAAAGTCCAAGACCAGCACGCTGGGAACGACGCGTTTTGAGTGCAAAGGCGAGGCAGGACTTCGGGAGGAAGAATTCGTGACTGTGGCAAACTACTTATTTCATATCCACTAGAATGATTGAGTTGTCCCAGGAATCAGATTCCTCCGAAGGGGCGCGTTCCGTTGGCGTGTACTCTGAGATGGGAACCGCTAAACGCATTTGCCGGGAATGTTCGGTTCGCGAGGGGAAGTCCAGCGGACTTCCGCTCACCGCCTGCGCCGGTCCCTCTCTATTCCTTGTTCGACTTGGGATGCTGAACGAGGTTCAGCATTGCCTTGTGCTGCATGAGAGCGAGTGTTGACACAGATGCAAAGGTTGCTTACGATACTCATCATGCAAATGAAACGCCATTATTGTTGTTCCTCGCAGGCATCACCTGTCGGGTTGAGCGACCAGGCGTGTTCGCAAGCATGTCGTTAGCCTTACAGGCAACCCCCCTTCCATCCCAGTAGCCACTCGCTCATTCAATTCGATGAGTTTTCATTCCTTGCGATCGCACAATTGGCCCACATCCTGACGGAGACTCGATATTGCAGCCAGCGGCTGAGCTGTACGGCGCTGCATCACGGCCAAGGGTTGTCCGAGGTGCGTGGCCGAACTGCACCATCGGAACTGCACCATCCAGGAGATATCGTGACGCAATCCATACCCGCTCTTAGAAGAACGCTGCTCCGAACGGCAGCCCGTTCGCCGCAATTCACAACGATTCGCGGAATCATTGCAATGCTGGCTCTTTTTGCCAGCCTTTCCCCCGTTTTGCTTGCGCAGACTTTCAGCAGCGGATTGCGAGGCACGGTGCGCGATGC
>Ga0116226_10002878_pt1 | contig 15111 bp, 18 predicted proteins | sample S1TSphfallax_FD_89692 | JGI IMG/M metagenome (GOLD analysis project Ga0116226, IMG submission 89692) | Host-associated microbial communities from peat moss isolated from Minnesota, USA - S1T2_Fa - Sphagnum fallax MG | ecosystem: Host-associated > Plants > Peat moss > Unclassified | place: USA...
ACTGCATGCGTTTGATCCTTGGCGGGGTGTTCGACCGGTTCCCGAAGCTGCAGATCATCGTGGGCCACCAGTTTGAAACGCTGAGTTGGTGGGCGTGGCGGGCGGACTACGCCTTTTCGTTGAAACAAAGTGGCCTGAAGCGCACCATCAAGGAATACTTGCGGGAGAATTTCTACGGTGGCATCCTCGCCGGCGAGTTCATCGGGCAAAAAGCCGGCGAGATAGATAGCGGTTGGAGCGGGTCCAACAATGCCTATGAAGCCATGGTGAACGTGATCGGAATCGACCGCATTGTCTTCACCACCGACTATCCGTATGGCGATATGAATTCCACTCGTCAATTCTTGCATCAGATGCCGATTAGTCAGCCAGACAAGGAAAAGATCGCCCATCTCAACGCCGAACGCCTCTTTACGAATTACAATGCCGGAAATGCTCCTGACGTCGCACCGGTAATCCGGAGCAACGTCGTTCCGAACCGGGTCAATTCGACCACCGCCGTTAGCGCTTAGAGTAAAACTTAATCGGGCAGCCGACTAGCTGATGGACAGAGAAAGGAGCGCTAGCGCGCTCCTTTCTTTTCACCTCGTTCGCCAACCTTTTGGCTGGAGCCCCCGTGTCCAAGACGTTGTCGAATACGCGGGCCTCACTTCGCATTTATGAAGCCGCGCAGCGTATTTCATTCATCCTCAGAAAGTCATCGATGAACAGGCAGGACCTTAATATGGCATCTCATCAGCCTTCAACCGAGAAGCCGATCGTGGTAGGGATGACCGGCGCATCAGGTGCAATTTATGCAAAGCGGTTGCTTGAAATTCTCAAGGACCTCGGCATTCCCACCCATCTCGTCATATCTCGTTCAGCCGAAATCACCATTGCCCACGAGACCGATTTCAAGGTCGCCGAGATCAAGGCGCTGGCGACATTTGGGGCGACACCTAGCGACATTGCCGCCAGCATCGCGTCGGGATCATTCCCCACCCGCGGCATGATCGTTGCCCCCTGTTCCATTCGTAGCATGTCAGAAATCGCAACCGGCGTAACATCGAGTTTGTTGACCCGAGCCGCAGATGTGACGCTGAAGGAACGCCGCCGATTGGTGCTCATGGTCCGCGAAACGCCTCTGCATGTTGGACATTTGCGGACGATGACGCAGCTTGCCGAAATGGGCGCAATAATCGCCCCGCCGGTGCCAGCCTTTTACGCCCGTCCCGTTGATCTAGCGGAAATGATTGATCATACAATTGGAAGAGTGCTCGATCTATTCGAAATTGATTCCCGCACGGTAAGGCGCTGGACGCGAGACCGGCACAGCGACCTTAGTTCTCGGGTAGATGCTCTCCTCCAAGAGGAGCCTTGAATCAGTGATCAGCTGATTTGGGAATTCACTTCGTCGACAAGACCTAGCTTTATTGATCCTGAATGAGCCCGCTTGAGGTAACGACCACCCAATGTCCTCCGCGGCGGTCGATCGAAATGACCAAGTCACCGTTGGGCAGCAGTGTGCCGATTTCAGCCAAGAAATCACCCTTCGGACCTTTGACAACAGCAATCCCGCCGCGCACCGTTTTCAGCACATAATCCTTGAGAGGAAGCGGGGGAGGAGCTGACACCACAAGCTCATCCGGCGCTTGAGTCAAATCCCTTGTTTCCGCAACTGTCTTCGATCGCGCCGGTCCAATCGATCCCGTTGGTATAAAATCAATACCGCGGCTCTCAAAACGTGTAGCCACCTGCTGGCTGGGCTCACCGGCTGGATGTAGAGGCCGCGTAAACAACAGCAAATATTCAGAGCCGCCGAACTGAGGATCTTTAATGTCGGCCTGCATCATGAAAAAAGCAAATGCGGCCGATGCCACAGCGGCTCCCGCCCCAGCCGCGCCGAGTCCGAAATCGAAGGTCCAGCGCCATACGCCACCGCTTTCTTTCGAAGGCCTGCGCCAACTGACAACACGGCCATGATCATTGACATCGGTAGAGCTCATCAATCGCTTATTCCAGATATTTCTCGTAAACCGCGCCATTGTGAAATACACTTCGCTAACGCAAGTCAGAGACATTGAAGTTGCAGCTTACCTAAGAGGACTTAACCTCGCAGTTCATCCGACAAACTCGGCTGCTTCACGCAAAGATTGAAAGCGCCGGAGACCTAGTAAAGTCTCAATTTCAATAGTGCCGTCCCCGAAAAGAACATAGGCACGATCCTTCAACATGCCGCGTTCAACGATCTTGCCGCGGGGCTTTGGAACAGCCGCTGCCTGCCGTTGGCTTGACACCTGCTGACTTGACACCTGCTGGCTTGGTAGCGGCTTGCTAGGCATCTGCGCTGGCGTTGTAGGACGAACATTTGGCTCGACGCAGGCCGGACTGCGATCCGTCTCTTCCCGCTTGGCAGTTCTTTCAAGCACGGAATCAAAGAAGCGATTGAGAGCACTGAAACCGGTCTGTAGCAGGCCGAGAATTGCGATACCGAAACCGGTCAGGATCGTGCTCTGTGCCAAGACGCCCATATTGAGGGAGATAAGAGCCGGAGAAGCATGACCCGAGAACCGGTTGACGAGGTCTACAAGCGAAACGCCCGATATTAGAAGCGCCCAGCCCAATGCTACGATCATCAGCCCGACCCATGTGAGTTTTCCGAACTGCAATGTACGCGCCTTGCGGAGTGTCGCTGTCGAGCCGGAGCGGCCTGGAAAACTTATCATCGCGAAGTTTCCTCTTTGGATACGTAGTTAAACTCTTCAACGAGTACATCTTTGAGCATTGGGCTGTTTAGGCGGTGGTTGACCCGTTCAATGAGAGATTTGGTCAATGATCCAATGTCATATTTTTCGAGATGTCTGAAATCCAGTTTGTCATCGGCATCGGCATAAAGTGTTTTGAAAGCTTCATCTAGAATGAAAGCCTCGATCGGTACGGTGGATTTCTTTCCATCATCAATATCTGAGGTATAACTGAATTGTGCGACTACATAGCCTTGCACAGTACCATTCGCGATGATCGGCACACTGATTGGCCGCGTCTTTTCATAACCGACCTTGTTGGCCTCCGAGGCAGCGGTAGCTGCCGCCGCTGCTTGGTGCATCTTCACCGCAATCACCGCATAGGCCGATCCCAAAGTGACGATACATACCCAAAGGCAGCTTATAACCAGCCTCATCATCATCCCTTCTCCTGGCTTGCTAGCCGCTTGGAGTAGGTACCATCTGATTCGTGCTCTTGAATCGCATTTGTGATGATAGCGGCGACCTCATGCACCGCTTTGATATGTATTTCGAGAATGGAAAGATTTTTTTCCACTTTGTCCCGCAAGCGATGCAGATCCGGCTGAGCGTATTCAAGCGCTTCCTCATCAAGGACACGCATGCTGCGACTCAGCTCAAGTAATCCATGCCGTTTTTTATGACTGGATTCGGACAGGTCCACGGCCTGGTTCTGTTGCAAAGCCGCCGTCTCGCTCTCAATGACAGTCTCGAGACGCTCAAGGGTCTTGATAAAGGCGTCGAGCATAGCGCTCATATGACTTCTCTCTTACAAGAGCCGCCTTTAACCGCCTCAAACAGAATCAACGGCCGCCGTATGAAGGACGACATCAACGTGACATATGCGGAACCGGATAAATTCATGACGAAGGCTCAGCTGGTTCCACACCATAAAGGGCGACAGGAACTTTACTGACGGGTCTTTGCATCAAGCCTTTGCCCGTTTGAGACCCATGCGCTGTCCCAGCCTTGGGAAAAATGCCTAGGTCGATCATGTTCGCCGTTTGCTTACCCAATTGCTCGGCCAGCATTGACCTCCAGACATCACCTGCCATGCCCGGTCCTAGAGACTCGTCGTGCGGAAGCGTCGTCTCGAAGAGATTTTGGAAAATCAGCGCTTCCAAACCCTTATATGCCTTTGTCTGAGCATCCGCCGGGCCAAGCTGATTGATGCCAGGAGAACCGCCCATAAAGTTCAGCCGGGTGCGGAGATTGGCCGCATTATTTGGAGGTGTAGATACATTTTCGAGCACGTCAGAAAAATCTCCGCTCGCAGTATCCGGACCTGCTATGCGCATCAGCCGCTGCGTGGCAGCCATAGACTTAACCGGGTCGGCCGCTTGCGCCACATCAAGGACAATATCTGAAGGTGGCTGAATCGACACGCTAGTCCCTCGGCAAAGAAATAGTATTGGCAAAGTGACGGAGCAAGCTTACGGGAGGCTTGCGTCGCGGCGATGGTTCAATTGCTCGAGAATGTCGTTGAGCTCTTTGCGTTCAGTTTCTTGGCGCGCTTTTGTCCCCAGGTCATCGACCAAGCGCTGCATACGTCCAACGCGGCGTAATTCTTCTAGTGTCTCGCCCGCTTGTATCTGCTTGGCCTTCGCAACTTTGGTTTTTTCCTCACCGATATTGCGGAGCCGCCGCATCAGCGCTTCACCAAACAAGGCGGTATAACTTTTTTCTTCGTCGAGGAAGCGAAGAAGATGCTGCTGACTGGCCTCCAACGCATCTCCCTGCCGTTCAAGCAGCGCGAGCTTCCATTGCGCCAAGCGATGAAGCTGGTTTTGCACAGTAAGAATACGCTGCATGGCGCGAAAACGGTCTGTCATTTTCTCATCCTGAAAGGAGCCAAGATTGAAAGCCTGCCATGAACAATTCGAGAAATTGTTTGGATGAGAAATAAAATAGAAAAAGGCCGCCAGCGACGACGAAGGGCGCGGATATGAAGAAAATTGGAATCTGCGGCGTAAGCTTATTGGTCAGGCCAACCGCGAGATTCACGATAATGGCGAAAACGATGAAAGGCGAGCTCACGCGCAAGGCAAGAAAGAAGGATCTGGAGAGGCAATCGGCAATCTGAATGAGTCCAAATTGCGGGATAAATCCATTGGACACAGGCAACGTGCGATATGACGCAACAAGCCCGCGCAAGACCTCCCAATGAAGGTCCGTTACAAACAACAGCGCCGTCGCAGTCAAAGTAATCAGCGTTGAAATGGCCGGCAAAGGTTCCATTTCATCGATCGGCGCGCCCAGGTTGCTTGAAAGACCGATTCCCATCGCGATGGCATTTGCCAAGGTTTCGAGTGCCGCGAAGAAAATACGTCCAAGAAAGCCGATCAAAATGCCAATCACAACCTCAGACAAGAGAAGTTTAATGAGTTCGATCGCCGAAGCGTTGACGAAGAATGGCTGGACTTCCGGACCCAGCAAAGGCGTCAAGGCCAAGGTGACGGACAAAGCTATAAAAAGCCGGACATTGACAGGAACGCGGTCACTGGAAAACCCCGGCATCAGCATAAGACAGGAGCCAATGCGGCAGAAGAGAACGAAAACCGATAGAACCGCGTTCGACCCAATGTCCATTACGAGATCGCGCCAAGCGGCTTGATCTCGATGCCACGCGCAATTTCGAGATGTGACAGAACCGGCAGCGTCGCGAAAAGACGTTCGACGACCATGCGCACATAGGGCCGCGCTTCCGGTGTCGCGACAAGCACGAAATTTTCACCTTGATCCATGCGCTCGCGGATCGCTGCTGAGGCCTCAGTACCAAATTGTTCGACCATCGCCGGATCAAGGTCGAACTCGATAATATCTCCCTTGGCATCTCTTTTTAGGCTCTGATGAAAAGCGAGGTCCCACCGATTGCCAAGACGTAAGACTTTCAGCACGTTTTGATCCATCAGATCGCCACAGATCTGCTGTGCAATGCGCATGCGAACGTGTTCGGCAACCTGTTCCGCACGGCGAACATGCGGTGCGATCTCCGCGATGGCCTCAAGAATCAAATGCAGGTTTCGAATGGAAACGCGTTCGGCGAGCAAGAGTTTAAGAACCGCCTGGAGGCCAGAGTAAGAAATCTGTCCTGGACAAATGTCGTCAATCAAACGCTTATATTCGGGTCCAAGACGATCAAATAATGATCGCATGTCTTTATAGGACAGAAGCTGCGAAAGATTATTACGGATAACCTCACTCAAATGGGTCAACATGACCGAAAGATTATCAATTGGATTGAACCCGGCACGCTTCAGTTCGCCGGCATAAGCTTCGGAAACCCACAGGGCCTTCATTCCGAATGCGGGTTCTCGTACGTCATCGCCTGGCACATCGGGCTTATGACCGTCGCCTGTTATGACAAGCAGATCACCGATGCGCATCTCTTGCATAGCAACGACAGTTCCGTGGATCTTAATTTGATAGGCTTTGGCCGGGATTGAAAGACTGTCCGACAATTTGATCTCGGGTACGACAAAGCCATATTGCTTGGCAAATTTGCGCCGCATTTTTGCCACGCGATGCGCAAGCTCACTATGGCTCGTTAAAAGATTGCCCGCGAGCTGCTTACCGAGGCACAGCTCGATCTCTGAAGTCTTCAAGGATTCCTTGACCGAGTCCTTCGCCTCTTTTTGCGTACGTATTTCTTCCTCGGCGATCCTTGCATCTTCTTCAGCTTTTGCGCGTGAAAGGCGTTGCGGGATCACATAGCCAAGCGAGACGAAGGCGCCGCCTAGAACTGCGAACGGGAAAAACGGGAGACCAGGAACGAGTGCCAGGAGAAACATCAGCAATGCCGCGACGAACAAGGCGCGCGGATATTTAACGAGCTGGTTTAGAACCGCCTGCTCGGTCGAACCGCGCGTCCCGCCCTTAGAGACAAGGAGCGCCGCGGCCAGAGAAACGATCAGCGACGGAACCTGTGAGACCAGCCCATCGCCGACGGATAGTTTCGTATAGACATCGGCAGCCTCGGCAAGCGGCATATTATGACGTGTCGTGCCGATCACAATACCGCCGAAAACATTTACCGCCAGAATGATAATGCCCGCGATTGCGTCACCGCGCACGAATTTGGAAGCACCGTCCATCGAACCGAAGAAAGAACTTTCTTCTTCGAGCTCACGCCGCCGGCGCTGCGCTTCCTTATCGTCAATCAAACCCGCCGACAGGTCGGCATCAATGGCCATTTGCTTGCCAGGAATGGCGTCGAGCGTAAACCTCGCTCCGACCTCGGCGATACGCGTAGCGCCCTTCGTGATCACGACGAAATTGACCGTAATCAAAATCGCAAAAACGATGAGACCGATCACGAAATCTCCGCTCATAACGAGCTTCGAAAATCCTCCGATGATATAGCCTGCCGCGGTGACTCCCTCGGGACCATGCGACAGAATCAAGCGCGTCGTCGCAATATTGAGCGCTAGCCGTAACAAAGTCACAACGAGCAGGATTGTCGGAAACGCGGAAAAATCCAGCGGCCGCTGAATCCATAAGGCGACCATCAAAATCAGAACGGACATTGCGATCGAAAAGGCAAGGCCCAGATCGATCAGAAATGATGGGACAGGCAAGAAGAAGATAGAAAGGATCGAAACGATACCAGCCGCGAAGGCGACATCGCGGCTGTTTTTCGGCCCAGCCGCAGCGGGGCTCGTCAGTAAAGCTTCCGCCATAATCCCCTGCTCTGTCTGCGCTGTTTCGCGCTTTGATTCCGGTTTTGGCTTGGCGGTCCAGCGGAGGGATTCCCGAACCGGAAAGTCAAATTACTCCAGCCATCCGCAGCCAAGCTTTGCTTTACCGCCCGGATGGAACACCTCTTTGTGCAAGTTGAAGCTTGCCCCAAGGTGGCGCTCCGCTCTCGATGAGGGCTGCCCTCAGCGTGAGGCAATTGCTGCTCGCTGCTAATGTCTCTGACAAGCCTGGCACAAGCCAAACGTTCGACCTTGCCTTCCAGCCTCAATGTGAAGCGGCTAGAACACGATGCCCTATTTGAAAGCGTCAACTCCGCCGTCGCTATTGCGCTGGTCAACATCCAGAGAAACAGAGGTGGTATATGGCGGTCGCTGAATGTCCCCAGCCAGCGCTCCAGATTGGTGATCAGGCTCCGTTCTGTTGCGGCATGACGAATGAAAAGCTTTTCTATTCATTCGACGCGCAAGCTGGCCGCCCTGCTGTTTTAATTTTAGCAGGCTGTTTGCCGCCATCAGCGGTAGAGTCCTTCATTGAAGTTTTTTCTGCCCACCATCGCGAATTCTCTGCTCAGAGCACTGATGTTTTGCTGCTTGTCAGCATTCAAAGCACCCACATGCTCGAATATCACGAGCGATTCCGCGGTATCCGCGTCGTATTTTGTGTCGCCGACTTCTTTCAAGCTTGCGGCTCGAAGAGCGACGGCCTGTCGATCTTGGTCATCGACCGGAGTTTGCGGGTTCTTCGCCTTATTGTCGAAAAAAATGCTTCGACTGCCATCCAATCCGCTCTTGCCTGCATGGTCGATTTGCCAGACGAGGAGCCTCGTGACATCAGTCTGCCCGCCCCCGTTCTTCTCATTCCAAATATTTTGAGCAGCGGCTTTTGCCACGAACTCATAGAGCATTTTGAAAGTAACCCGCATTCGGATGGCGGTATGGCTAGCATAGACGCTACCGGAAATCCTTTTCATAAGATTGATCATAACAAAAAAAAGCGCGAAGATTGTATTATCACGCCAGCGGATGCGGTCCATGAGCGTATCCTCAATGCGCTCGCACGCAGATGCCTGCCCGAAATCAAAAAGGCATTTCAATTCGACGTTTCGTACACAGACCGGATTTTGATCGCCCGCTATGATCACACCGGAGGTTATTTCCTTCGTCACAGGGATAATGTCGCGCCAAGTATCGCCTTCAGGCAATTCGCGATCTCGATAAACCTCAATACAGAATACGATGGCGGCTATCTTCTATTTCCAGAATATAATTCTCATCGATACCGGCCACCGCAGGGATCCGGCATCATTTTTTCTGCGTCGCTCCTTCATGAAGCGACCGCGATCACGCGCGGAAGCCGCTATGTTTTACTAACCTTCTTTCACAACCAAGAAGCAGAAGCGCTCCGCCTTCGTATCATCGCCGATGCGCAATCCGGCACACCGCGCTTTACCGCAGCCAAATAGATTCAAAAGAGGCAATGCTAAGATGATCCTCAGGCAATCGCGCTTTGTGCATGTTCTGACACTCGGCGCGAACAGCGTGCTGGTCATACATGCCCTTACGCATCTGCGTTTGGGGGTCGATGACGAAGTCGCGCACCTGATCGCTTGGTTCAAGGAACCGCGTAGTCTGCCCGACGAAATCCCAGCACTCACGCAGTATGTCCATTATGATACACAGACTCTTGCCGGATGTATCGCATCGCTAATCGAGCGCGGCGTTCTCACCGAAAAATCGCCTGAAGAGGAACTTGCCGAGACTGCGTTAACCCTCAAAGAAACTCATGGACGCGATCCAGGAGAAATGATCGAACGCTACCGGCGCGAACGGCAAGAAGGTACAAACGCCTATTGGGCGGTCTCCTCGTCTTATCGCGTTTCTGATCTTGGAGATCAACGGGCGCGTCTGGATCTGTTGCTGTTTGGCGATTGCGAATTGCAGATGGAAGCGGATTTTCTGCGACGTGAAGGGACAAAACGAGGTCTTGACCTTCACATCGCGGCGACATTTCCTGACGACATCCGTCTCGCAGGTGAGAGACAACATCACGCGATTATTGTAGGAGCCTTGCGGTCGCGCCATACCATCGCAGACGATCGCAATATGGTGGAAAATGAAACCCCGTTTCAGCACTATATCGCTGAGGCCCGCCAGCTCTTGGAGGGTTTGCGCGCGCAATCATCAGCGCCAATTTTTATCGATAATCTGCCCGAACCGACTGTGCAGCCCCTTGGTTTTGCTAACCGTGGCATCGATAGTCACCGCAATCGCTTCCGTCGCGCTAATTTGGCGCTCGAAGAGCTGGCGGCTGGCTTCGACGACGTTTACGTTATAGACATCGCTGCAGCCCTCGCCGCCGCCGGCGCCGAACGTCTTCTTGACGATGGGCTCACATCCTTTACCCATTTCGGTTCGCCTGGATGGATGCTGCAACGGCCGCAAAGCGAGATGGCGGCGGTGCATGGTCTTTTCCCGGATCCGGCGCCTCTCGCTGCATTTGTTGAGGCCAATCCGTATGGGCGCGAGACGACGGTTGCACGTGCCCACGCTGATGCCCTGATCACAGTGATTGGTATCGATCGGAAGAAATGCGTGATTGTAGATCTCGATGGCGTCTTATGGCCGGGCGTCTTGGCGGAAACCGGTGCACCCTTCGCCTGGCATTCCGAGATCAGCGGCCTCTATTCTTACGTCGGACTTTTCTTCGGAATTCACGAAGCACTGAAGTCCCTTAAGCGGCGCGGCATCATTCTCGCCGCCGTCAGCAAAAACGATGAAGCTATAGTACGTGAGTTGTGGCGCTACCCGAGCCATTACCCGCATGAGCGGCTCCTGACGCCAGATGACTTTGTCACTTGGCGTATCAATTGGAACGACAAAAGCGAAAACATCCAATCGATCGCTACCGAGCTTGGTCTTGCGACAAACACCTTCGCATTCATTGACGATCATCCCGTCGAACGCGAACGGATTCGCCAGATGATGCCGGAAATCGCAATCTGGGGAGAGGATTTGTTTTCGTTGCGCCGTATTCTATTGTCAGACCCACGGCTTCAACAACCCTATATCACGCAAGAATCAGGTACGAGGACAGACCTCGTCAAATCGCAACTTGGTCGAGCACAAGCCCGGAGCACGATGCGAAACGAGGCTGAATTCCTCGCTTCACTCAATATCGAATATGAGGTAGAGCGGCTGGTAACCGCCACATCCATCGACAGGGTTCACGAGCTATTCGAACGTACGACACAATTCAATACGACTGGACGGAAATTCTCAGCAGCGGAACTTACGCTTGCGCTTGGTCATCTAGATACTATGATTTTCACCATGAAGGTGCGTGACCGTTTCGGGGACCACGGACTCGTCGGAGCGGCTGTGGTTGCGCATGGTGAGATTGTCGGGTTTGCATTGAGCTGCCGTGTTATTGGGCTCGGCGTCGAACAAAAGTTCCTTGATGCCATTCTCACCCGGCTTGAACTCACACATAACGAAATTACGGCACGGATCATCGAAACATCCCGCAATATCCCAGCACGCAATCTTTATCGCGATTCCGGCTTCACAGCGCACGGTGACGGTGTTTGGAAAATTCAACTGCGCGAACCGGAACGCGCCCAAGCATAGCAATTGTGAGCTACGCCAAAGTCAAAGTGAATATCAGTTCAACAGGCGAGTAACTTTCATTTCGAGCTCGGAGAAAAATGGCGCGGACCATTTCAAATAATCATCGTAGGATTCAATTTTGCAGTCAGCGAATGAAAGCTCCGCCCCCGCCAACTCAGCAATATTTCTTTCAGCCTCATACATCGCGATAGGGTCGTTGCTCATACGGTCCAAATCGATCAAGAGATCAAAACTATCAGAGTGAAGATTCTTCATCGTTAATAAGTGCAAGAAATAAAAAATCATATAAAGCTTTGACCATTCGGTTTCACTGGCAAGTTTACAATAGAAGGCGTCCTGCTGGCCTGGCAGCCCTTCGTAGGCGGGAACCTCGACGAGACCTCGCAGGGGTGCGAAGGCCGGATCGTTTCTGTTATTTCCCAAAATAACCCAGCCGCGTTCAAGGAAATAGCGATTTCCTTTGGCCCCTTGGTTTAAGTAGGAGATGAACTGCCGTCGCGGATCCCGTAAAAGGAAAATGTGCACGCCCTCAAGATGGTGCCGAAACCAATCGACCCGGAGATTGGTTCGCACGCATCCGAAAACAGGCCTTTTGCCACGGCCTTTTGCAAAGCTGGCAAGTCTCCCGAAATAGGATTCGAGTTCAGGAAGATGAGCTGTACGGTCAGCGCAATAACGCCCGTAAGTTAATGCAGCAGGAAAGCCACTTATACCGCCGCAATTCTGAAGAAGCGGACGGAACTCTTCGAGATAGGGAGCATCAAGCTTTGGATGATGCGCGTAAGCCCATGGCACAAAATTATCTATGAAAGTCTGCGTTTCCCTAGCGAGGTGTTCGTTCAACGGCTCGAAATAGCAATAAGCTTCTTGAAGGGCGCGAAACTTTGCCCAGACGTAGGTGCTGCCAGTTCGCCAGCTCGAATGGAGAAAGACTGGTGTATGAAGCATTGGTTTAACACCGAGGACAACTGGCGGGACCGATCAAAGACCCCATCTTATTGCCTGTCTCAATAGCCTTTTTCAATGCGGGAATAGACCTGCTCGGTAAAGGAATAAATTTGTCCTCCAATAAAGGGGGCAGCTAATGTAATTACGATAAAAATCGCGATAACTTTAGGAACAAATGTCAGCGTCATCTCTTGAATTTGCGTCAAAGCTTGGAAGAGTGCGACGATAACACCGACGCACATCGCAGCGCCTACAGCAGGCCCCGAGCCAAGAATAATAGTCCAAATGGCGGACCGGACGATTTCTAACGCATCCGCCTCATTCATGAGGAACTAGACGAAGTTGGATTACTGATCTTAATCCCGCTGACCAAGGAGATTGTATTTCCGTTCGTCGTCGTCGCCGTCGCCGCGCCGGCAGTCCCGATCGTAACAGAAGCGATTGTTCCACTGGTCGAGCCATCCGCTGAGGTCACCGATTTACCAATAATGCTATCGGCTTGTGCCAGGGAGGAAGATGTTAGCATGGCGCTCAGACTCGTATTGGTCTGCACTTGCTGCTGGACCTGCGAAAATGACGCAAGCTGGCTCATATATTGTGTCGGGTTGGTCGGACTGGTCGGATCTTGATTCTGTAGCTCCGCGACGAGAAGCTGCAAAAATTCATTATAATTAACCGTGGTCCCAGCCGCCGCGGAAGACGTGGATGAGGTTGACGAAGTCGCTGAAGTTGAGTTCGTATTTGACGTAGATGGCAGCAGCGTAGCTGGACTTACGGTAGTCATTTAGCACCTCTTAAGCTGCTTGGTTAGGCGAAATGGCCATTCCGCTCATGATATCAGCTTCAATTGAAAACAAATTTCGTATAGCTTTTAACGCCTCAAATATCCGGTTCATCTGGACGAGGTGGGAGGCATTCTTCAGCCCCCTCACGACTTCTTCATGATCAAATGTCTCGATTGTTCTACGAATCGATTCATTGAACATCTCATGCGCCGCTGCCGCATCTCCAGGATTCATCAAAATGACCTGAACGATGAAATAGAGCTGACGGAGCGGTGTATTTGCTTCCTCGACGCGCATTACATGCGCTTCCAACAGGAAGGTCGCATCGTTCAAAAGCTCAAACGATACCTTGCGGTCCACACGAACGACCGCGCCGTTGATGTATAGCTTTTCGCCCGCACGCAGCGAAATATGCATGGGTTCATCTCACCTTAAACCATCGCGGACCATTCCGCATATATCGGCTAGACCATCGAAATTCTCAGACTTACCGCTACGGATCAAATCCGTTTCCTTGGTCACCCAAATCCCGACAGAAATCAGATCAGCCTTCAGCACATCAGGCAAATCGTTCTCTGGATTCACAAGGTCTTCGATGAGAATGATCCAGAGTTTGCTGACATAATATAGCGCATCGATAGCCTCCCGGGAATTCCGCCCTTTGAGTTTCGCAAGCTGTAAAAGCTCGATCGCATGATCAAGTGCCTCGCGTTCTCGATTGCGAGAGCCTTCCGGATTATCCTCAAGAATTTCAGCATAAGGGAATTGATACATAGACGTCTTCGCATCCTTGATCCAGCGCTATACTTACGAAAGATAGTTCACAAGGCTAAGCTGCTTGAGCTGATTTGTCAGTGAATAAGCCGTCTCAATTTGCGTCTGTAAATTGTTGACCTTTGTTGCCACATCATAGGCATCTGTACTCTGTAGATTATCGACCTGCGTCGATAGAATCGTCATCTGAGCAGACATTTGAGTGTTGGAATTCGTGATAGCGGACTGGACAACACCGACGTTAGCTTGAATATCAGTCAACCCGCTAATAGCGCTAGATATTAAGCTTTGTGCTTGAGTCACGACTGCTTGATAGGCGTCCGAGCTCAGATTCTGCCCGCTTAACGCTGAGATCATCGTATAGGCTTGAGCCAATTGTTGAAACGCGGATTGATTGGCGCTGACAGAGGTGCTTTGGCTGTCAGAAGTGGAAATCTGGCTCGTTAATGTTTGATCCGAGGCTGAAGACCAATCAGAAGTCCAATTTGATCCGGTAAATAACCCTGCGAAAGTGCCGGTCAAGAAACTCGACATCTGCGTGCCGGTAACCGTCGAGAAGTCGGGCGGATTCCCAAATTGCGCATCGATAGCAGAATTCACCGCCGTAGAATTCGCAGAGCCGCTCGCAAAATAATCGGTAATTGGTGCATTCGCAGTATTTATTCCGCCGAAGATATAATCCCCATTAATCGTCAAATTCAAACTAGAGATCAAGGATTGGAGACCGGTGGTCGCAGAGGCTTGTATGGTCGATGCGGTAGTTTGACCAGCCTGATTCTGGATAAGCGAGGTTAGGAAACTCTGTGCCGTCGATTGTATATCGCCTAATGTAGTCGATGTCGTGTTTAGCCTCAAAGCAGCCGAATTATTATCAGTCGTCTGCGCCTGCATAGCACTTTGTTGCTGCTGCAACGAAATATCATATCCATCAGCAGCTCCTAAGGTCAGATTCACATTTGCATCCTGACCAGTGGACAACTCCAACTCCGCGTCTGCGAGTTGGGTTTGCATTGTGCCTACCGATTGATTCAAGATCGATGTAAGCGAGTAGGTCGAAATAGAAGATATGGTCATTAGCTCGTAACTCCCATGGTATATAGAAGCGTGCTGAACATATCGTTGATTGTCGACATGACTTTCGCTGAGGCCGAATAGGCGTTCTCGAGATTCAGCATTTGGGACATCTGGTTATCGATATTTACGCCCGTGGCACTTGAGAAAGCCGTCGTCGATTGGCTCAACAATGTGTTTTGATAAGTGCTCTGGGATGAAACATTTGACTGCTGACCATCAAGCCAGCTGATGGAGTCCGTCGCGTAGCCATTCAACGTGTTGCTCGTTCCAATTTGACCGGCCGAACTGAAGGTCGTTGTCGCGGACAGATTGCTCAAGAGACCGCTAAGATAACCCGTATAACTCGCATCACCTGAGGTATTATAGGTGTAGTTTGAATTGCCGGAAATACCGCCATCGCGCAAAAGCGAGGCATTTCCGCCCTGGCTTGGATCGACATTCGCA
>Ga0116226_10002879_pt1 | contig 15111 bp, 16 predicted proteins | sample S1TSphfallax_FD_89692 | JGI IMG/M metagenome (GOLD analysis project Ga0116226, IMG submission 89692) | Host-associated microbial communities from peat moss isolated from Minnesota, USA - S1T2_Fa - Sphagnum fallax MG | ecosystem: Host-associated > Plants > Peat moss > Unclassified | place: USA...
CACCCGATATAGCTGCGGATCACCGCTACTGCACATTGAGCGGTTCCGTTTTGCCGTCGTGCCATCGGTACCAGATCCAGTCGCCACGCTCGCCGATCACATCCCCATTCGCATCAAAACCGATCCGGCCCAGGACTGTATCGAACTGATGGCTATGGAGTGCGTCAACCACCTTGTCGAAATCGAAACTCTTCGCGTCCCGTACCGCCTGCGACCAGAGCTGGATCGCGGCGTAAGTCGCGACAGCATAAGCATCCATCTCGAACCCTCTTTTGTGCGCGTCAGCGACGAGGTCGCGGACCGCGGGATAGAGCATGGGGTCGCGTGGGTAGGTAAATAACAGCCCTTCGGTCGCTGCGCCCGCGACAAGCGGCAGCGTCTTGGCCATACCAGAATCCTCGCTGAGGATTTGTGTGGCGATCCCATGGGCGCGCAGCTCATGCAGCAGCAAGCCAATATCCTCGGAATAGCCGGCATCATACACCACATCGAGCTTGGCTTGGCCAATCGCCTCGACCAGATCATCATAACTGTCGGCACCGATCGCGAATGAACGGGTGAACCGGACTGGAATATGCTGCGCCGCCAGGTCACGCTGGAGACTGTCCGCCAAGCCCTTGCCGAATGGCTCGCCATCATCAATCACCCCGATGCGGCTATGCGGCCAGCGACGGGCGATCAGCGACGCCGCAGCGGCGCTTTGCTGATCATCCCGTCCGATCATCCGGAAGACCGACTTCAGATGCATCTGCGTCAACGCAACATTGGTCGACTGCGTGGTGATCTGAACGACATGGGCGGCGGCATAGAGCGGCGCCGCGCGAATGGTCGGCGCAGAACATTCGTGGCCCAGGATCAGAACCGGATGGTCCGCCAGAGCCCGTCGCGCGACCGCCTCGCCTTCTTCGGCTTCACACCGGTCATCATAGAACTCGACATGCAGCTTTTCACCCAGCAACCCACCTTGTTGATCGTTCAGCGCATCGATGCCGAGTTTTAGACTGCCCACTGACTTGGCTGCACTGCTCCCGCTCAAGGCCCTGATAATCGCCACCTCGAAATCGGCAGCAGCCGGTTTGGCGATTATGATCACTAGCCCCAGCACGATAAAGACCCGAAAGCCGAATTGTAGCAAACGACCACTCATGGCAACGCATTGATCGGTTCAGTTTTGCCGTCGTGCCAGCGATACCAGATCCAATCGCCGCGCTCGCCGATGACGTCGCCATCCGCATTAAACCCAATGTGACCAAGCACCGTATCGAACTGGCGGCTGTGCAGCGCGTCGACCACCTTGTCGAAATCGAAACTGTTGGCGTCCCTGACTGCCTGCGACCAGACCTGAATCGCAGCATAATTTGCGACCGCGTAGGCATCCATCTCGAACCCTTTGCTATGGGCTTCTGCGACGAGGGTTCGGACCGCGGGATAGAGCATCGGGTCGCGCTCGTAGGTAAACATCAGCCCTTCGATCGCCGTACCCGCGACCATCTGCACCGAGTCACCCATGCCGGGATCTGCGCAGACAACTTGGACAGTAAGCCCGCTGCTTCGAATCTCATGTAGCAGCAAGCCCACATCTTCGGAATAGCCCGCGACATACAGCACATCGAGCTTGGCATGACCGATCGCGGCAACCAGATCGCCATAGCTATCCGCACCGGTTGAGAAAGATTGGGTAAATTGGACCGGGACATGCCGTGCAGTGAGCCCGCGCTTAAGCCCATCGGCCAGTCCCTCGCCGAAGGGCTCGCCATCATCGACCAAGCCGATACGGCCGTGGCCCCAGCGCCGGGCGATCAGCACGGCGGCTGCGGTGCTTTGCTGGTCGTCCCGTCCAATCATCCGGAAGATCGATCTGATATGCATCTGGGTCAAAGCGACATTGGTCGCCTGAGTCGTGATCTGAACGACATGGGCGGCGGCATAGAGCGGTGCCGTCCGAATCGATGGCGCCGAACATTCATGCCCAAGGATCAGACCTGGATGTTCATCGAGCGCCCGACGAGCGACCGCTTCGCCTTGATCGGCCTCGCACCGGTCATCGTAAAACGCGACATGCAGATGCTGGCCCAGCAGGCCGCCCTGGTCGTTCAGCACCTGGATGCCGTATTTGAGACCGCCCACGAAGTGAGCCGCGCCGCTGCCCGTCAAGGCTCTGATGATCGCCACCTCGAAATCAGCGGCGGCGGGTTTAGCGCCCGTTACCAGCAGCCCCAGCGCGGTCAAGGCACGCGCGCAGAATTGCGTCCACCCGCGCCTCACGGCGACGCATCGAGGTGGAGTTTACCGCCATGCCAGCGGTACCAGACCCAGTCAGCCCGCTCGCCGATGACATCGCCGTTTTCGTCAAATCCGACCTGCCCGACCACGGTATCGAAGCGGCCTTTATGCAGCGCCTCGGCCACCTTTTCAGAATCAAGGCTTTGAGCCTGTCGTACCGCCTCAATCCAGACTTGAAGAGCTGCACAATTAACCGCAGCAAAGGCCGTCATCTGGAAGCCTTTGGCATGTGCTTGGCCGATCAGCGCCCTGACAGCCGGATATTGCAAGGGATCCCGCGACGCAGTGGCTAGCATACCGTCCGTCGCTGGACCCGCGACGAGGCCGACCTTGTCGCCGGCACCGGGGTCGCCGGCCAGAACCTGCGCCGTCAACCCTGCCGCCCGCATTTCATGAAGTAACACGCCGATATCCTCCGAATATCCGGCAATATAGACGAGGTCGACTTTGGAGTGGTTCAGCGTGCCAATGAGATCTGCGTAGCTGGGTGCATCCATTGCAAAGGACTGGCTCAGCGCAACCGGAATCTTCCGCGCCGACAATGCCTGACGCAGACTGGTCGCCAAACCAATGCCAAACGGTTCATGATCGTCGATAACGGCGATGCGCGCGTGGGGCCAGCGACGCTCAATCAGCGACGCTGCAGCTTCGCCCTGCTGACTATTGCGACCAATCATCCGGAATATAGTATTGAGCTTCATCTCGGTCAGCTCATCACCGGTTGCCGCCGTTGTGATTTCGATCACATGGGCAGCAGCGTACATTGGTGCCGCACGGATCGACGAGGACGAACATTCAGGGCCTATTATCAAGCTGGGATGCTGGGCCAGCGCGAGCTGCGCTGCTGCGGCCCCTTGCTCGGCATCACAGCCATCATCAAAGAACGCAACACGCAGTTTTTGCCCCAGAACGCCGCCGGCATCATTGATTCCTGCGACGGTAAATTCCATATCGCGCGTTGAGTCGGTTGCTCCAGACCCGCTTAAAGCCCGGATCACGGCGATCACGACATCCGCTTTGGCAGCATGCGCGCCGCCCGCGAGCAGGGCGACCCCGATCACCGCCCGCGCCAGTTTGGCCACTCGGCCTAAGGACATTTCCAGTCTTTCGTATGAACCATGATCACCAGTCAAGCTCCGGCGATTGAGCCACCACGCAAGTCACAATATGATTAATGTCTGATTGATACCGCAAGTCTCTGTCGATCCGCAGCCTTCGAGGTAAAGGACAAAATCTCGGATCGGCTTTACGGCAGGGGTGCTGGTTCAACTTTGCCATCATGCCAGCGGTACCAGACCCACTCGCTGCGTTCGCCGATCACATCGCCCTTCTCGTCAAACTCGATCGGACCAACCACCGTGGCGAACCGACCATGATGCAGCCGGTCGGCAACCTTATCGTAGTCTACGCTGCCGGCATCGCGGACGGCATCAGCCCGGGCTTGTATCGTCGCATAATGGACGATCGCCAGACCATCTAAATCATAGCCTTTGGCATGCGCAGCAGTGACCAGTGTGTGAACCTCAGGCAGTCTCAGCGGATCATGAGAACCGGTGAACAACAAGCCATCGGCGGCCGGTCCAGCAACCCGCCAGATCAAATCATCATTTGCCGACTCGCCCGTGATGATTTGTGTCTTCACACCGGCGGCGCGGATATCGTGGGCCAACAAGCCGACATCCTCTGAATAGCCCCCGATATAGAGAACGCCGAGTTTTGCATGTGCCACGTCAGCGGCGATATCTGTATAGCTGGGCGCCGCGGGCGTGAATGCGTGGTTATAGGCAATCGGAATTTGACGCGCGGCCAAAGTCTGACGGAGCTTGTTCGCCAAACCCATCCCATAGGGGGCATCGTCATTAAGGACGCCGATCTTTGCCGTTGGCCAATGCTGCGCGATGAGTTCGGCCGCTGCGACGCTCTGTTGATCATTGCGGCCGATCATCCGGAACACCGACTTTATGTTCATCTCTGTCAATGCCTCGGTGGTCGAGGTGATCGACATTTGGATGACATGGCCGGCGGCATAGATCGGTGCGCCGCGGATCGACGCCGCCGAGCAATCATGACCGAGAACAAGGCTCGGATGGGCCGCGAGTGCCTGCCGGGCCGCTGCCACAGCCTGATCGGGGTCGCAGCGATCATCGAAATAGCTGACGTGCAGCTTCTGCCCCAGCAGACCACCCGATTCATTGATCGAGGCGATCGCATAATCAATGCCGCGGATCGATTGGGGCGCCGTTGTGCCGCTAAACCCTCGTACGACAGCGATTTCCAGGTCGGCTCTGGCCACCGACGCGCTCAGCAGCATCCCACCCACGACACAGAGCCATCTCGAGTAAAACCGCGTCATAGCGACGTATCGGGGTGAAAGGATCCGTCATGCCAGCGATACCAGATCCAATCCGCGCGACTGCCGATCACATCGCCCTTCGCGTCGAACTGGATCGGGCCCAGAACGGTATCGAACCGGCCGTTATGCAGGCGTTCCGTTACAGTATCAAAATCGACCCCTCCGGTATCCCGAACCGCCTGCGCCCAGGCCTGGATCGTCGCATAATGGGCGATGTCTTTACCGTCCAAATCATAGCCTTTGGCATGCGCTGCAGCGACCAGGGCCTGAACTGCCTGGAGCCTCATCGGATCTTGAGATCCGGTGAACAACAAGCCTTCGACCGCTGCCCCTGCAACGCGCCGAACTAAGTCACCGGTAACCGTCTCGCCCGCGATGATTTGTGTCTTTAGGCCGGCTGCCCGAATGTCATGGGCCAGCAGACCGACATCTTCCGCATACCCGCCGATATAAAGTATGCCGACTTTCGCATGAGCGACCTCAGCCGCGACATCCGCGTAGCTTGGCGCCGTAGGCGTGAAGGTTTGGCTAAAGGCGATCCGGATTTGCCGCTCAGCCAGCGTGTCGCGGAGCTTGTTCGCAAGACTCATCCCATAGGGTTGCCCGTCATCAATCACGCCAATTCGTGCCGTCGGCCAGTGCCGAGCGATAAGGTCGGCGGCGGCAACGCTCTGCTGATTATTCCGGCCGATCATCCGGAATACGGACTTGATGTTTAGCTCGGTCAGCGCTTCGGCGGTCGAAGTGACTGAGATCTGGATGACATGGCCGGCGGCATAAATCGGTGCGGCGCGGATCGATGCCGCAGAGCAATCATGGCCGAGGACCAGATTCGGATGCGCGGCAAGTGCCTGTCTCGCAGCCGCTGCAGCCTGATCGGCGTCGCAGCGATCATCGAAATAACTGGCATGGAGCTCCTGCCCCAGCACGCCGCCCGACTCATTGATCGACGAGATTGCATAATCAATGCCGCGCACCGAGTTCATTGCCGTGTTGCCGCTGAGCCCCGTCACAACCGAAATCTCGAGATCGGCCTTCGCCGCATTTGCACGGATAACACTCACGCACAGGACGAGACACAACGAAATACGGCGCAGACCAGTAATGGCAGTCATTCCGCCTCGGTGTAGACAATGGAGTCTATCGGAAAATTTAGGCCGCAATCTTTAATAGATAACAAAAATTGGGCACTATGAATCCATTTCAACACGATCGCGGCCAGACTCCTTGGCCCGATACAGCGCCGCATCGGCTCGGGCGAAAAGCGTCTCGCACGACTCGTCCGGTTTAAGCTCTGCGATGCCGAAGGAGCAGGTTTGCTGCCCGGCGACCGGGAACACATGTTCATTGATCAAAATGCGCAATTTTTCGGCCAAGTTATGCGCATCCGCAGCGATCGTATTCGGGCAGATGACGATGAATTCCTCACCCCCCCAACGGCCGACCGTATCTACTTTACGGACGCCATGGCGCAAGATCATCGCAATGCCTTGCAAAACCTGGTCGCCGACCTGGTGGCCGAAGCGATCATTGACCGATTTGAACTTGTCGATATCGACGATGAAAATCGAAACCGGCGAACCGTAACGCTTACTGCGCTCAGCCTCGATCGTCAGAATGTCGTAAAGTCGACGCCGATTGCACAGGCCGGTGACCTCGTCGGTTGCGACCAGTCGCTCCAGTTCTTTGCTTTTTAGAGACAATTCAGCATGCGCCTCGGCGAGCGCATTTTGTGTCTCTTTCAACCGGCTGATATCAACCGCAATCGAATATTTGGCGACTCGCCCGTCGAACCAGGAAATCAGGCTTTCCTGCAACTGGTACCAGCGATCGTCGACATCATTGAAATATTCGAGAATGACGCTGGCACCTAAGGGCTGTGGCGCTGCCGATAATTGCTCGATCGGACAAAAGATACAGGGACTCTGCCGCCCATAAATCGCACGATAGCATTTGTCGCCGGCCTGAGCGCCGGATTTGAGGCGCATCGCCCGATTGGCGTTGATAAGCTCCAAACGCGCAATGTCGACCACATAAATTGGGAACGGCACCGCGTCGAAAATGGTATCCCAATATTCGGGTCGGGTGGGGCCTGACATGATGGCATTTTGCATAAGCGCCATTCTCAGCTTTCGCGGTTACGAGCTTGGTCGATTGTTGCTTCCAACTTATCGGCCCGAATTGGTTTCAGCACATAGCCCAATGCACCGGCATCGATCGCTGCCAACACCATCTTCTCCTGGCCATGTGAGGTGACCATGATGATACGTGCGTCAGGAAATTCCTCAATGATCCGTTTCGTCGCCTCGACGCCATCCATGTCCGGCATGGTGATGTCCATTGTCACGATATCAGGGCGGCTCTCACGATAGGCAGCCAGAGCCTCAGCACCGGTGCGTGCCGTCGCGATCACGCTGTGCCCGATGGCAGTGAGCATGCTCGAGACCTTGTTTATCGTGATAAGCGAGTCGTCGACCACCAGAACCCGCAGGTAATCTATGGTCATTCTAAAATCCTCATGACGCTTGAAGATTCCTCTTCACATAATTAAGTCGCTCATCAAATATTTCGCGAGGACCTATGAAGTTAATATCCACAAAACCGAATTTCGTCTCCAAACACAAACAGGCGAACACGCCCTTGTTGGGTCGGCGTATGCTCTTTGCCTCGTTGACGATAACGGGAGGAGATAAAGAAATGATGACGTCGGGGTCGGCCAGATCAATCGTGCAATGACCCGCGATGATGTTTACGACCTCTGCCGCAGCATCCTCAAGATACAAATCACGCTCTTCATCTGGAAAGGTCAACCCTTCCGTAAATTTCGCCGTCAGCTCATCCAACAGCCGTCGTTGAAAGCTGAAAGCCAATAGCAAATTGACCGAACCACCGACACCGACGATCGCGGTGATATCGCGCAACGCCAGCAAATCGATTTTACCCATCGACGGCGTAGCGGACGCAATAGTGATGCCCATTTCTTGTTCAAGAAACGCGCTTGTCCGATCCAGTGCCGATTGCATGATTTTCGGCATTACATCCGTATCGACACCCATCGCGGCTCCAATGCTTCAACCCTAGCCCCGTCTAACGCCACGCTCCACATTGGCGGTCTTGCCGGTCCGGCGTCAACTAAGAATGCGCACAGGACTGGATCCAGCTAACGGGGACGGCGCTGCTGACGGACCAAACCCATACCTGTCCGCCGAACCCTGTCGGCCTCATCGGCGTTCCCGGCCAATTCCAGCATGCGAACGACCCAATAAACCTGTTCCTCCACGGCCCCCGCTTCTCCGTCAGGCGCCATGGTTGGGTTGGAAAGCCCGTTCAGCAAAACGGCACTTCGTTGGCGAAATGTCTGGGTTACGCGGCCTAGTACTTCGTTGACTTTGCCATCGAGCCCGACCGCCCCAGCAAAAACGCCGCATTTGCGGAGCGCAAGCAGATTATTTTCGGCCTTGACCTGGTCTTCGAGCGGCGCGGCGGCCCCACCCTCGATTGCGGCTGTCACGCGCTGACCGGCATCGACGACGATTTCGAGGACCGCCTGTTCAGCGCTTGCCCTCAGCCGGAGCAGATCGCGTTTCGCCTGCCCTTCCACTTTAAAGCCTTGCTGGGCAGCGGCTACCGCCTGGACCAGTTCGCGTACCGCATCGGCTCGATCCAGAGGATCGCCCTCGCGGGCGCGCTCGATGCGAGCAGCGGCCTGGTCCATCGCTGCCAGCGTCACAGATTGAAGCCGTTCCGTCAGGTTCAGATGATTGCCGCGGCTAAGCCCGGTCTGCATTTGGCTGATGTGGCGGACGAGTTCGGCCGGCACGGCCATTCGCGCCGTTGCAGCCATGGCCAGCACAAAAGCAGTCGCCGGATTTCCCCCCGAATTATTCTGAATCAGTTCACGAATAACCAGCAGATGATCGGGGGTTATGACCCGAATCGGCTTGAGGGGCAGCAGTGACTTCATATTTTCAACGGCGGCGCCGAAACGCAGCAGTACCGCGATCGCTTCCATTTCCGGGAACAGTTCCGACCGGTCGCCAACAAGGTCGCGCCTGACCTGCCGATCAGCCCCCGCCGCTTTCAAGCCGGCAGCCAGAATCGCCCCGGTCCAAACCCAAAGTCGCTTGCCAACGGCGAGTTCCGCGGCATCGTCCCCCGCGGTCGGGCCGAAATCATTTTGCAGCACTGCCCATTGTGCCGGATCACCGTGCTGCTGCACATAACTCCAGGCCAGCGCAATCGCTTCGCGCGACACGTGTCCCGGCACTTCCAGACTATTCTCAAAGGTCAAGAGATCTTCGGCCGGAACGTAGAATAATCTCCGCAATGTCCGCGGCCGCGGTGGGCGAACACGGCGGAGGCGCGGCCGGATTTGTTCGAGAACACGCTTCACCCCCGGCAATTCCCGGGCTTTTTCCAAGAGGCCGATCACCTCTCGGAATTTGCGGTCGGAAATCTGCTCCAGCGGTTTCTCGAGAGTCTCCAGTGAATCGTTAGCCGTCTCGACGCGGGCGTTCTCGGTCATTTCGAGCCATCCCATGCTTTTGAAAGTTCGAGCCGCGCAACCATATCAATATCAATCTGCCCCCGCCTTACGCGGCCCAATGCCGGGGGCAGCGAGGGAATCGTCGGCATTTCACTGAGCGCACCAACTTCACTCATGGGAATCAGCGGCAGAGCAGGCATTAGCTGGACCATGGTTTCCCGTTGGGCGACGATCTTCTCATTAAGGACATGTCCCCATATCGCAACAATATAATCCCAACCATCCAGCAGCCACGACAACCTGTTGGAAATCGCGGAAATCATCGTCGCTTCTCGTTGCCAATCAACTAACATCCAGCGCGGATCTTCGGTTCGCTTGTCAAATTGCGCGACGATCCCATCAGCGAGCAACGCGGTCTGGCTGGCCAGTTCCGCCGCTTCGATCGCGCAATCGCCGATGCCTGAGCGTTCTGCTTCACCCCAACACTGAAACGATTCAGCGAGAGACGTGAGATCAGAGAGCAGGCGGCGAAACCGGCCGAAATCCATACCCTTGGCAAAGCCGAGCGGTGCAATAACCCGCGCCAACGCAGCGCTGCGGGCATAGAAGCGGCTTGCGGTCATGCCCAGACGCTCGCCCATTCCACTCAGCAGTTCCCGAGCCGGCTGCTGCCACGCATCGCCGCCCGGATCCAGCGCCAGCAAGCCGGAAATATCAAATTCCAGCGCCATCAGCAGCGAGGCAATCATCGCAAACTGGGTCTGTAACGCCGCACGTTGCTCTAAAGCCACCGCCTTACGTGCAGCAATCGCGGCCCCCGGACCGGCAAGTCCCGTGCGTGCCGTCTCAAGCACGCATTCTCGCATGAGCGGTGGCGTGACAGCACGCCGTTCGTCAATGATTTCGGATAAGACGCGATCATGAACCGACATCGAACCCAGATCGGGCAATGCCTTCCACGGGACAATGTAAGCGCCCTCACCGTCATCCAACGGGGACAGAACCAGCACGAGATCCTGCCGTTCGTCGGTGCGGACCCGCCCCAGCGACAACAGCGGCGTCGTGAAAGGTACGTATGTACCGCGCTGCTCCAGCGTTGCAGGCTGGACCATACTCGCTTGCCGCGCGTTCACCTGATGTTCCCCGCCCTAAATGTGCTGATACAGGTATTTCCACCAGGAGACGGTTAGGAAATCATTAGCGGAACAAAATTTTAGAAAAGCACCGGCTCAGGGGTTACGCGTCGCGTGCCAGCCGTTCGACCTCTTCCCGTACGACACGTTCGACCAGCCGGGGCAAATGGGCGTCCAGCCAGTCCTTCAAAAGCGGACGAAGGAGTTCACGCACCAATTCTTCAAGCGTGATATTGCCGTTGCCCAGCATGGTATCAACCGAAAGGCGTCGATTGACCCGGTTTGTCAGTCTTGCGAATGCCGCACTCGACGAAGCAGCAGCGGCCTCGGACAACAGCCGATCGCTGTCGTCAGCAGCCTCGGCCCAGTGCTGCGGCGGCGGCTCAAACCTGACCGGCTCAGGCGGCGGTGGCGGCACATAAGGTGCCGGCCGGATTTCGGGCATCGGCTCCGGTTCGGGCATCGCAAAGGAGATTGGCGGGTCCTCGACGATATCCGTCAGTTCCAGCACATCATCTTCCGGCGCAGACGCAACCGGCGCTACAGTCTCAACAGGCTGGTCCGAATCCTCGGCAATGATCCGGCGGATCGACGCCAGGATTTCTTCCATTGAAGGTTCTGGATTGCCCTTGGCGTCGGACATTGCGTGACCCTGCTCATCATTGTTGCATTTAGCTTAACGGTGTCTACGAGTAAACGCTACCCGGACTTCAGCTTTCCCGCTAGAGCGTCATTATTTGAAGCTCAGTCAGCACTGCGCTTGACTGGGCCCACGCCGTGGACGGATCAGTTGCCAGAGCCGAATCCGATCCACTTATTGCGGACGGCGTCGAAATTCTTGTCGGGGTCATAGTATTCGACCGGCAAGCCCAGGCTTTTTGCGTCGAGCCGTCCGACCGCTTGAGCAAGCGTGAATTCATAAACGACTTCATCGCGCTGTGATTGCACCAAATTGACCCGCGCCGAGAATAATGTCTGCTCCTGGTTCAGAATATCCAGAATAGTCCGAGAGCCGACCGCCGCTTCCTGCTGCACGCCCTCGAGCGCGACTTCCGCCGCATGGACCTGATCCTTCAGCGACTTGATTGTCGCCCGGGTTGATTGGAGTTCCTCCCAGGCCTGGCCAGCATTCTGGACCGCAACCCGACGCGCATCATCGAGCTGACTGGTCCGCTGCTCAACGGTTTGCTGCGCGGCGCGCGCTTGCGAATAGGTCGCACCGGCTTCGTAGAGCGGCATGGTCAATTGGGCGAGGACCTGCTCGTCATCAATCCGCGTCCCGGACGGGGTTTGCGGATCATTAGAGCGCTGGACAGTGCCTTGAAGCGAGATGGTCGGCAGCAAGGCGCCCTTGATCACATTAACGTTATGCTGGGCCGCCGTTTGGGTATATTGAGCCTGAATTACCGCGGGAGCGGACTGTATCGCGAGTTCGGTCGCCTCGTCCCGGCTCGTGGGCAGGAGCGGAAACGCGGTCGGCGCGACCAGCTTTCCCGGCAAGTCGCCGACATCGCGCTGATAGGCCGAGCGATAGACCTGCAATTGACCTTCGGCCGACTGGCGCTGGGCGATCGCCTGGGAATAGGACGCCTCCGCCTGCGCCACATCAGTGCGGGTCTTCTCGCCGACGCGGAACTGATCCTGCGTTGCCTCGAGCTGCCGCCGCAGCACCTGCTCGTTATTGACGTTGAGATCGACCGTCGCCTGTTGCTCGACGACATTCATGTAGTCGGTAATCACCGAGATGAAGACCGATTGCTCGGTCAACACTAAATTCGCGCGCTCCGCGCGAACTTCGTCAATCGCCTGCGCAGTCTGTTCTACCGTCCTGAATCCCCGGAATACCGGCTGCGTTACGGTCAGGCCGTAGGTAGTCGGATGCAGGTTGGAGGTGCCGTAACCGGTCAGACTAGAGGTCACTGACGAATCACCGCCCGACGGCAAGATACCGCCCGTGCCCGCTAGGTTTGTTGTCGACGGACCGCTTGCGCTACTGCGATCGTAGCCTGCCGATGCCGAAATCGACACGGTTGGACGCCAGTTGGCAAGCGCTTGCGGGACATTTTCATCCGTTGCCCGCAACTGCGCGCGCTCCGCCAGCAGGGTCGGGTTGTTGGCATAGGCCGACACCAGCGCATCCTGCACGGATTGCGCATGCGCTCCGCGCGACATCGCGACGAAAAGCGCGATGGCCGAGACCGAACACCGCGCCGCTAGCCGATGCTTTTGCACCCAGCGCCTAGCCAGCATCAATACACCCCCATCGTCTGATCGATCTGCCGCGCCCACGCGTCAATGCCCCCTTGCAGATTGATCGCGTTGGCAACGCCAATGTGCCGAAGCCACGCCACCGCCTGCTGACTCCGCCCACCATGATGACACAGAACGACAACTGGAAGATCCTGCGGCAATTCGCCAACCCGCTGAGGTAGCTGGTTCAGCGGTATCGCCAACCCGTCGGGAAACCGTACCAGCTCGCGTTCCCAGTCCTCACGCACATCAAGCAGCGTCAGCGGCCGCGGGACCTTCCGCCATTCCGCCAGTTCTTGAACGGTCACGTGCAACGGATAGGCCGGTTCGGACATCATTCTACCGCTTTATCAGAAGGAAAATGCCGGAGCGCGCCGAAACGCTGCCAGTTCCGGTACCGACGCATCGAACAGCGCCCGGCGCGACATTGCGGTCCCGACTCGCTCAAAGATAATCGCTTCGCCCTGCCCACCGGGAGAAGGGCGCACGACCGCAGCCAACCGTCCGCCATTCGCGAGTTGCGAGGTCAGCGATTCAGGGATTTCGTCAACCGTGCCGTTGATCAAAATTAGATTGTAAGGGGCCTTTGCCCGCCAACCCTCAGCCAGCGGACCGGTCACAGCCGTTACGTTCGCGATTGAGGCCAGTAATTCCTTCGCCCTCGCTGCAAGCCCGGCATCTTCTTCCAGCGCAATCACGGCGTTCGCCAGGCGCGCAAGAATTGCAGCCGCGTAGCCGGTTCCACCGCCAACATCCAGTACGCGGTCCGAGGGTTCGATCGATGCTTCCTGAACAAGCCGTGCCAGCACCATCGGCTCGATCAGATACCGACCGCCGCCGATCAGCAAATCCTCGTCGACATAGGCGATGCCCTTGAGCGAGGCCGGGACGAAATTCTCGCGCGGGACAGCCAGGAACGCGTCGATTACCGCGGGGTCGGTGACCTTATTGGTGCGCAATTGACTATCGACCATATTGATGCGGGTCTGCGCGTAATCATTCATGACCGAAATCGAGTCCTTATCACGTCCGATATGATCCAAAAGGGGCGCGTCCGATATCCGGCCGCGCAACAAATTAAGCGACGTTCTATATCCTTCGGCGCAACGGAACACAATCATATGGGACCCGCGCGAAGCCGTTCGGCCAGATGCTTGACCCGGTTCGGCTTTGATGCCTATATCGGCGCCCCATGGCCGGATGGCAGAGTGGTTATGCAGAGGACTGCAAATCCTCGTATCCGAGTTCGATTCTCGGTCCGGCCTCCACATTCCTATGAATCGTATGGTGGATGACGCGCATAGCGCGGCAGCGTATCGGTGAGCTCGAACCAATCGATCCGTTCCGACTCCCACCCATGCACCGTCGGTCGAACATGCTCTGGATTGTCGAGCGTGCCCAACGTCACCCCGACGGACTTTCCCGCGCTATCCGTCATGTAAACCGGGCTTCCGCAGTCTGAACAAAACCAGCGTGTTGCGTCGGAAGACGATTGGAATGGCTGCGCGCTGCCACTGATCAGGCGGAATCGGTCGGGTGCGACCTGGATCCAGGCGACCACCGGGGCGCCCGCCGCTTTTCGGCACTGGCGGCAGTGACAGTAATCGGCAACATCGCGCTGCATCGCATCGATCTCGTAGCGAAGCGCGCCACAGAGACAACCACCTTCGAGCTTCATCACGCGGATCCCTGCACAGCGAACCAGCAAACACTGTGATCGAGCCGGCATAGAGCGGCAAGTCCGGATAAAAGTTGATCTTACGCGCGGCTCGACCTATCCCTCGCCGCCCGGAACGCGGATCAACGGAGCGATCAATGGTGGCATGCGGTCTGGATTTCGGTACATCCAATACGACTCTGGGGGCCAGGATCGGCGGGCAGGCTCAGCTTCTGCCGCTCGAAGCCGAGCACACCACGATCCCCTCGGCGATCTTCTTTGATTTCGCCGACACTCAGGCCAAGATCGGCCGGGCCGCGATCGCCGCTTATGTCGGCGGCACGGAAGGCCGGCTGATGCGCTCGCTGAAATCGGTTCTGGGCACCGATCTGATCGATCAGGATACATTGCTGCAGCGCAATAGGATCGGCTTTCGCGACGTGCTCGCGCGGCTGCTCGGCGAGATCAAGCACCGTGCCGAGTTGGTGTACGGAAACGAACTCACGAAGGTGGTCCATGGCAGACCGGTGCATTTCGTTGACGGCAATGACGAGGCCGACCGCCGTGCCGAAGCGGCGCTCGCCGACATTGCGCGGTCGGTGGGGTTCCGCGAGGTTTCGTTCCAATATGAACCGATCGCTGCCGCGCTTGATACGAGCGCCAGGTCACGCAAGAAGAAATCGCGCTCATTGCCGATATCGGCGGTGGCACCTCGGATTTCTCGGTCGTCCGTTTGGGATCGGGCGCGCGGCGCCATGCAGACCGAGGGCGCGATATCCTGGCCAATGACGGTGCCCGAATCGGCGGTACCGATTTCGATGCTGCCTTGTCGCTGCAAGGCATCATGGGGTTGCTCGGCCATCGCTCCGCCATGCGGCGTGCAGAATTGCTGACGCCGAATATGCTGTTCACCGATTTGGCGACCTGGTCAAAGATCAACTTCCTCTAC
>Ga0116226_10002880_pt1 | contig 15110 bp, 13 predicted proteins | sample S1TSphfallax_FD_89692 | JGI IMG/M metagenome (GOLD analysis project Ga0116226, IMG submission 89692) | Host-associated microbial communities from peat moss isolated from Minnesota, USA - S1T2_Fa - Sphagnum fallax MG | ecosystem: Host-associated > Plants > Peat moss > Unclassified | place: USA...
CCCACCTCCGGCGCCGTCTTGGCCAAGGTCACGCACAGGGAGTCGCGCAGAAGGGTGCGGTCGGCAAAACCGACCTGGGCGGCGGCGCGGTGGGCGTCGATGGCCTCCGCGGGGGATATGGCGATCTCCTGCGCCCGCAGGGCGCGCAGGAAATCCTCCAGCGCGTGCTGCATGGGCGGAGCCTGAAGGAGCGCGCCGTCGCTCACGGCCGTCCGGAGATGAGCTCCCCGATTCGTGGCTCGACGGCGGCGATGTCGGCCTCGAACTTGAGAAGCACATTGAGGGTTTCGCGCACCACCTGCGGCTCCAGGGCCCGGGCGTGAAGCAGGATGAGGGCGCGCGCCCAGTCCACGGTCTCGGAGATGGAGGGGAGTTTGCGCAGATCCATCCCCCTCAGCGCCTGGACAAAGGCGACCAGTTGCCCGCGCAAGGCCGCTTCGACGCCCGGCACCCGCGCGGCCACGATCCGCTCCTCCAGAGCCTGATCGGGCAAGGGGATATGCAGGTGAAGGCAGCGGCGCTTGAGCGCGTCGCCCAGGTCCCGAACATTGTTGGAGGTCAGGAACACCACCGGCGGAACGGTCGCCTTGATCACGCCGATCTCGGGGATCGACACCTGATAAGCCGACAGCGTTTCCAAGAGGAAAGCCTCGAAGGCCTCATCGCTCTTGTCGATCTCATCGATCAGGAGGACAGCCCCGCCGGGCGCGCGCAGGGCCGCCAGGAGCGGACGGGCCTCAAGGAAAGGTTCGGAAAAGAACAGGTCCCCCGCCCCGTGCAGAGCGGCCATGGCGCTTTCCATATCGGGCGCCTCGGCCAGGCCCCGACCCATATGGTCCTTCAGGACCTGGGTGTAGAGAAGCTGTTTGCCGTACTTCCACTCGTAAAGGGCCTTGGACTCATCGAGGCCCTCGTAGCACTGGAGGCGGATCAGCGGCAGCCCAAGTAGGGCGGCGGCGCAGACCGCGAGTTCTGTCTTCCCCACGCCGGCGGAGCCCTCCACCAGAATGGGCTTCTGAAGATGCAGGGCCATATAGAGCGCCGTGGCGATGCGCCCCGAGGCGATGTAGCCCACATCCGCAAGACCGGCGATCAAGCCCTCGACGGACGCGCTGGGCTCGGCCATGGACTCTAGAGCGCTTTTTCGTAGACGCGGTAGGTCTTGTAGATGCGGGCGTTCAAGCCCTCCAGGATGTGCCTCATGGGCATGTTGTCTTCCAGGATCCAAGAATATTCGGCCCGATGAAGGCCCTGGGGGACGGAGGCCTTGCGGACGGCGTCTATCAGGACGAAGGGCGCCAGCGAGCCCCGGCGGTCCTTATGGAATTTCCGGCGCACACCCATCAGCGGCACCCGGGCGCTGCGGATCGGTCGGAACTTCAATCGCCAGATCAGCTTGGCCCAACCAAAGGGCGCCAGCTTGCCGGACAGGTCGTGGATCAGGTCCAGGACGTTGGGCAAGAGAACGATGAAGGCGGCGGGTTCCCCATCGATTTCGATGAACCAGAACCAGTTCTTGATCAGGATCAGGCCGAGCGAGTCGCCGAGGTATTTCGCCTCGGCTTCGGTGATGGCCGCCGAGCCCCAGTTCTCCGACCAGGCGTCGTTAAGGATATCTGTGAATATGCGCACTTCCGCCTGGAGCTTGTTCATTTGCGCCGGGCGCAAAACCATGCCAGGCGGCAAGGGGCGTTTTAGGCGTCTTTCGATCAGGTCGTTGAAGACAAAAGTCTCGGAAATATAGGCGTAGAGGTCCTTGGCCTTCGCATAGCCCCGCTCCTCGATCCGGCGGCCCACATAGGGCTTGTCGTGGCCCATTAAGAACATGGGCGGGGTGTCGAAGCCATCGATCAGCAGGCCCACCTCTTCGTTGATGGAGAGGTTGAAGGGGCCCATGATCGTCGCGCGACCCCGCTCGCGATTCCAGGCCTCGGCGGCGGCGAAGAGGGCGGAGAAAACCTCGGGGTCATCCTCGGCGGCGATCATGCCGAAATAGCCGGCCGGGGCGGCGGGGTCGGTCCGGGCCAGGTGGTCGATCTGGGCGCTGATCCGCCCCACGTCGCGCCCATCCTTGCGGGCCAGAAAGAACTGGTGGTCCGCATGCTGGAAAAAGGGATTGATCTTGGGCGATAGGGCCTCGCGCCGTTCGAACATCAGGGGCGCGATGTAGTGGGGATCATCGGCCATGAGCCGCATGGGTAACCTGATGAAGCGCTCAAGCTCCGCCTTGTTCGTGACCGGAATAATCTCGACAGCCATAAGCCCCTAACCCTCGGCGTAAAGAAGAAGACTGACAGCGCCGGCGGCGAAGGCGATCGGCGCGCCCCAGGCGGCGATACCCGGCGGCAGGACGCCATTCGAGCCCAAGGCCGTCAAGATTCCGTCTGCGATCAGATAGAGCAGGCCGCAGCCCAGCCCAAAAATGATCGGTCCCGTGCGATTGCTGCGGGCGTGGCCGAGCGCCGTGGGCAGCGCCAGAAGCAGCATGATGATCGGCGCCATGCCCTCGGCGATGGTGCGAAAAAGGCGCGTCTTGAACTCACTCGGCGGCTTGTCGATCGGGCCTTTGCCGAAGAGGGAGCGCAGGGCGGCGCCCGAGGTCATCTCCGAACCGGAGGCGAGATCGTTGGAGGTGGCGAAGAGGCGCGCGGCGTCGTCGGGGCGCAGGCTCGTGCGCCAGTCGCTCGCGGCGACCGTCATGTCCGTGGCGCGTTTGGGGCCCACATCGGTGATCGCAGCCTGGCGGAGCATCCACTGACCATGATCCCAAACCGCCGTTTTGGCCTTGATGCGCCGCTCAAGCCCACCTTGCGGGTCACGTTGATAAATCGAGACGCCGCTGAGCCTATCACCATGGGAACTGGCCGCCTGAACAAGCACCACATCCCGGTCAATCCTGAACCATCGTGGCGCCGCCGGGTCGTGGGCGGCCCCAGGGGCCGTGGCGTTCCACCATGTGGCGAGGGCCTGCTGCGCCCGCGGCAGAACCTGATCGGTGACAGCCATGTCCAGCAAGGCCACGGCAAGGGCGACGGGCAGGGTTCGCCGAAAAATGGCGAAAAGCGACATGCCGGTGATCCGCATCACCACCAGCTCGCTGTTGCGCGCCAATTGGCTGAAGGTGAACACGGCCCCGGCCAGCACCGCGAAGGGCGCGACTTCCTGGAAAAGCGCCGGCAGTCGCAGAAGTGTGTAGCGAAAAATCGCCAGAACGCCGCCGCGCTGCAGGATCTGGCTCGTCTGACCAAAGAGGTCGATGAGTTGGAGAAGGGCGATCAGAGCGATGGCGGCGGCTGCGGTGCGCGTGGCCATCATCCAAGTCAGATAGGATGAGAGGCTTACGGTCCCGCGGGGGGCCGCGGTCGCCGAGGCCGCCTTCGGTCGCCGCTCGAGCAAGGCGTCGATGCGCCGCAGGAGGGCGGAAATCGGCGTGTCGCCCGGACGGGTCCGGCTTGAGAGGAACAGCCACAGCGCCAGGGCCGTGATGGTCAGGTAGACGATCACCATGCCCACAAAGGGATTGATCGCCCCCTCATCGGCGAAGCTCTTGCAAAGCGTGACGCTGTGGTGAAACGCCACCAGTATGACCGCGCCAATGATCATCCCGGCGGTCCGGTTTCCCCGCTTTGACGCCATCGCCAGCGGCAGGGCGATGAGGGGCAGGAGGGGGATCGCCAGGGACCGGATAATGCGCGCGAGGAGCTCCGCCTCAAGCACCTTTCGGGGAATGAGGGCGTCGGGCCGCTGGGCCTCGTCGATCAGCTCGGGGAAGGTCAGCTCCTGCTCATTGCCGCCACGGGGCCGCAAGGCCGCGCCACCCTTGACGATTTCCCTGTCGGTGAGGTTGCCAAACCGCAGCAGGCGGGGGGTCTCACTGCCGGTCTGGGAGAGGATCAGGCCGCCTTCGAGACGAAGCTCCGTGGTTTTCTTGTCCGCCAGGAGGCCCAGAACCCCGCGATTGGCGGTGACGACCTGCTCAGCGGCGCCGTCTTCGCGGCGGATGAAGACGCCTCGAAGCTCGCGTCCCGTGGGGTCAGCCTCGTCGGCCGAGATGGTAAACTGCGAGCCGGCATTGATGAACACCTGCGGGTCGAGGCGCGCGGTCCAGCCGGCCTCCGTGGCGGCGTTAAGCACCGCCCGATAGCCGAAGCGGCTGTAGGGCTGCAGATACCCGGTGAGCAGAAGGCTGAGAACGCCCAGGAAGAGCCCTGCGACGACCAGGGGCGCGACAATGCGCTCGAAGGAGATGCCGCCAGCCAGAAAGGCGTCGATCTGGCTCTCCTCGTCCAGACGCCCGATGACGATAAACATGGCCACGAAGAAGGCCGCGGGCATGGCCAAGCCCAATTGATAGGGCACCATGTTGCTGACGAGCCCGACCAGATATCCCATGTGGGCGCCGTTGGCCGCCAACTGATCGATAAGGCGCAGAGTCTGCTCAAGCAGGAACGCCACGAGCGTGACGCCAAGAACGCCCAGCGCGGGAAGCGCCATCATCCGCAGGATGTAGCCGTCGAGAATCGAAGGGCGCCAGCGGCGCCGGGAGGTCGCCGGAGCGCCCAGCTCCACGGATGCCACCTCGGTTAGAGCGCTCCCGCGGCGCGACGCCGGCCGGAGGTGAGGAAGCCAAGGCTTCGACCCGTTTCGGCGAACACATCAAGGGCTGTATCGATCTGGGCCGTAGTGTGGGCGGCGCTGACGCTACTGCGCAGAAGCCGTACATTGCTCGGCGTCGCCGGCGGCAGGGCCAGATTGAGATAGACGCCGCCCTCGATCAGCATCTTCCAGAACATCACCGCGGTTTCTTGATCGGGCATGGCCACGGCGACGATGGGATTGGGTTCGGGGCCCGTTTCGAAGCCCATGGCGCGCAGGCCATCATAGAGCCGGCAGGCATTGCGCATCAGATCATGCCGCAGATGGGGCTCAGCCTGGAGTTTTTCCAGGGCCACGAGGGTGGAGGCCATGACGCCGGGCGGCAGGGAGGCGGTGAACATGTAGGGGCGGCTGATGATCCGCATGATGTCGAAATCGTCGCTATCGGAAACGCAGAAGCCGCCGACGCTGCCCAGGCTTTTTGAGAAGGTGCCGACGATGAAGTCCACATCGGCCTCGACTCCCGCGGCCTGCGCCAAGCCCCTCCCGGTCTCGCCGAGCACGCCCAGGGAATGGGCTTCATCCACAAGAAGATAGGCGCCGGTTTCGCGCTTGACCTGGGCGATCTCGCGGAGCGGCGCGGTGTCGCCGAGCATGGAATAGATCCCCTCGACGACGATCAGACGATCGCCGGGAACGCCGTCCAGGCGTCGCAGGCGCTTATAGAGGTCATCGGGGTTATTATGGCGGAAGCGAATGACCTCGGCATAGCCAAGGCGGGAGCCGTCATAGATGCTGGCGTGGCTGTCAGCGTCCAGCATGAGATGGTCGCCCCGGCCGACGAGGGTGGACAGCACACCCAGATTGGCCTGGTAGCCGGTGCTGAAGACCATGGCGTGCTTGCGGCCATAGAACTTGGCGATGGCGCCTTCCAGATCCTTATGGCCGCCATAGGTGCCATTGGCGACGCGTGAGCCCGTGGTGCCAGTGCCCTGGCCGCGGGTGGCCTCCACGGCGCGCTCAACGCAGTCCGGATCAAATGTCAGGCCCAGATAGTTATTGGTGCCCAGGAGGATCATCTTGCGGCCGCCGATAACCCCTTCGGTGGGCGAAAGCACCGCGTCGAACCGCACATTGAGCGGGTCCACCCCACTGGCGCGCAGAACATCATAGGCCTGCTTATAGGCGCCATGCTTGGCGAGAATGCTCATACCGCTGACCCTTTGCGAAGATCGTCCACCGTGTGGATCAGATCCACGACGGTGCGGATCTGGGCGATCCGATCAAGCGGAATCGAAATGTCATAAAAGTCTTCAATGGCCATCACGAAGTTCATTACCCCCAATGAGTCCATGCCCAAGTCCTCGACAATGTCGGTATCGTCCCCAATGACGACCGGACGGCCGAGAACTTCCTCGAATATTGTGGATATTTCGTTTCGCATGGATTGGCCGGACCGTTCCACGGCGTCTTTCCCGCCCACCACCGCCAATTGAGTGCCTTGCCGCATTCGCTACCGGCCTTCCCTCGATCGCACGGGTGAAACGCGCACAGCAATCAAATCTTTAGCAGGATTGACCGCGCGGCTTCAACCGCGCCGCGTTTTCTGTCCGCCATGCGACCCATGGAACAAGCGCCCAACCCCTTAAGCGATCCGCGCTTTTGATCGGGTGCGGCGCGCAAAGCAAGTCATCCGGCGCCACAAAATGACTTTCGGCCTCGCGAAAACGCCTAAAGCCAGCCCTTTGCCCGATACCAGGAGACGGTGCGCGCGAAGCCGGCGCCAAGTTCTGTCGCGACCCGCGCCAAAGCCCAGGGCGCCAATTCCGCCTCCGCGACTGACCAATCGGGATGCGCGAGCTCCCGCGCCTTACCGGCGCCGAAGATCATGGCCCGGCCCGAGAGCCTCGCCGCGACATCGGCCAGCGCGCCCGCGGCGCTGATCACGCCCATGGGCAGGGAAAGGCGGACCGGATCGCGGCCCACGGCCGCGGCGGCCCCGGACATGATCTCCCCCCAGCCATAGCCGCCGGGCCGCGCGCCGCCGATGGCGTAAAGGGCGCTGCCCGCGCGCGCCTCGGCGGCGGCGCGGATTTCCGCCGCCACGTCGTCCACATAGGCCAGGGCCAGGCGCGCGGCCGGCGCCGCCGGAACGGGAAGGACGGGACTGGACGCGGCGAGCTGAAAAAGCCCGAGGGTGGCCTGGTCGCCCGGACCATAGATCGCCGGGGGACGCAGGATGGTCAGCCGCTCCGCCAAGATCTCCCGCATGGCCTCTTCGCCAGCCCGCTTGCTGGCCGCATAGTCCGAGAGCTGGGGCTCGCGCGCGGCGAGGCTCGAAATCAGGATCACCCGCCCAGACGTGCGCGAGACTTGGGCGGCCCGCGCCACGCACGCCGCCCCGTCTGCATTGACGGCGAAGAAAGCCGCCCGGTCCCTGGCCTTGATGAGGCCGGCGCAATGGATCGTCAGATCGGCGCCCTCGACGAGCCGGCCCAAGGCCTCGCCGTCGGCCAGATCACCCCGCACCCATTCGGGGGCGGCGCCGTTCCACTCGTGATCAGAGACCGGGGCGCGGGCCAGAGCCCTCACCTTCCAGCCCCGGGCGGCCAGGGCGGGCGCCAGGCGACGACCCAGAAAACCGGTGGCGCCTGTCAGGGCGACCCAGCGCTCCCCTGCCTCGCCCGCCAACGATGTGCGCTCAGGCCTTGACGGGATCTTGGGCCCTGTCGAACGCGCCCGCCAGATAGAGCGTTCGGGCGCGTGAGCGGCTGAGCTTGCCTGACGAGGTCTGGGGCAGGCTGTGGGGCGGCGTGAGGACGACCTGGACCTCGAGCCCATGGCGCGCGCGAAGCAGGGATGTGACCTCTCCAGTCAGGACCTCGCGCGCCGCGGGGTCGCTGAGCCGGCATTGCACCAGGGCGATGATGCGCTCGACGTCGGCCTCGCCCTGCACCGAAAACACCGCAACGTCGCCCGAGCGCAGACCGGCGAGCTCCCGCTCAGCGGTCCATTCCAGATCCTGCGGCCAGACATTGCGGCCATTGATGATGATCAGGTCCTTGGCCCGCCCCGTGATGACAATCTGGCCGTCCAGGAAATAGCCAAGATCGCCCGTATCCAGCCACCCATCCGCCGAAAGCACCTGGGACGTCTCCTCCGGAGCGCCAAAATAGGCCTTCATGAGACTGGGCCCCTTGGCGAAGACCCGGCCCACACGCCGCTCGGCCAAGGGCTCTCCTCGCGAGTCACGGACCTCTATGGCGTGTTCGGCCAGAGGCTGGCCACAGAGGGCGAACTCCCGCCGCCGCACGGAGCCGGAGCCGGGCGCCATGGCTCGCCCCGCGGACTCCAGCTGATCCATGTCCGCGACATCCGTGCGCAGGCCCTGGCCCACGGGGGTGAGGGAGAGCGCCAGCGTGGCCTCGGCCATGCCATAACTGGCTGTAAAGGCGCGGGGGTCGAAACCCGCGGGCTCAAAGGCGGAGGCGAAAGCCCTCAAGGGCTCGGACCGGATCATGTCGCCGCCCAGGCCCGCCACCCGCCAGGTCGAGAGATTGAGATCCCCCGCCACGCTGGCGCGGCGCGTCGCCAGGTCGAAGCCGAAGGTGGGGGCGTAGGAGACGGTGCCGCCGCGTTGAGAGATCAGGTCCAGCCAAAGATTGGGCCGGCGCACAAAGGCGCCTGTCGGCAGAAGATCGACCGAAACTTGAAATCCCACACTGCAGAGCAGCATCCCGACCAGGCCCATGTCGTGATAAAGCGGTAGCCAGCTCACCGTCCGGTCATCGCCGCGCACCTGAAGGCCCGGGCCAGCGATGGCGAAAATATTGGCCATCAGGGCGCGCTGGGTGACCGCGACCCCCATGGGAAACCGCGTGCTGCCGGAAGAGAATTGCAGATAACAGAGACCTTCCGGGTCCGGGGGCGGTAAATCCCGGGATGTGGTGTCCGGCAGATCGCCGAGGGTCCCGCTCACCGCCAGCGGAAGGCCCTGGGCGGCCTCGGCGAACCATTCGCCCAGAGCCGCGGGCGCGAAGGCCGCGCGGGCGCCCGAGGAGATCAGCATGCGGCGTATATGCTCGACATAGGCGGACTTGCCGCCCAAGGGCGCGGGCAGAGGGGCCGGCGCCGGCGCCAGTCCCGCATACTGGCAGGCGAAGAAGGCGCGCAGAAAATCCCCGTCGCTTTCGGCGGCCAACATGACCCGGTCCCCGGGGGCCAGGCCGGCGGCCAGCATCCGCGCGGCCAGGACCCGGGCCTGATCGCGCAGCGCGCCATAGCCAATGACCTCGGTCAATTCGCCGCGAAGGGAGTGGATGTTGACGCCCGTCGGTTGGTCCCCGGCAAAATCCAGCGCCTCGGCGAGGGTGAGAAAATCGCCCTTGCGAAGCGTGCGGCCGGGCGCGGTCGGTGTTGGGGTCAAGATCAGAGGGTTCCGGTGAGAAGCTTCTTTGGAGGCCGGGGCCATGGACATGATCTCACGCGCCGCCGGGCCGCGTCATCATCGACAAGGCCGAAAGACCTGATAGTCGATACTGGCGCCTCGCGTCGAGCGTGCTGTCTTATTTGCGACATGGGTCCATACAGCGGATTTGGGACCGCCCATTTGGGTCCTATAAGGTTTCGATGACACAAACCTCGCCAGCCGCGGCTGATCGCCCAGGTATAGATCGCCCGAGTCTGGGCGCTCTGATGAAGGAGGAGTTCCTCACCGACGCCTGGCGCCGGGAGAAGCAGGGCAACCTGCGGCCCCTGACGCGCCTGCTCCCCTTTGTGCGCGCCCATCCCGTCGATGCGGTGCTGGGCCTTCTCTTCCTGCTCATTTCGTCAGCGTCGGCCCTGGCGATGACCGATGGTGTGCGCCGGGTCATCGACGGCCATTTCGCCGATCGCGGCGAGGGCCCCCTCATTCAGCTCTTCATCACCGCCGTGGCCATCGCCCTGGTCCTGGCCGCCAGCACCGGCCTTAGAATGTATTTCCTCTACAAGCTGGGCGAACGCGTGGTGGCCGACATGCGCAAGGTCGTCTTTCGCCGGGTGCTGGGACTGGACCTCACCCATTTCACCCAGCTGCGCACCGGCGAGGTGCTCTCGCGCCTCACCACCGACATGACCATGGTGGAGAGCATTGTGGGCAATGTCGCCCCCGTGGCGCTTCGCAATCTCGTGACCCTTGTGGGCGCCCTGGGCTGGATGCTGATCGTCAGCCCCGACTTCACGGGCGTTGTGCTTCTTCTGATTCCGGCCCTGCTCACGCCCCTTTTTCTGATGAGCCGGCGGCTGCAGCGGCTCTCCCTGCGCGCTCAGGACAGGTTCGCCGAGGCGGTGGGCCATGCCGGCGAGGGATTGGGGTCCATAGATACGGTCCAGGCCTTCGGACAGGAGGACGCCGTGGCGGGCCGGTTCAACGCCTCCGTGGAGGAGGCTTTCGAAGCGTCTCGCGCCCAGATCAAGGCGCGCGGCCTGCTCTCGGCCCTGATGATCACCCTGATCTTCGGCGGCATGATCGGCCTGCTGTTCGAGTCGACGGTGGCCGTTGTCGTCAAGCAGACGCTCTCTTTCGGCCATCTGGTGCAGCTTCTGGCCCTGGCCTTCTTCGCGGCCAACGCGGTCAAGGATCTCTCCGAGGTCTGGGGCCAGATCCAGAAAGCCTCGGGCGCCGCCGCGCGAATCGCTGAGATGATCGACGCCAGGCCCTCCATCCGCACGCCGGAGCGGGCGACGCCGCTTCCCAAACCGGCCCGGGGCGAGGTGCGATTTGAGAATGTGCGCTTTTCCTACCCGGGCCGATCTGGACCGCCGGCGCTCAACGGCTTTTCCCTTCATGCGCGGCCTGGCGAGCGCATTGCCCTGGTCGGCCCCTCCGGAGCTGGTAAGAGCTCCGTCCTGCGCCTGCTCCTGCGGTTCTACGACCCCGACGCGGGGAGCGTGCGCATCGATGGGGTAGACCTGCGCGACGCCGATCCTCGGGAGGTCCGGGCCCGCCTGGCCCTGGTGGCCCAGGACGCGCCCCTGTTCTCCGGCTCGGCCCGGGAGAATATCCAATTTGGCGCGCCGGAAGCAGGCCCGCGGGAAGTGCGAGACGCCGCCGAGGCGGCGCAAGCGTCAGGCTTCATCGACGCTCTTCCCCAGGGGTTCGAGACCCTGGTGGGCGAACACGCCAAGACCCTCTCCGGCGGTCAGAAGCAGCGTCTGGCGATCGCGCGGGCCCTCGTCCGCCAGGCGCCCATCCTGCTTCTGGATGAAGCCACGAGCGCCCTCGACGCCGAAAACGAGCGTCTGGTGCAACAGGCTCTGCACCAGGCCATGCGCGGGCGCACCACCCTGGTCATCGCCCATCGCCTGGCCACCGTGTTGGAGGCCGACCGGATCGTGGTCATGGATGGCGGCCGGGTTGTGGAGGAAGGCGCCCACGCCGAGCTCATGGCCCGAGGTGGCCTCTATGCTCACCTGGCCCGGCTGCAATTCGCCGCCGAAGCCGCGTGAGCTTAAGGGACTGATCGGGTTTCTCCGCGTTTAGGTGTCGGGCGCCACCAAGGCGTCGAACCTGATTGGCGGCAGACATGTCCCCTGCGATACAAGACGGCCCCGCGGCGCCCGCTGAGGAGCAGGCCGGACGGCGCCCCGATATCCCCTATCAAGACGTTCTTGGCGGCCAACCCGCTCTGGTCACCGGGGCCAATTCCGGGATCGGCAAGGGCGTGGCCCTGGGTCTCGCGCGGGCAGGCGCGGACGTCGTCGTGAACTATATCGTCGATCCCGGCGCGGCCGATGACGTGGCCCATGAGATCACCAAGCTCGGGCGCCGCGCCATCACCTTGAAGGCGGATGTGAGCCGGGAAGAGGATGTCGTCGCGATGTACGCCGCCGCCGTGAAGGCCTTTGGCACGCTTCACATCGTGGTCTCCAACGCCGGGCTGCAGCGCGACGCGCCCTATGAGCGGATGACCATCGACCAGTGGAATGCGGTGATCGGCGTCAATCTCACCGGACAATTCCTTTGCACCCGCGAGGCGGTGCGCGAGTTTGGTCGCCGGGGCCCCGACCCCTCCGTCTCAGCGGCGACGGGGAAGATCATCTGCATGAGTTCGGTGCACCAGGAGATTCCCTGGGCCGGCCACGCCAATTACGCCGCCTCCAAAGGCGGGATCATGATGCTGATGCGCAGTCTGGCTCAGGAGGTCGCCCCGCGCCGTATCCGGGTCAACAGCATTGCGCCTGGCGCCATCCGCACGCCGATAAACACCAGCGCCTGGGATACGCCCGCGGCCTATGCCGATCTCATGACCCTGGTGCCCTATAAGCGCATCGGCGAGCCGGACGACATTGCCCAGGCGGCCGTCTGGTTGGCGTCCGACGCCTCCGACTATGTCACCGGCGCGAGCCTGTTCGTGGATGGCGGCATGACCCTCTATCCCGGCTTCGCCACGGGCGGGTGAGGGGCTCTTGGTTTTCAGTATCGCCATCGCCTTTGTCGTGCGGCTGCTGCTGGTGCTGCTGTTCCTGCCGTTCAGCGCCTTGGACAAGATTCTGAACTTCCGCGGCGCGCTCGCCCAGGCCAGAGGCGCGGCGCCGTCGGAAGCCTTTGCCGTAGTGCTGATCCTGCTGGGGCTTGGCGTGGAGATCGGCATGTCCGGCGCCATCCTCACCGGCCTCGCCGACCGGGCGGCGGCGTTGATCCTCGCGATCTATTGCCTCGTCACCGCCGTGCTCTGGAAGACCTTCTGGCGGCCGGGGGATTTCTGGAGCAACAGCCAGGGGGTGGCGCGGGGCCTGTTCTGGGATTTCTGGAAGAATGTCGCCCTGGCCGGAGGCTTCCTGCTGATCACCTTCGGCGTCACCGCCGCGTCGGTGGGTTCGTTTTTCGCCGCGCCACTCTCCTCCACCCATCCCTACGCCATCACTGAAGTGACGGCCCCATGACATCCAAGGACACGCCCACCGCCCCCTATTGGCACATATGGACGGACGCGGAGGGGATCAGCCGTCAGACCAGGCGCCACCTGACGCAATTCGCGCTCGAGTCCATCAGCCCGCCCGCCGATGCGCAGTGGTTGGGCGCAAAGACAGAAGGCGAAGCCACGGTCTTCGTCACCATCCTGCCGGTGGGGTGGATCGGGGACTGGCACGAAAATCCACATCCGCAATGGATCATTCCCCTCTCGGGGCGTTGGTTCGTGGAATCCATGGACGGTCAGAGGGTCGAGATGGGCCCGGGGGAAATGTCCTTTGGCGAGGATCAGAACACACGCGCCCAGGGAGATCGCAAGGGACATCTCTCCGGCACGGTGGGAGAGGAGCCCGCGGTTTTGATGCTGGTCCAAATCGGGCGCGGCGGCATGGGCTGACCATGGACGGCGTCGAAATCCACGATCCGCGATTTAATCGCTACGTTCTCGAGAACGCGCCTCTGGAAGAGCTGGCGCGGGGTTTTCGCTGGATCGAGGGCCTGGTCTGGCTGGGCGACGCGGGTTGCCTGCTGTTCCAGGACCTGCCCCGCGACCGCACCCTGCGCTGGATCGAGGATGTGGGGGTGAGCGTCTATCGCGCGCCCAGCGGCTACGCCAATGGCCAGGCCCGCGACCGCGAGGGACGGCTGGTGGCCTGTTCCCATCAGGGCCGGTGTCTCACCCGCACTGAACACGATGGCGCGGTGACCCGCCTTGTCGCGCACCACGGCGGCAAGCGGCTGAACGCGCCCAATGATCTCGTCGTCAAATCCGACGGATCGATCTGGTTCACCGATCCGCTCTACGGCATTTCCAACGATTATGAGGGCGGACGTCAAACCTCGGAGCAACCCCCCGCCCTCTATCGCTTTGATCCGGCCAGCGGCGATATCCGCGCCATGGCGTGTGACTTCGAAGGCCCCAATGGTCTGGCCTTTTCCCCCGATGAGCGTCGTCTTTATGTCGCTGAAACCGGCGCCGTGGGCGACCCAGACCCGGCGCGGCACATCCGCGTCTTTGACCTTTCGCCCGATGGATCGTCGCTCTCGGGCGGCGGCCTGTTCCACACCGTGTCGCCGGGCTATTGCGATGGCCTGAAAGCGGACGAGGACGGCAATCTCTGGTCCAGCGCCGGAGATGGTGTCCATTGCATCAGCCCGGAGGGCGATCTTCTGGGCAAGATCCTGACGCCCCAGCGTGTCGCCAATCTGTGTTTCGGAGGACCGGCCAGGAACCGTCTCTTCATCGGCGCCTCGCATTCCCTCCATGCCATCTTCCTGGGCGCCCGCGGGGCGTCATGGCCCTGACGCCGAGCCTCCGCCTGGCCCGGTTTGTGCTCAACTGTCGCGCTCCAGAGCGGTCGGCTGATTTCTTCACCGCGGTCCTGGGGTTTTCGAGGGTGCCGCCCGAGACCGAGCCTGGCGCGGTTACATTGAACCTGGGGCCAAGTCGCCTGGATCTTAAGCCCGCCGGCCCCGGCGCCCGCCCCTATCCCAGGGCCCTGCCGCCATGGAGCGCGCGTTTCCAGCATCTGGCCATTGTCACCGCCGATATGGGCGCGGCGATGGACGGGCTACGCAGGGCGCCCGGCTGGACGGCGATCTCTCGCGGTGGCGCCCAACATTTGCCGCCCAGTTCCGGCGGCGTCACCGCCTTCAAGTTTCGCGATCCGGACGGTCATCCTCTGGAGCTGATCAGCTTTCCGGGCGGCGACAACGCGCCGCGCATCGACCACTCGGCGATTTCCGTCGCCGACACCGCGCGCAGCCTCGCCTTCTACGGGGCGCTGGGCTTCGAGGTCGGGGCCCGGTCGATCAATCGCGGGCCCGAGCAGGACAGTCTGGACGGCGTGCGGGGCGCCGAGGTCGAGGTCACAGCCCTCATTCCGCCGGGATCACCGAGCCCGCACATCGAACTTCTCCGCTACCGGGGCGATTATCGGCGCGGGCCCACCGCGGGCCTTGCGGACGTGGCGGCGACCCGGCTGATCCTGACGACAGCCCGCGCTCAGGACTTGGAGATGATACGCGCGGGTTCGCCAGGCCCCCTCGCGGAACTTCGATCCTGGCCGCTTCAGACCTTGATGCTCAGGGATCCTGACGGCCACCTGCTCGGCATCGCGGCCGAGCCGTAACCCAGGCGCGCGATGGCGCGCTCAGCCGCCCCCGGGGCGCCGGCGATGATGGTGGTTCCGAGGAGAGACGCCTTGCGACCCCTGCTTCCAGGATCGTCAGGGCGAACGGCGATATCCGGCGGCCGTGTGGCGGCGGGACAATGGAGCGGCGCGGGATCGTGGGGTTCCGGCGGCGGCCAAGGTGGTCGCCAGGCCTTGTCGTATCGCGGCGGCGGCGGCGTCGCGGCCTTGCGCGCTTGCTGAGCGGGCGCGGGTCCAGCCTCGCCCTCGGGCGCAAAAAAGGCGATCCAGTCTTCTTTGCCGCCGCCGGGCGGCGGGGGAAAGCCATCCTCGGTCCACAGGCTCCAGTCGGGTTTGAGACCCAGATCGGCGCAGATCGCCGCGACCGCGTCCTTCAAGGGGCCGTTGAGGAGCCTGTAAAACCCGGG
>Ga0116226_10002881_pt1 | contig 15110 bp, 15 predicted proteins | sample S1TSphfallax_FD_89692 | JGI IMG/M metagenome (GOLD analysis project Ga0116226, IMG submission 89692) | Host-associated microbial communities from peat moss isolated from Minnesota, USA - S1T2_Fa - Sphagnum fallax MG | ecosystem: Host-associated > Plants > Peat moss > Unclassified | place: USA...
CAATTCCCTCTCGACCCAGCTTTGGGGGGAGATGGATCATCTGATGCGGGTCCTGACCCACGAGATGGGCGCGAGCGCCGCGGAGGGGGCGCAATTGGTGTTCGTCCTCAAGGTCTTGCCGGGGATTGCCCCGCCCGAGGCGTGAGTTACCGAGGAAGGCCGTGTTGGCTTTGTCCGTCCTGAGCGTCGGCGCCTGCGGGGGCAGGGGCTCATCGGCACGCCGAACGGCGTGTTCCTGGCAATGGGCTTCCAGCTCTCGCAAACCTGAAGCGCCAAGCTCATAGACTCCGGACCCGCCATGCTTCACGCGAGAGTTTAACCTTGTCCACCGAAGTCGAAGAACGTCTGCATCGGGTCCTGGGCACACATCCGCTCGAGCGCATCGAGGGCGGCTACCGTCTCGTGCATCCCGGCAATGTCGGCACGAGCACGCTGCGAATTCGACCGGTGGACGAAACACGGGACGGATTGCGCGTCGTCGGGATCGCGGAGATCGTCGCAGAACACGCAGGTCCCGGTCTGCCGAATCTTCATGCGACCGGCGTGCAACGGCTCAATGCCCTCGCGGTGTACGGTGCCTACCAACTTCGCGACGGACGGATTCGGCAGGAGGCTCATGTCTCGCTGTACGAGCATGAGTCGGCCGTGCATTTCGTGACGCAGACGATCTTGAACGCCTTCGGGGGCCAGTTGCCGCTGGGTCGATCGATTCTGCTCGCCGCCACCTCGGCAACCTCGATGGAGCAACAACGTGCGCATCACGCGATGCCGACACAATGGCAGCAGCCCTTGGAAGCGACGGCGTTCGAGGAGTCCGCCAAGATGCTGCGGGACCGCGGTTTCGTGGCCGCCCACGACGCCACCTCGGTCTGGGCGGAATTCCCATTGAGCGGCGACTGTCCCTCGCGGACCATCGATCCCGAGGCGGATACGGCCTTGCTGCAAGTGACCACCGCGATCCCGCACCCGATTGCGGGCGCCGGATATCTCGCGACGATCCTGCTGCCGATACGCGAGGCGACGGCGAACGGCGCCGAGCTGTGCCGCCAGCTCAACGCATTGGAACTCGAGCATGTCGAGTTCATACCCCGCCTCGGCGCCTGGGGGCTGCATGGCTCGAAGGAATTGCCGGGTTTCAGTTATTTCTTTCCGTATCCGGCGCCTTTCGCGGACCTTCAAACGACCCTGATCCTCTGGTGCGCACGGCGCGCCGCCTGGCTCCGCGAACACCATTGGGTGGCGCGCACGGGGCTCGCTCTGAAACGTCCGAGCGCCGCTTGATTCGCCGATGAGCTTGCGCGGCTTTGAGCCCGGATACCGGGCAATGATTTTCGGCGCCGGCGGCGGCTTGGGCGCGGCACTGACGCAGGCCCTGTGTGCCGACCCGCAGTGCGCCGCGGTCCACGCCGGGAGCCGCCGCCGCGACCTCGAAACCCCGCACTCGAAACTGCGGCCATTTCGCTTCGCGCTCGAAGACGAGGATTCGATTGCCGGCAGCATTCGCGATGCGCTGCAGGACGGCCCTCTACACCTCGTCCTGGTGGCAACCGGTCTGTTGCATGCCGGCAATGTACAGCCGGAGAAGTCCTGGCGGGCAATCTCGGCAGCGAACCTGCAAGAGGCCTACCTCGTCAATGCGGTCGGGCCGGCACTGATCGCGAAGCACGCTTTCGCGGCCTTGGCGCCGCAGACCCGGGTCGTCTTTGGGGTCTTGTCGGCGCGCGTCGGCTCGATCACCGATAATCGCTTGGGCGGCTGGCATGCCTATCGGGCATCGAAGGCGGCGCTGAACATGCTGGTGCGAAATTTTGCGATTGAACTCGCGGTCAAACAGCCCCGCGCCATCTGCGTCGCGTTGCACCCAGGCACCGTCGATACGCCGCTGTCGGCGCCTTTTCAGGCGAACGTCAAACCCGGTGCTTTGTTCACGCCACAACAAAGCGCTGAGCATTTGCTTCGCGTCATCGACGGACTCGAGGTCACGCGTAGCGGCACACTGATTGCCTGGGACGGCTCGACCATCCCTTTCTAAAGCCGGGCGCCGAGGCCAAAGCGGGATGTCGTGACCGCGCGGCGCAGACCGCGCGCCCCGCCTCACGCGCTGCAGTGGTGCGACAAAAATTCCCGGACGCGTGGTGAGACCGGTCGCGTGTCGGCGAGGGCCGCCAACAGCTTCGTCACCCCCGCGCAGGTCGCGGCGAATCCCGCGTTGCGCGGCACGAGATAGACGGCTCCGTCCGGCAGGGTCTTGTCGGCGGCGAGCCAGGCATTCGGAAAGCGAGCATCCCCGCTGGGCATGCCGATCACGTCGCCGGCCGCACCCGAACCCAACAGAAACAAAGCGCCGGCCAGTTTCGCTGAACGATGTTCGAACTCGATCTGCTGGAGGTCGGCGTAAATCGGCGCATCAATGGCGCCGCGTTCCCGATAGTGTTGCAGCAGGGAAACAGCGAGTCCCCCGACCAATAACAACACCGCGCCCATCGCCAATGCCCTCACGATTCGCCCCGGTAGCTCATGAAGGCCGGCATCATAGCAAGCCCACGCAGCTCGTCCGGTATACTGGAGGCCTTATCGAGGCAGGCAGGAGTGCAGCATGGCAACGGGCTGGGCTGGCGACGGCGCGGTACAGGATCAAATCGATGCAACGGTCAAGGACGCGATCAGCCGGGTGCAAAGTAAAATGCCGCAGGGCGCGTCGCTGACCCATTGCAGCGAATGCGGCGCCGAGATTCCCGCCGCACGGCGGGAGGCGATTCGCGGCGTGCGACTCTGCGTGACCTGTCAGTCGGAACACGATTTGGAGGGCGCCAAGTTCGCTGGCTACAACCGGCGCGGCAGCAAGGACAGTCAGCTGCGATGAGCGGCGCGTCTGTGCGTATAATCCGAGCATGAGTTTCAATTGTCTGAAGTGCCCCGGCTACTGCTGCAGCCACTCGCGCATCGAGGTCACCGAGAAGGACGTCGAGCGCCTGGCGCAGCATTTCGGCATATCGGCGCGGACTGCGCGCAAGCGCTACACCTATCACTACAAGACGAAAGACATCAGCGAGCAAATTCTGCGCCATCACAAGGACACTGTTTACAAGACGGTATGCCGCTTTTTCGATCGTACCGAGCGCCGGTGCACCGTCTATGCCGCACGTCCCGCAGTGTGCCGGAAGTATCCTTATGGCAATACCTGCGGCTACTACGGATTTCTGCGGTTCGAGCGAAGCTTTCATGGCGACGAGGAATTCGTGCCGACGGCCTGAGCCGTCGCGTGCGTCATTTCGGGAGTCCATCGCGATGAGTTCATCACTGCGGGATCAATTGCTCCAGCTCGGGCTCGTGAACAAGGCCCAGGTCAACGAGGCCGAGCGGCAGCAACAGCGCCGCGAGCGTCCGCCGCCGCGCGCCGGCCGGCCGCATCATCAGCAAGCACAGCACCCGCAACCACAGCACCAAAAGCCCCAGCATCAACAATCGCGGAACAAGCAGGGACAATCCCAGCCGGCGCCGACGCGACAGGCGCAAGCGCCGCAGCCGCGTCCCCAACCCCCGTCGCCCGGACAGGCGGCCCAGGCGGCCAAGATTGCGCGCGATCTGGCGATCAACCAGAAGCAGCGCGTGAAGGCAGAAAAACGCGCGCGACATGCCGAGATCAAGCAATTGATCGAACAGCACGTCGTTGCGCGGCCGATCGAAGGCGAGGCCTACAATTTTCTGGATGACAAGAAGATCCGTCAAATACGAATCGACCCCGCGCAGCGAGTGCTGCTGAGCCGCGGGGAGCTGCTGGTGTTGCGGTTCGACGGACGGTACCACTTGCTGCCGCCCGAGATTGCGGCGCGTATTCGCGAACGCGACGAGCGCATCTTCATCCATTCGGGCGCCGCCGCGGCGTCCGCCGCACCATCCGAGCCGGGCGCCGCCGTCGACGACGCCTATGCGGCATTCGTCGTCCCCGACGATTTGATCTGGTAGCGCCGCGCCCCGGCGTTTCGAGGTCGCTGCGGACCTTTTCCTTGGGCGCTCCTAGGGCTGCTGCCCGCTCCAATTTGGCGCGGTCGACGCACCAAACCCAAGCGTCGCACTCATGCTTTAGATCTGGCTTGTTGCATCGCTTGCTCTGTGATAACTATCGGTTATATGGATATGCCCGTTTTCGCGGAGCTCCATCGCCGAGGTTGCAATGGAATTTGATTCAACGAGTTCGGGCGTGAGTCGTCGCAGCCTGCTGCGAATGATCGGAACGGTCGCGGGCAGTGCGACGATGTATCAGGCGATGAGTTCGCTCGGTTTCGCGGCCGACTCGCCATACCAAGGTCCGATCGATTTGAAAGGCGCGCCGCGCGGCTCGTCCGTACTCGTGCTCGGCGCTGGCGTGGCCGGTATGACCGCGGCGATCGAACTGCGCGATGCGGGCTATCAAGTCCAGGTGCTGGAGTACAACTCGCGTGCGGGGGGGCGGAACTGGACTTTGCGCGGCGGAGATCGCTACACCGAGCTCGGCGGCCTCACCCAGGAATGTCGCTTCGACAAGGATTTGTACATCAACCCGGGCCCCTGGCGCATTCCCTATCATCATCGCGGTATCTTGAGCTATGCCAAACGCTTGGGTGTTCCGCTCGAGCCGTTTTTTCAAGTCAACTACAACGCCTACCTCCACAGCAGCAAGGCCTTCGGCGGCAAGCCGCAACGCTTCCGCGAGATCAAGGCCGATTATCAGGGACACGTCGCCGAATTATTGGCCAAAGCCACGCGTCAAAACGAACTCGATGCAGCCGTCAGCACCGAGGATCGAGAAAAGCTGCTCGAGTCTCTGCGCCACTGGGGTGCGCTCGACAAGGATCTCCGCTATACAGCCAACGATGCGGTCAGCGCCCGGCGCGGTTGGAAGAAGAAACCGAGCGGCGGCTTGAGCGCGCGTCCCATACCATCCGAGCCCATGGGTTTGGAACACATTCTCAGTTCCGGTCTTTGGGAAGGTGTTTCGGCCGGCGACGAATACGACATGCAGACGTCGTTGTTTCAACCCGTCGGCGGCATGGGCCGGATCGGTGAAGCCTTCGGTCGAGAATTGGCATCGCTGATTCGCTACAACGCCAAGGTCGTCGACATTCATCAGGACGAAAAGCAGGTGACCGTGACCTACGAGGACAGCCAGTCGCCCGGCGCCATGCAGAAGGCGACCGCGGACTGGTGCGTCTGCACGATTCCGTTGCCGATCCTCGCACAGATTCCCCTCAAGGTCGGCACACCGCTCGCGAGCGCGATTGCCGCGGTGCCCTACGCGTCAGCCGTCAAAGTGGGTCTGCAGTTCAAGCGCCGCTTTTGGGAGGAGGACGAGCACATCTACGGCGGCATCACGTACACCGACCTGCCGATCACCAATATCGGATACCCGAACACCGGGTACTTCAGGGGCGGCAAGGGGGTGCTACTCGGCGCCTATATATGGGGCTTGAACGCCATGGAATTCACGTCGATGGCGCCGGAGGAGCGTATCGCCAAAGCCCTGGAATACGGCAGCCAGATTCACCCGCAATACCCGACCGAATTCGACAATGGCATGGCCGTTGCCTGGCACCGCTCGCCGTTCACGATGGGTTGCTTTGGCATGTGGAGTACGGCCTCACGCGCCGCGCATTACGATGATTTGTGCCGCTTCGACAATCGCATCGTGCTCGCCGGCGAACATGCCTCGTTCCTCGGTGGTTGGCAGGAAGGCGGCGTCACCTCGGCGCTCGATGCCATCGGCCGGTTGCATGAGCGTGCCGTCGCGCAGGGAGAAAAGGCATGAGCCGCTGCACGACGATGCCGCGGTTCGCGGGCTTCACGATCGCCGGCGCTTTGGCGGCGCTTGCGCTGTTCGGGATGGCCGCGGTGCGAGCGGACGATTCGGCTTTCACCTCAAAAGCGGGGCTCGATGCGCAGAGCGGATCGGCGATTTACGGCAACATTTGTCAGGGTTGCCACATGCCGCAGGGCCAAGGTGCGGTCGGCGCAGGACACTACCCAGCGCTCGCCGGTGATCCTAAATTGATATCGTGGGAATATGCGGCGCTCACCGTCCTCGGCGGGCGTAACGGCATGCCGTCATTTGCCTTGCCGCCCAATCAGGCCGACGAAACGCGGGCGGTGCACCTGTCCGACGCCCAAATAGCCGAGGTCGTGAATTACGTGCGCCAGCATTTCGGGAACCATTACAAGCAACGGATCACCGCCGACCAAGTCGCGGCATTGCCGCACCCCGCGCCTGAGCCGGCGCCTTGACGAGCCGCCGGCAGTTCATCGAGTTCTTTCACGGGAGTATCGGACCATGACCAATCGATATGCGCGGCTCGCGGCCGCCTCGCTGGCGAGCGGCATCGCGTTTGCCCTCTGCTGCAGCGCTGACGCCCTGGCCGCCGAGGATGTTGCCCGTCTACCGTTGCCGGACAACAACCCCTTCCCCATTTCGGCCGCTGTCACGGTTCGTGGCGATCTGGATACCGTCTACGTCAGCGGGGCGCTGCCGCCGGTGATCAACAAGGATGCGCCCAAAGGCTCCGTGGCCGCTTACGGCGACATGGAGACCCAGGCGACGGGGGCTCTGACGTCGATCAAGGCCACGTTGGCCCGCATGGGTTTGGGGATGGGTGATGTCGTTAAGATGACGGTGTTCATGGTTGCCGATCCGAGCAAGGACAACAAATTGGACTTCGCCGGCTTCATGGCCGGTTACACCAAGTTCTTCGGCACCCCCGAGCAGCCGAACAAGCCTGCGCGCAGCGCCGTGCAGGTTGCGGCACTGGTGGCGCCTGGCGCCCTGCTGGAAATCGAGGTCATCGCGGTCAAGCCGCGCTGAACCGGCGGCCGGCGCTGGAGCGAGTCATATCTAGACTGCCCATCATGCAAGAGGGCGGCAGCGTTCACACGCCGCCGCCCCTGTCTGCAAGTCAACTTCCAGCGATACTCAGCAGTATCAGAACTTGTAAGACGCCTTCACGTAGTAGAACCCGCCGTTGATGCCGAATGGCGAGAAGCCCGGGTACTGCGTGACCGCTGTGTTATCGCCAGCAGCGATCTCGCGCTCGAGGATGGTGCTGTTCAACTTGTTCGGAAAACGATTGAACAAGTTCTGAGCGCCGAGCGAGAGCTTCAGACTATCGGTGAAGTTGTAACCGACGTCCAAGTTCGTGATCGGCGTGACGCCAATCGAGTCTTTAAAGTACTCCAAGTTGCCCGTCGGGCCGTCGCCGTCATCGTTTTCGTAGTCCGCCGTCGGCCCGTAGATCTTCTCGGCGACGTTCACCGTGAGCTTCTCGAGTTGAACCAGGGCGCCCAAGTTGATCACGTATTTCGGACTGGCCGTCGTGAGCTCGGAGTAGGCTGTCTGGTCATACAGGGTCGCGCCCGTCAGACTCGCGGGTGTTGCAGCATACTTCGTGATCGAGGTCGTATTGATATTCGCGCTGACCGTATAAGTTACCTTGCCGAAATCGTATGCGTACGGGAAGTCGAACACGAAGTCTGCGCCATCGGTCCGCGTGTCGATGCCGTTCGCGAAAACGTTGATGCCGTAAGAGCCGCAAACGATGGTTGAGCTCGGGCCGGGCGGACAGGTACCGAGGATGCCCGGATCGATCACGTCCGAGCCGTGTGCATAGGCCGCGATGGCCGCACCTACGCCCGCATAGGCCGGTGTCGGGACGCCGTTGAGCTGGCCATTGACATTGCCGCTGCCGACTATGCGATTGGTGATGCCAATCTGGTACAGATCCAAGGTGGCGCTCAGGTGCTCGTAGGGTCGCCAGACGAAGCCGATGCTGAAGTCGACGGACTTCTCGGGTTGCAGGCCGTCGCCAAGCCCCAGCAGTTTGCCGGCTGGCGAGTTCGGAGGTAGCTGCACATATGCCGTCTTGGGTCCGACGTTCGTGGAGGAGTAGTACTCTTCGGCCAGTGTCGGCGCGCGGAAACCGTTGTTGACCGTTCCGCGTATCGCGAACTCAGGAGAAAAATCCCAACGGGCATTGATCTTGCCGAGGGTGGTATTGCCGAAGTCGCTGTAGTGCTCGAAGCGCACGGCCGCATCCACGAACAAGGGATCGATCGGCTTGACCGCGAAATCGAGGTAACCCGCGTCGTTGGTGCGCGAATTGGAGCTCGCGTCCAGCGGCGTGAAGCCGGGGTAGGACGAGGCACCACCGTCGACGTAGGAGAGCGGGGGTCCCGAGCCGATCGAGTAGGTATCTCGCCGGTGCTCGCCGCCGAACGCGAAGTTCAGGGGTCCGGCGAGACCGACATCGAACTGATGGCGGAAGTCCGCGGTCGAAGTCCATTGCGTCGCCTGCAAATAGCCATCGTAGATATCGGAGAGATTGGCGACGGCGGGATTGCCGGTAATGTTGTAGAGGCCCGTGTTCACCGTGGACAGGGTCGACAGCGCGTCTTTGTCACCGCCAAAGCCGGTGGTCAGATCCCAATCCCACCCCTCGATGGAACCCTTGACGCCGGCGGTCAGTTGATAATCGTCTTCGTCGTCCGCTTCCTGCGGGTTGAAGCCTAGGGGCAGGGGATAGGTCGTCACTTTCGTAGTCGGATCAGTGTAATTCTGCTTGCTGGGCATGCGATAATTTTCGTAGGACACCGCCTCTTTGTGTCCGTACGTAATCACAGCGTAGATTTCCGTGCCGTTGTCGAAATCATACCCGGTGTTGATCGCCGCAATCTTCTGCTGGACCGCGGCGTCGCCGGAAATACGATTAAGGTTCGGATAGCCTGCGGTATAAATAGCGTTCGAGTCGGGTGCCGCGGTCAGGTTCTGAGGTAGCAGGCGTGGATCCTCCTCGCCGACGTTACTGTGGCCGTGGTTGCGAAAGTCACCGGTTAGGCTGAAGTAACCGCCCGTGCCCGCTGCGAAGCCGGCGTTACCACTGACGTCTTCGGTCTTGCCGCCGCCGTCATTGCCATACTGACCGTAGGTGCCATTCAGCACACCGCCCGAATTATTCTTCTTCAGGATGATGTTGATGACGCCCGAAATTGCGTCGGAGCCATATTGCGCTGCCGCGCCGTCGGTCAGCACTTCGACGTGGTCGATCGCATCCAGCGGGATGAAATTGAGATCGACGCCGGCACCGCCCTGAAAAGGGGAGCCCCCGTCGATCGCGAGATTGGCGGTCGTGTGCCGGCGCTTGCCGTTGATGAGTACGAGAACGTCGTTCGGACTGACGCCGCGCAGACGTGCTTGTAGCGTCTGGCCGGACATGTCGAAGCCGAACGCCTGCAGCTGAAGGGAAGGCACGAGTTGCGCCAGGGCCGACATCAGATCGCCGGCACCGCCCACGTTCTTCAGTTCTTCCGCGCTGACGATTTGAATCGGCGCAGGGCTATCCGCCGCTTTCATGCCGGTCTCGCGAGTGCCGGTGACGATGACTTCGTCCAAGTCACCGGACCCGGCCGCGGCGGTCGCGTCGGCGGTGTCAGCGAGTACTAGGGCCGGATGGGTCAAGGCGACTGCCGCGCAGATCGAAAGTGCTCCTTTCCAATGCTTTTTCATCGTTTTGATCCCTCAAGTATGTGGTTAATGTGCATCGATGCATTACCACTCCCCCGCGAGTCAGTCCGTTGTTGCACCTTGCATGTGCTATTTTTGCATCGTCATCTTGTCGCAATATGAGATGTTTTTCAATCTAGCCAATAAAAAGCTTCAAATTCGGTCGCGAGAGTCTAAGGATGGGTGTTGTCATTTGCCAACAGTCGGGCAGGGCCCGCGCGCCGATGCAGCGCAGAGCGTTTTGCCCGCGCTGTGAATTACAGACAACCAACGTACACTAACTGCCTCGTCACTGGGAGGAAGCCTGTACATGCTTAAATTGAGTTTCGCAGCATCATGCCGGCGCGGAGCGCGCGGCACCACGTTTGCGCGCGGAATGCTCGCGGTCGCTGTACTCGCCCTGGGGGTTTCCGCGCTTGGGGCACGCGATTGCGCAGCGGCGGAAAAGTCCGGCGCCACCAATGCGGCCGTGCCCGCGATTCACGTGGACATCGGAACGCTGGACGGCGCTTCCTATCGGATCGACATGCCGGAAAAGTGGAACGGCGTACTGCTCGTCTACTACCACGGCTACTCCGAGGAACCCGTGGTTTTCGCCGCGGACAAGCCGAATCGCATGGGCACGGGCTTCGCCAGCGCAGGATACGCGGTCGCGCAATCAGGGTATTCCGTCACGGGATGGGCCGTGGAACAGGCGATCGCGGAGACCGAAAGCTTGCGCCGCTACACGATCGCCCGTTACGGTCAGCCCAAGGAAACCTACGTCGTCGGACATTCGATGGGTGGCGAGTTGACGATTGCGACCATCGAACGCTATCCCAATCGTTACGATGGGGCTTTGCCGCTCTGCGGCTTGCTCGAACCGGCAAGTTTGGCGATCGGTCGCGGTGGTGCGCTGTTGGCGGCATTTCACTTCTATTACCCGGGCGTCCTCCCGGGACCGCTCGACATCGACCCTGCCACGCCGCTCGACGAGGCTTTGGTCAAGAAAGTGTTCGCCGCGTTGCCCTCCAACCCGACCGGGCTCGCGGAGATGATGGCATTGACGCGTTTCAAACGGCAGGAGGACCTCGCCGAGAACGTCGTCTTCAGCACCTACATCGAGCGCGATCTCGAGCAAAAGCTCGGCGTTGGCGTGCTGGACAATACCGGCACGATCTATGCCGGCGGTCCCGACGACAATGCGCTCAACGACGGGGTGAAGCGTTACAGCGCGCCCACCGCGGCGCTCAGTTATCTGAAGACCTGGTATACGCCCACCGGTTTGCTGCTGAAGCCGACGCTCGCGGTGCACACGACTTACGATCCGATCATTCCCGCGAACACCGTCGCCTATTACGCCGACACGGTCATGCGCGCGGCGAGCACCGACGAGTTCGTCCAGCAATACGTCAAGCACGACGGCCACTGCAACATCAGCGGGCCCGAGACCGCGACGGCGCTCGGTGAGTTGATCCGTTGGAAGCGATCGGGCGTCAAACCTGCGGCGGGCGCGGTGCCCGTCACGGGGCAGTGAGACCGGCGTTTGCGAACCGCAGTGAAGCTTGCGGCCTGGGCAGGTCGGCCGCAATATAGGCTCTTGAGCCTATATCTGCGGCGACCTGGAGTAAGGACATGAGTGCCCAGAAAACTTGGATCGGTTTGGCGGCGACCACGATGCTGATCGCGGCATGTGCAACCACCCCGAATGCGAACAGGGCTGCCGGCGCGAACGGGCAGACTGCTGCGCGGGACCCGAGTTGCCTGCAGGACACGGGGAGCCGGATTGCGGACCCGAATCAGACATGCAGGGGCTACGGGCGATCCTATACAAGCACGCAAATCCAGCAGACGGGTGCGACCACGGCCGGCGAGGCGCTGCGCCTGCTCGACCCGTCGATCCAAGTTCATTGAATCTCGCGCCCGGATACCATGGGGTGCCCCGTGGAAAATTGGCGGCGGTCGTCACGTGTCTCGAAATGTTGAGTCCCGTCGCAACACGGTCGGACAGGTCGGATGAACCCTGGGAGCTGCGCCGCATCGAGCGTCCCGATGCGGCCTGGTATCGGGATTTGTTTCGCCGCATCGGGGCGGAGTGGCTTTGGCGCTCCCGGCTCGCGATGACCCACGAGGAACTCGCGGCGATACTCGAGCATCCGGACGACGAGGTCTATGTGCTGGACGTCGGCGGACAACAGCAAGGTTTGCTGGAACTGGATTTCCGGGTCCCGGGCGAATGCGAACTTGCCTTCTTCGGCCTCGCGGCCGCGGCGCAAGGCCGCGGGGCGGGGCGCTGGCTCATGAATCGGGCGCTCGAGTGCGCTTGGGCACGGCCGATCAGACGATTTTGGGTGCACACCTGCACGCTCGATCATCCGGCGGCGCTGGAGTTCTACCAGCGTTCGGGTTTTCATGCGTATGCTCGCCAAATCGAGATCTTGGACGATCCGCGCATCACCGGACTCGTGCCACTCGACGCCGCGCCTCGCATTCCGCTGATCCAACCGTGAGCCTCGCGCCGGGAGCACAATCAAGTCAATGATCCCCGGGCATCGGTGCGTTCGCCGAAGTCGCTAATAACTCGGCACGTTCCGACCGTGCACGCTCGGCCAGGCGGGTCGCGTAATTGGCGGCCCAATGGGCTTGCTGGGCTTCATAGACAGAGGCAGGGACGGGATCGCTGCCGGCGGCCGTGGTCTGGCGAGGTAGCCTGTCGATCATGGGGTTGGGGCGTGCTTTAGTGTTCAAGTCGCTGTTTTCCGGGTTCATTCGAGTCTCCGTGAATGCGGCGCTCTGGAGCGAGCCATGCGTCACCCTATCGAACTCGCCTCCCGCGGTCGGTACGATCGCCAACGATCGCTAACGCACGGCCGCGCAGCGACCACTGTGCTTAACCCCCACAGCGCGAGTTCCGACTGGTTGACGAGCGCGGGTCGTTCCATTCTGATGGCGCCATGCGCAATCCCATCGTGATCCCGATGCTGTTCCTGGCCGTCACCGCGGGCGTCGCCGTTGCGCAGGAACGATCGGACACCGAAGCGCTGCGTGTGTCGACCGACGCGCCGGTGACGCCGCTGCCGCACTATTGGGAGACGATGTTCGGCTCCGGGCGCGCGATCCTGTCGTTGCGGGAGCGCTATCGACAGGATCTGCGGGCCGTCCGAGCGGTAACCGGTTTTGGCTATGTCCGCTTCCACAATATCCTGCACGACGAGGTCGGCCTCGTTTACCGCGCGCAGGGGCATCTGCGTTACAACTTCACGTACGTCGATCAAATCTACGATGGTGTCCTCGCCGAGCAGGTGCGGCCGTTCGTGGAATTGAGTTTCATGCCGCGGGCATTGAGCTCCAATGCCAAGAGCGTACAGGCGTTTTGGTATCATCCGAACGTCGCACCGCCGGCGCGTTACGCCGATTGGGACCGCCTGATCCAAGCGCTCGTCAGGCATCTGGTTGATCGCTATGGCATCGATGAGGTCGCCCAGTGGTACTTCGAGGTTTGGAACGAGCCGAACCTCGATTTTTGGGCCGGCAAGCCGAAACAGCGAACCTATTTCCAGCTCTATGCGCATACCGCGCGGGACGTCAAAGCCGTGAGCCCGCGCCTGCGTGTCGGCGGACCCGCAACCGCCCAGTCCGCCTGGATACCCGCGTTCCTGGAGTTCGCAGACAAGCATTCGCTACCCGTGGACTTCGTGTCCTCGCACGTCTATGGTAACGATCCGGTGCAGCCGGTGCTGGGAAGCACGGCACCCGTCTCTCAGCAGCACCTGGTCTGTCAGGCTGCTCGAAAACTGCACGAACAAATCCGCTTATCCTCCAGACCCGAAGTCCCCCTGATCCTCAGCGAGTACAATGCCACGTACAAAAACGAGCCGTCCGTCACGGACACCGTCTACATGGCGCCCTGGCTCGCGAGCACCATTGCGCAGTGTGATGGACTCGTCACGATCATGAGTTACTGGACCTTTTCCGATGTCTTCGAGGAACAAGGCGTCCCGCGCAGTCCTTTCTACGGTGGCTTCGGCCTAGTCGCGGAGTACGGAATACCCAAGCCCGCATTCAACGCGTTCGCTTTGCTGCATCGCTTGGGCGAACAACGGATCGCCGTGGACTCTGACTCCGTCCTCGCGACCAAGCGTGCAGACGGCGGGCTTACGATTGCCCTGTGGAACTATGCCGCATCGGACGGGGAGGTCGCCTGCGTGAAGAAGCAATTCCACCTGAAGTTCGACGGACTCGCCCCGACGGCTCCCCTGCACGAATCGATCCTCGATGCGGAACATGGCAATGCGCTGGCCGCGTTCGAGCGCATGGGCAGCCCCGCATTCCCCAGCCGGCAGCAAATAGAGGAACTGCGGCGGGCCGCCGTAATGGCGCCGCCCGAAACCCACGCACTCGAGAACGGCGAACTCACGGTCAGCGTGCGTTGTCAGGGTCTCCTCTTGATCGAGAGCGACCCAGCTTCGGGGTAAGTTGCAATCCGCGGTCTTTTATTCGATGCGCAGGACGAGGACGAGAGGCTCGCCACGATGATCAGAGGCCCAGCACGCGTCGATTGAAAGCCGGATCGGGTTTCGTCGCCGCAAAGTCGTCGAATGCTCGATCCGTGACGCGAATGATGTGGTCGCGTATGAACCGGGCACCCTCAGCAGCGCCATCTTCGGGATGTTTGAGACAGCATTCCCACTCGAGCACGGCCCAGCCCGGAAAGTCATACTGGGCGAGCTTGCTGAAAATCGCCGAAAAATCAATTTGTCCATCGCCGAGCGAACGGAATCGACCAGGGCGGTCCTGCCAATCGAGATAGCCGCCGTAGACGCCCGCGCGTCCGGTCGGCCGAAATTCTGCGTCCTTGACGTGAAAGGCGCGTATGCGCTCATGGTACCGATCGATGAAGGCGAGGTAGTCCAGTTGTTGCAGCAGGAAGTGACTGGGGTCATAGAGAATATTCGCCCGCCGGTGTCCTCCGACCGCCACGAGGAAGCGCTCGAAGGTCGCTCCGTCGAACAGATCCTCTCCTGGATGCAACTCGAAGCATACGTCGACGCCCGCGTCGTCGAACGCATCGAGTATCGGCAGCCAGCGCTGGGCGAGTTCCGCAAAAGCGTCGTCGATGAGATGCGCAGGCCGCTGCGGCCACGGGTAGAACAAGTGCCAGGCGAGCGCACCGGAGAAGGTCGCGTGGGCCTTGAGTTGCAGCCGGCGGCTCGCCTGCGCAGCGAGCAGTAAGCGGCCGGTGGCCCACTCCCGCCAGGTATCCGGCCGAGAACGGAGTTCGGGAGGCGCGAAACTCTTGAACAACTCCTGATAAGCCGGGTGCACGGCGACGAGTTGTCCGTACAGATGGCTCGCGAGTTCCGTGATCTCCAGACCTTGAGCGCGCAATCCGCCCGCCAATTCGTCGCAATAGTCCTGACTCGATGCCGCGAGTTCCAGATCGAACAAGCGAGCATCTCCGCAGGGAATCTGCAGGCCGCAATACCCGAGTCCGGCCGCCCACGACGCGATGCTCGGCAGCGAGTCGAACGGGGGCGTGTCAGCGACGAATTGCGCGAGAAATATTCCGGGACCTTGCAAAGTGATCACAGCGCTTGTCCGTTGGGCA
>Ga0116226_10002882_pt1 | contig 15109 bp, 12 predicted proteins | sample S1TSphfallax_FD_89692 | JGI IMG/M metagenome (GOLD analysis project Ga0116226, IMG submission 89692) | Host-associated microbial communities from peat moss isolated from Minnesota, USA - S1T2_Fa - Sphagnum fallax MG | ecosystem: Host-associated > Plants > Peat moss > Unclassified | place: USA...
GTGCGATAACCATTGGAAAGATCTTGAAGAGAACTACAAGTTTTCTTTAGACCTCATCCTAATCAGAGGTTTCAGCCGGGAGTTATGAGCTCCCAAAGTCCCAGGAGTCCAATCCGGGATAGTTTTGGGACTCCTCCTTGGGAGTCCCGAGACTAAAAGCCATTCGAATGCGGGTGCGACAAAACAACATAGAGAATACTATATGGGGGAAGGTGTTGGTTTCCCCCGAGTCCGAACCGTGGTGAGTCAAATGAGTCCGTGTTGCCCGTGGTTTGTCTCGACACCAAGAGTGTTTCCGAAGGTGAATTAACCAACTTGTGGTTGGTTTTGATGCAAGACGAATAACTAAATAAGTTGTCCTTCTTCTTAGTCTAATCCTAGAGCTTTCAGCACGCCCCTCTCACCCCTTTAATGTTGGAAGCTGGGAGCAGCACCAAGTTCCAATTACTTCCGCTCTTTAACATAGTTGGACCTTTTTTGGGTCTAACAAGGAACTTGGGGGCGCGTCACTGGTATTATCGTATTTCTACAAATTCTCGCACCCTGATGATCTTGTTGCAAATCGACCCCACTTCTGGTGATGAACCTAAAATTGTTTGTGAAGGTTGTTACAAAATTGAAGACACTTCTATCTTCGCATGGTCTTTAGTTCCCAGTGTTGGACATTATCGTTGGTTGCACAGTTCGATTCGTCAATTATCTCCTAATAGCAAGGCGGACTACCTAGTTCACATCATTCGACACATCGTAAATTTCCTACAGTTATGAATAATCACTATGGCATAGCCCAAGACTCAACATGTAATTGCAGCTCATCATTGAATTTATCCATAATCTAAATAAATGTTTTATCCATTATGAAACTCATGTTGCCATTGCCACCCTATCACACTATTTATTTAATCGTTAATTTGTTTCAAATTAATCTTATGTTCATAAGGTTTGAAGATTGTTTTATCTTTATTGGACCTTTCATTGACACCTCTTCAACTACTTCATGAATCTCAAACATCTTTATTATTCATTAAATATTAAGCCAAGATTAATGTTTTTCTGAACACCATGAATTTTGGTGTCTGCTGTTAACCCCAACCCTTTAGAGATTTCTCATCCCTAATCACGCAACTAAGGTTCTAAAACTATGGTTATTAGTTTTTTGTTGAAGAAAATAATTAACCCAACATCTTATTCACAAATATCATATTTCGAAAAAGAAAACAACCTTCTCACGCAACCATGTGCATTCATCATTCTTTATTCTAACATGAAATTGCTAAAAACCCTTAATAACCTTACAACATTCGAATATCCTTGATGCAATTCTTAAAAATTGAAACTATCGCACATGCTTGTATCAGTATGGTTTACAAAAAGTGGTGAACTCCCCTCTTCCAACCCTAATTACTAATGATTACCTACCTCTATACATCTAGATATACCTTAAAATTGTCCCTTACATATTTTTCATAACTTTACTAATGTTAAAATGTCAAGGTTCAAATCCCTTAATTATCCAAAATTATGTTGTCTCCATTTCCTATTAGAATGTCAAATTAGGTTAAAATCTTACTAAATACTCATTTTGCTTAAAATCTATCCAAAAACTTGGTTACCCTACCTAGAATGTTTAGTTAGTTTAGAATACATTAACTAATTGATTCTATCTAAATCCTTAATTCTAGGATATTTGCCAAATAACCTTGCCCGATATGATTCCCCCTTTTCAAGCAAGCTTTTCGTCCTCAAGAAGACCACCAAATTGGGGACTATCATTGTCTCATTTTCTTGACTCTTGTCCTACTACTCTTCCAGAACCTGGCTTGAGATTGTTTCACTATCAAAACCTTAAGTTAACACCTACAATGGGGGAGTGGCAATGAAGATGACATTGGCAAATTTGAGTCTGGGGGAAAAATAGATGAGGATGATTTGAAAGTGGAAAAAGGTGTAATGCGCCATTGATGGGGCATGGATGGGTTTTTCATGGAGCATGGGTGCATGGGACCAAAACATAGCTCCTGAAACTTTCCATGTTTCAATGGGCAATATGTTTCAGGTTTGTGGCTGCCTGGGCACTGAAACCCATGTCAGGGCTGCCTACCAAATTGACATGTGAGATGTTTCAGGTATCTCCTTGCCCAAGCATTAAATTGGGCAGTGGCAGGCCTTGAAAGTTGCCATGTTTCGGTGATGGCTATATTTCGGGGCTTGTCATTTCCAAGTGTCAAATCTGATGTCAAGTCATCACCAAAACATGACTTGTTTTGGTGTTGGTTTGTTCAAGGGCTCGTGCTACCAACACATCAAAACTTGCGCCAAACTACCTCAAAACAAACGATGCATTTACGACTTGTTGCTGAAATAACATTGAGGGATTTTACCTGGTATACTTTTCAATTTGAACGACCTTTTTTTTTTGGTAGTGGTAGAAGAAGCCGGCCACCACTCACTTAACCACTTATTGTGCTTGTAAAGCAACTGACTGTTTCCATAGCTCATTCTCTTTATTGCTAAGTCACAATAAATCCTTTTGCATTTGAAAGTATCCTAGAAAACAAAGCACTGAAGACAAGCCTTAACCTCTGGAACAATACCAAAAGGACACCAATGCACCTCCGTAATGTAAATTGAAAATACACATTTGTGTGAAGCAACATACCCAAATGACGCGATAAAACCTAACAATATGAATTATTTTTATCCCTGTGGGAAAATTTTAATTGTCCAAACCCTTTGTGAGAAGACCTTTTCTGAGAAAACAATAAAATTATTTTGTTCCCTTGCAAGGAAGTTTATGGTCAAGGGATTCACATAAATTTTTATTTTTAAGTTTCCATTGACTACTTTTTTTAAAGGAAAAGCAAGCTGCGGGATCAGAAATTAATTAGCGAAGAGTTGTGCAGGAGCCGAAAAATTGTCTCCCAAATGCTGCAGGAAAGTTATGTGAGAATAATTAATTATTTGCATTTTTCTGAAAGTGCAGGGTTTAACGTGTCAGTAGAGTTCTGTGAAAAGCTTGACCCAAGAAGTTTGGACCAAGACCCAGGCCAGACCAGGCAAAGGTCGCACCTTTGAACTAGCACTCATTGCATTCCATTGATACTCTTTTATATGTAGAGAATCTCCACCAGCAGCACTAAAACAGCTGGGACACCATAATTTAACTGAAAACAATTTTTTTAGATAGCGTGAAACTGAGTTTGAACTTACAAATAAAATTATGCACAAGATACAATGAAAAGAAGATGCCTATTGATTGGTTGACCATAATTATTAGCCTAAGCGGTGGCATTTAGATTGTTTCACCTTGCACTGATCAATTTTTCATGTTTATGGGCAGGATAGGAAAATAATCAACACTTTATATTGGATGTAGTAAACATTATTAGAGGCCCAAGTAGGGTGTGTGAGTAAAGATGCTGTCAACCATTGAGTTATCACAAAAATTAAGGCTTTCAAAGCTATACTACACAAACTAAGAGTCATCCAAAAAAACTCATCTTGAAAACCTTGAACTTCATATGCCCTATTTAAAATATTGCTACATTTATGGCCAGTACATTTCAACAGTATGCACAGCCTAATGTACTTTTATTGTACACCTAGTCTTTTCAACTTGAACATGCAGCTCCAGATTTTGTGTTGGACTCAAAAGATTGGGTAGAGCATTTTGAGCAAATTACATCTAGCTTCATGGTTGAATATGTGAGGTTGACCAAGACTTTTGTCAATTTGAAAAGTATGGACACAAATTGCCAAAAAGAGTCTAAAGCATTTAGACATCAATTTGGAAGGGCAAGTGATGTTCAATTTAGGGCTTTGACACAGCAGTGGAAAGCTTTTGATAACAATTTTTATGATAATTACAAGATGGTGTACTCACATGTTTGATTTGGTGAAATTTCCTTGGAGTTATGAACCTCCAACACTATGTGACACCAAAATGTCTTGATTTCAGGATTGGCAAGCTTTGGGAGTTCAGGGGATTTTGGCCATTTTGATGTAATTCCCAAACTTGCTGAAGTGCCAATAATAGCTCCTTAACAAAGTTCCACATCTTCAAATAACTTATCACCAGAACTTCTGGAGTTTCTTGTTGGTGATGACAAAATGGGTATTGCAGACAGCTCCCAAAATGTTGTTGGCAATGCGGTGATAGTTCACAAACAGCAGCAAGCATCTCTATCAACATTTCTTTGCAGAGAGACCAGACTACCCAATTGATCCTGTGATGCCAGAATTTTGTCCAAGCATTTTGATCGAATTAGCTCTGGCTTGATGGTTGAATGTGTGCTGGTTTAGAACTTACTGAAGTGCCAATAGATTGCTTGACAAAAACTTTAAGTCTCTGTATAACTTATTACTGGAGTTTCTTGATGGTAATGACAATGTGGGTGTTGCAGACAGCCCCAAAACTGTGGTTGGCAATGCTGTCAAAGTTCACAGACACAAAGCATCTCTATCAATGTTTATTCACATTGAAACCCAACTATCCAATTGATCTTTGATGCCAGAATTGCATCCTAAAAAGGGTGAGCAATGTTGACATCAGAGTAGCAATATATGGTCTCTGCTCATTTTCTTGGGTATAATCATGACCACTGTAACAAAAGAGACAGGGGACACACAGAGAGTTGTATATCAATTGGTGATAGTAAGACCATTTTGAAATCTTGCAAGATTTTGTGGAGCTCTGAGATTCAGGATAGGTGGCTTACTTCTTTATCTGCAGGACTGCAAGTTCAATGATGGTGATGTACACAAGTGAAGGTTTTAGGAAGCAGATTCCTGCCACCTTTTCATTTAGAAGCTTGGCTTGCCAGAGCAGACAAAAGACCTGGACTGCCAGATGACAAACAGCAGTGCAACCAAGCCCTGCTCACCAACTTCACTGTTGTCAGAAAATCCAAGTCACTTGTAAGAGCGTGTGAGCATGATTTGAATTTCCTCTTGTTGTTTTCTTTGAAAGACTACCATCTACAGTGTGCAAAGCAGTTTTTACCATCCCAGTATCCGAGCAACACACTTGCTGTCACATGAAAAACTATGGAAAAGCTACTGCTGTCAACTACTTGCGGTAAACCAAATCATGAAAGCAATAAACAACTGTGTTGTGGTATTTAAGAATGTGGTCAGAAGCCAGGATCCTCCACACCCTGTTTTGTAATCCACATTACAGCTGCACAGAGAATGAATGAAGCAAATTAATCCAATTCTTAATAAACAGATGCATTTGAATTGAATTGAATTCAATCAGTCAGGTGCCAAGATTACCTGCCTTCTGTGCCTTGGATCTTCCATTGCTTGAAGAGAGTTTTCATCAGCATGAGTTCCTCAATTTGAGGAGATAGGAATGAAGGATATAAACCGGCAGATTTTCAAAACCCTTGCAACCCTTGCAAAGCCGCTGGTTTGTTCAATCTCTAAAATGAGCACAGAAAGCCAAGCGCAGTCAAGAAACAGATACTTTTGCACTCAATTACCTCCTATATCATCTTCTCCTCCACAACAGATCACCGTGTAACATAGCAACAATTGTACTACTCACTGGTGGTGGAAGGGACAGCCAAAGCCTCATCATATCCTCATAACGAAATGTTAGTTTGGAATCCATGGAGACCAGAAGAAAAAGAGGCACGAAAGCCATAAGGAAGCTCCCCTTGCAACAGAAGCACAAAGAGAGAGAGAGCCTCGTTTCTCCTCCCCTCTCTTCTCGCCTGCGCAACCGGCTCCGGTGTATCTTGTCATGACTGTAGCAGCAGTGTAGGAAAGCTGGAAAACAATCTGTACGTGTGCAGTACTCGCAAGCACCACCAGTCATCCTATTCTCTTTCGGATTCTTCGACTTCTGTGCCCTTCAGTGTAGACCTATGTTTAGGGTTTGGCAGTCGGGGTTTGTGTAGAGGAGGTTTTCCGTCTTCCTCGGATTCTATGCGAGTTTTTCTCCCGTTTGTGTCGGGGTAAATAAGATTCCAGACTCTCGGTAATTGCACAGCAATCTCTCGAACTATGGAGGGAGAACGCGCATCTTGTTGCATAATATCCTATTCTGTCTAAGGTATTCTCGCGCTCGTGTTTCTTCTTGCAACTGGAGGCGGTAGACTTGGAGAAAGAACAGTGTTAAAGCCCATCCTTCACCAGCTTTGGCCAGGGTTGACTCTGAGCATCTTTGACGCCTGAGGATTGTGCGTAAGAATGCAACAAGATGGAAGGATCATTGTTGATTTGGAATGTTTCTCCGGTTCTTGGTTCTGTGGAGAACGTCTCTGTCTTCCCCTGAGCCATCTGATCAAGCTTCGACGATTAGCTGCAGCAGTCGTGCAGAACTGAAGGAGCTCATCGGATTGCGATATTTTCCAAGGGTGTGCTTTCATAGACCTGCTTTCTTCTGTTTGGTGCCGAAGTTACATAGGGGAAATAGAGGAAGATTTGCGCACATTGATCATCATCTGATAAAAAATCGAGGTTTTATGTCTCATGGCGATGACCTGATGTCGATAGTTGCATCGTAAGGCAAGAACTGTTAGCGAGCTGATGAGATTACCAACTCGAGACTGCTGTTGAAGCCAGCCCCTAGTATACGAACACACAGTTACAGTGCTCTGTTGTCTTCTTAAATGATCATGGAGTTTGTTGCTTATGCAGCCCCTCAAGAGGACAGCAAAATGTTTCTGAGGATGAGCAAGAGTCCAGGGCTGGTTCATTGTTGCAAGCACTCCATTGCCCTTCTGTATGCAAGCTGCAGATGATTTTGCAGGAGCAGAGATGTATTTTGGAATGATGATCTTATGAGAGCAAAACTACCAAGGGCATGTGTGACAGAATTCACGGGTGAGACAAACTCTGACATGCTTGTCTATGGCCTTTGAAGCTGAGGTTGGATGAGATGATAGGTGACATGGTGCCCAATGATCTAAATACTCCAAGCCTGGGGACACCTTCCAAACAGACAAGATTGCTAGGAGGCACTGCTGAAGGAAGTGGAGAAATTGGAAGACCCGCCTCTTTTCTTCCTTCTCCTCAGCCCCGGTATGGTCCCTGCAGGTGAAGATCTTTACCACTCTGAATGTCATGTTTTGATGGCTTTAGAATTCTGGAAACTAAAGAGTCCATTTCATTGTTGGTGTATCAGTTGAAGAAGGGCAAGCAAGGACAACCCTCTTTCCCTCTCTTCCTCTCCCTAGATATCACAAGCTCATCAGAATGAAGCTTTCTCAATAAGTCTTATTGAGGGCTCAAGCTTGTGACCTTAGTTGTGAGCCCTTAATGAGACTTATTTCTATGGTCACAAGCATCTGGGTAAGGCTTACATCATTTTCTTCTCTTATTCCCTTTGAGCTCATGGGTTTTCCATGGACTCAACATCTCCAGCTTCTTTTATCTTTTCCAGAATCCTCCTTACTTAATTCTACCAACAGAGAAGTTGTAAGCTTCATTCTTATTACTTGCAACATGAGAGGGTTGTACATATAGTGTAAGTGATAAGTCTCCACATTTCATGATCTAAATGGCTAATGGCGCTTTGCCATGAAGCATGAGAAATTTAATGATGCATTCAAGTCTCAAAATGAATTTCTGCAGTGCTGATATCTAGGTAGTTTACAGAAGGAAATGTATCGCATGGTGACTCAGATGTAATACATCGACTTTGTAGGGCCTCAGTGGTTTCCAAGTTGTGGGATTTTTTGTCTGAGACTCTTCCCTATGGGCTTCCTAGGGACAATGTGGAGTTCTCTTCTTGTTTGCAGTTCCTTTTGCTGGCCGAATGGCTGAGTTTATGTTGTGACTTTGTGTACAGACGGAATCATTCAGTGGCATCAGGAGGCTTGACACTTGATGGATGTCAAGAATTTGACACAGACAACAATTTATCCAAAACCTGTTCTGCTTGTGGATGCCATCGTAGCTTTCATTCTCGGCTCACAGAGAATCAAAAACTTGAGAACATCCCTCCACTAATTACACAGGTGGCTTCCACAGCCTTTGCCACGTCCACTCAGTTTCTCTCCCCCTCAAGTGGCATCCTCACATCTTTGTCTCCTGATGATAGCTGGTACTACTTCCTTGAACCTTGCTCCATATCCCTGAATGGCAAACCTGTACTAACATTTGTTGATTCAGGGCAATTTGAAGTTAAGGGCAGCTAGCAGATTAACTTTCACATCTTGTTGGTTTTTCTTGTTTTTCTTATCCTGTACATGTCTTGCCCTCAAGTTCCCCATCTTGTTTCTTACTCTTTATTTCCTCCTTCCCTTTTTTGGGTTTTTCTATTTTTCACCCTTATTTTTTCCCCTACTGTCTTCATTTTCATTTCCTCTTTCTTCTTGGGTTTTTTGGTCTTTTTCCTTCTCTTTTAGGTTTTGTTGAGCCAACCAGCATTATGGCTGAATTTCCTTTTACTGCCATTTAGAGACTCAGTACAATGTTTAATGTTTGATGTTCACCTTGACCCATCACTGGGAACTGATGAAATCAGTGGGGATGTTATGGTAGGTTGTCAATGCCATACATGTTGCTGTTGAAGGTGCCTGAACATGCATATGATCATCACCGTTGTTTAAAACACTCCTCACTCTTGTTTTTTATTTTGATTCTCTTCTCTTTCAGGTTGGGATTGTCGTTTTCATGTTTGCTGATTGTTTTCTGTTCTGTTATCAGATCTGAAATTTCCATCATCTTATTGTAGTGTCATCTTTTAATTCTTTTCAGGTTGACTTAAATTGTACATATGGAAGGAGTTTTGGTACTTTCTTGTCATGAGTCCTTGCATTACCTCAATGGAGTGGTGTCATGTGGTCATTGACAACCAAGCCATATTGAAAAGATTGAAATGCTTCTTCGCTGTGTTTTAAGTTGAGGAGGGTGGTATGGTTCATACTGACTAGGTAGGGGCCTTGCCCTCTGCCTTTTCTGTTCACTCCAGTCGAGAGAAAACAAACCCAGAGAAGCAGAAGGGAGAGCCATTGGATCTGGTCAACTTGTCAAGGGGGCGAAAACCCTGTCGCTCACGGCAGCTACGGACCAAAGCTTGTCAGATATGGGTTGATTATCTACGCCCTTTGGCACTGACTGAAGGCATTCATATTCGCTTCTGTGATAACAAAGATGTGAGTTTGTACCCCTATGCACATACATGTAGTATCATCCATCTCTGAGGTCTTGTTATTTGTATAATATCTAGCCTATTTGTGTCACTCCATGGTGGACATAAGCTTTTGCTGTCTTTGTTGACATTGAACAGGGGCCCCTAGAGAATATGAGGTTCTGTATGACTGGATTTTGTACCTGAGCATTACTTTTATGGAAACTCTTTCTGATAAAGGTTTCTTTAATAGTAAAGGCACCAAAGGCAAGACCATCCTGTGTAGTCTTCATCCCATTTTGTGCAGTGTTGTATGTTGTTGCGGCCTTGTAACAGCAGTTTGCAGTAGCAGGTGTGTTTGGCAGAGATGCAGAAAGGAGGCCACACATCTTGTGCTGCAAGGCGTTTGCAGCTGAAGTGGCCTGACAGTGTGCCCTTTATTCACCCTAAAGATTTTACAAGCAAGGAGCTCCAAAGTTTCATAGGCACTTATGAGGTCAGCTGGCAGAAGTTGCTGCCTCACCCTCCACATGCATCTGGCCAGTCACCTGCTTCCAGTGCTGCACTTCCCCGTGTTCCAAAGAGAGGTGTGTACTTGGTTCCTTGGTTTTTTGGTTCCAATGGATTGGCTAGTTTGTTTGCCTATATTCCCACATTCCATTTTGGACCTTTCTTTGCCTCTCTTGAATCTCTTTTTGTTTTGGGGTTTTTATTTCAAGGGTGATTGATGTTACTAGCTGATTTGCACAAAAATTGGTGAACCAAGCACCTTGGTCTTCAGACAGGTCCGCCCTGAATGGCTTGATAGTAGCTTCTGCTGATGATGCTCTGCAAGAGAATCTGAAATAAAACTCTCTTCTTTCCTTTCAAGCTTAGCATGCCAACCACCTGCCTAATCCTCAAAATGTTGGATCACTGCAGGCAAATGAGGGTGGAAGTAAGTATGGAATGGTCACTGTTCTTAGATACAAATTACTGGAGATGCTTACACTGAGCAATGAGACTAAATTTTAAACCATGTGCAATGCATGAATGCATTCTGGTGCAAAGCCTGTCATCACAAGCTTGTTGCAGCTTGAATGAAGCTACTATTCAATTTTCTGATGAGCTGTCTTTTGAGTGCTAGCCAATATCATGATGTAGTCTTCCTGTTGCTCACTCGTAACACAATAGAACTTGGGATACAGATTTCTGTAGAGTTGTTGACCAAAATTTGGAACAAATTATTATGTCTACAGCCCCCAGCAGGAGCTGATGAAGTTAAAGGGAAGTAATGCAGCTAGTTGCTGCTGTTCATGACGAAGGCGATGTCCTGATACTTTGTGTGTGACACTCACAAGGTTCTGACTGCACTTATTCTTGTCATCTTTCTCTTGATTTGGAAGGAACTGATGTAACTGTTACCTTCAAAGTGTTATGTGGAGTTTTCTCTGCATTCTTCTAGATATGAGTACTGGAATCATCAAATCCCTCAGAAATTTTCTGAATTTTGAGGTGAGCATTTCAAGAAATGCTTGTGATTACATGTTCCAGGGAAGGCTCTGTGGCAGCATGATGTTTCTACCTATTTGCTACATAGACAAGTATTTTTCTGCCATCTCAATTTGTAATTTGATGGAGTGCCAACAAAGTATGCTTGTTTCCATTCTCCGAAGTATTCTGGTTAACAGTAGACAAGACATATCAGTGAAACATAACTAGGTTTGAATCATTTTGTGATGGTGGGTGTGAGGACAAGGAATCCTTTGATGATTTGCTACATGACAGTCTTAAGGAAATCAGTTAATGAAAGTCATAGATTTTCTGGAGCAACAAAGTGAATTAATGCAATTCCAGGGGTGAGCAAATGTGGCAGATGTGGACCCATGCAAGGTGTCAACCAAGGAGCTCCGGTATTGGTTGAGGGAGAATGACAAGCCCATTTTCAGTGTGCATCCAAAGGCTGCCAATCAGTTTGTGAACATGGGGAAACTTGCTTCTATGATTCTTCGCAAGGGTGGGAAACGCAAGGTGAGGGTTCCTCTCCACGTACCATGGCCTCAGTGGTGGTACTCAAAGCTTCTGGAAAATTTGGAATTTGTAAGTGCAAAGCTTCTATTTTCTTTCTGTAGTAGTCTGCTGAATGACATCTTGGAATACAGTGATTATCTTTTGAACTACACTCACAACTTGCCTGGCCTAACCCTCTGCGTAGAGTAAGAATTAGCAAGTGGAAGCAGATCTATGAAGAAGACTGTGCAGACATAGTGAAAGGTACTCTGAGACAGCTTGTGTTTTTGGAACAGTTTGAGGCAGCTAGTGGCTGGGATCTGTTTATCACCAGCCCAGAGGGCATGAATAAGCCATCACTCCCTTCTATGGAGCGCCGTAAATGCATCCGCACAGTCAAGGCACTCTACAACAAGTTTATGATGGAGTACATCCAGGATATTCTCAAGGACATGGGTTTAGAAAGTGATGGTAGCATGGCAGCAGCTGAGATCTCAGATGCTGAAGGCAACGAGGAAGATGATGTTGATGACAATGGCCATGTTGATGCAACAAGTGGTGCCAATGGGGATCGGGATACAGGGCTGTGTACAGGGTCTACTGATCCAAGCAATATATGAGCCTACACCAAAGACTGGGACCCTGCATATCTTTGTGAAGATACCACACAAACGATCAATTTGGTCAGAGACAGTTGTAGCTGTCAAAGAGAAGGTCTGAGATAGATCTATGGCAGCTAGGTCAACATTGTGCAATCAATTCTCCGTTTTCATGTGGTGCTTTTAAATGGTGGTGGTGTGCAAAGACAATGCTGCGTGGAAAATTATCAGGTAATGTTCTCTCACACTGGGACTACAGATTAGATGAAGGTAGCTGTGCCAAGGTCAAGAATTCAGTAGCCACACTGCACACATAAGAAGACGAGTCTGTATTTATATGCTCTGAGAGCAAGAGGCCAACAGACAGTGTGTGTGGGTGTGTGTTCTGTAAGTAATGAAAATTTGGAGCAGAGCTGGAGAGGGCAGACATAACAGGGGAGTCATACAATTCTTCTGAAATCCACATATGGCATTTGTCACGTGAAGTTTTATATGGATGTATTGATCTTAAGCCTCTAAGAGGTCTTTGACTTTGTTTCTACCTTCTACTAGTTCTGTGGATCGCATTGTTGGTGTCAGAAGCAACTGGTTTGTTGTGAGAAGTGTTGTGCTCCAGCCTTAGTGTACGCCAGAATGGGTCTAGTAGGGGCCATTCCTCCTACATAGTAGGAACCTGGCAAGCCCAGTAGCAGTTTCGTTAGGTGGTGACAGGTTCTACCAGGGTCTCCTTGAGAGCATAGCTGGTCTTGCCACCAGTAATTCCTATCTCAAGCTTGTTCTCCACTGGCATTACAAATGAAAGTGGCCACACCAAAACTGGAACCAGCAGATGGCTGCCTGAGCCATCTAGGAAAAAACCTGAAATAGTGCCTGAATAAGACACCCAAACATGATAGATACTGACACTTTGTGGCATGGCCCAAGTGTAGGGTAGCCTCTGGGTTGGGGAATTCCTAAAATTAGGGGCCTAGGATGAGGTGGTAGCCAAGTTTGGCCCCACATTTTGGGAACACCCCCCTTCCTATGGGCATTAACCACTGGGAAGCATGAGGTGAACCTTATTGTCAGACTAAACATATGTAGATTGTAAGGGGGTAGGGTAGGAAGGATCTTACACCTACTATTTAGGAGTGGTAAGGAAGGACCTTACTTAAGTAGCCTTGTCCTAGTCCCCTCATTTTGGGAATGCCCTGACTGGTGGGGCTTTCCTGCCATGAAGCACTATGCAAACCTATACCATAAGCCCAAACATACATGACACTTGAGGTGGTAGGAGTAGGAGGGATTTACACCTTCTATTTAAAGTGGTAGGGACCTTACATAACTAGGAGTATGGCCCAACCACTCCTAAGTAGTAGGTGTGAAATCCTTCTTTTTTTCTAGGAGGGATATTTAGTGAAATAAGGTGTCCTCCAAATACACAAGGAGATTTTTCAAGTGCTTTATGACATACTGGAGTTGCACACAAAACATTGGGCTATGAAGGAAAAACATTATGGGGACAATGTTAGTTATATGGAGAAATTGAAAGTTGAAGGGAGAGCAATTATAGAGCAATTATTACTTTCAATGAACTTATAATGAAGGTTTGGCCAATGCAAAAGTGGGGCCCAAAAGAGTAAGGCAATGAAACCTTATGCTTGTCAACAAGCTTCTGAAACACCATTTGCCAACCTGTTGGGATTGAATTTCATTGTATTCTTTCTCCAAAGTCTTAGACTATGGTGGAAATGACACATTTGAATTTTCAGGTCTATCTCCTTCCAGTTTATGATCTCTATGGAAATAATGCATTGGAATTTCTAGGAGTAAGGGGTGAAAGCACACTATGGTGACCCCCTTTGGGGTGTGACATTGCATTGCTTTCCAAGGATGTGCATATTTAAGTGTATTTCATCTCAAACTTTTAACAGATTTTTACCAAAAAATTGCATATTATGTTAGAATATAATCTAAGCAAAAAATTAGAAAAAAGATTTCATTCCATTTTATAAATTGAGAGATTTGAATATATTTGTGCAAACAAAGGTAGTGTACATGTGTATTCAAAAATATAAATATATTTCAATTTAAATGGTTTGAATACCAAATGACTAAATTGAAATTTTTTATTTCAAAAAATGAGTTTTTTTAACAAAGATGTAATAATAAGTGATAAATTCGAGATTTGACAAATAATCATGTTCATGTAAAAGATGACGAACGTAACTAGATGAGTTACATTTTAAATATTATTGAAATTGATTATTTTGAGTAATGAAACATTAAAATTAATGCATTGAACACAAAATAGTGGCCTTATTAGACCAATGTATATTATAAATATACCCATGGATATTTCAATATAGATAATGAAACATTTTTTGTTTAAATAATATTATATAACATATTTTTGTAAAAATAATAGTTATAAGGTCCAAAAATCAAAATTAATATTCAAAATTAAATGTACCATACTTTTGAAACAATTATATTGCATGTACTATAATACAATATCCAAAAGTGCCCCAAAAGGGATCAACACAATGTGCTTTCACCTACCCTTGTGTGCCAAAGTGATTGGTATATCTTTGAAAAGCCTTGAAAACATTAGAACAATGAAAAAAAATCTATACATTTTAGTGATTTTTTTCACTTTCCTAACATTGCATCATTAGTTAACACCTCAAGAGGGATTTAACATTAAATAACAACAGGTTTTTAGAACTTGTCTAAACAATGAAACAACTAATTTTTAAAATGCTACCAAATTAAAATCATGATCCAAATGTGGCAAAAAAATTCCCATATAATTTTTTTCATAGATTTGGTAAATGTTTTTTCAAAAAAATAGAACTTTTGATAAAATATTCCTTCTTCTTTTTTTGCATGTTAGTGAAATTTTTCACCCAAGAAAAAAACTTTTATGCACTTCATCCAATCTTATCCTTGCTTACAATCAATCAAATAAAGAAATTTTAATATCACAAGGGAAGGAAAAGAATGGGAAGAATTGGCCATTGTCCATCATAATTTTGATTTGTAAAATCCAAGAGGTTTGTGAAAAGGTATGCATCAAACAAAGGATTCAAATAAATAAACATCAATATTTCTATTATATTAATTTATTAGAACCATATGATCATGCCAACATGTTCCCATTCCTTATTATGCATGAATCCACTATAATTCACTTTTGGTGCATATGCATAAGGTGATCTTGTGTAATTATGAAATTTAGTGCCATGAAAATGATTTAGATCTTGAATGGGTCCATATAATATTTTTGTGTGAAAATTGTTGTTGTTAACAAAAATCACTTTGGTTTGGGGTTTTGATCTAACCAAATTTATTTGCATTCACACAACCTTTAATCCACTTACATTGTTTTTTCATAACTTCAAAGACAACAAAATTAAATGGCCCACAAATAATCAACTTGACAATATCCATTGAAATA
>Ga0116226_10002883_pt1 | contig 15105 bp, 12 predicted proteins | sample S1TSphfallax_FD_89692 | JGI IMG/M metagenome (GOLD analysis project Ga0116226, IMG submission 89692) | Host-associated microbial communities from peat moss isolated from Minnesota, USA - S1T2_Fa - Sphagnum fallax MG | ecosystem: Host-associated > Plants > Peat moss > Unclassified | place: USA...
CTTGGACTTGCCGCGTTTTCGCCTCAGCTCCGGCCCTCGAAGAATTCCTTTACCTTTGCGAAGAACCCTTCATGTTCCGGGCTTCCAGTTTTGTGGGATTTGGATTCCGCCTCGAACTCCTCCAGCAATTCGCGCTGGCGGCGGGTGAGGTTCTGCGGCGTTTCCACGGCGACCTGGATATACATATCGCCACGCTGCGTGCTCCGCAGCACGGAGAAGCCTTTGCCGCGCAGCCGGAACTGGTCGCCAGTCTGCGTGCCAGCTGGGATTTTTACCTTCGCGGCGGTGCCGTCGATCGCCGGTACTTCAACCTCGCCGCCCAAGGCCGCCTGCGTCATGCGCAGCGGCACGCGGCAGAAGATATTTGCCCCGTCGCGCTGGAAAATCCCATGGGTGCTGACGGAGACGTGCACGTAGAGATCACCCGGCGGCGCGCCTTTCGGGCCCGCCTCGCCTTCGCCGGAGAGCCGGATGCGCGTGCCATCTTCCACCCCTGCGGGGATCTGTACGGAGAGCGTCTTCTCGCGCGGCACGGTGCCGGCCCCTGCGCAAACGCGGCAAGGATTACGTACGACGCGGCCGGACCCGCCGCAGGTGGGGCAGGTGCGTTCCACCAGGAAGAAGCCCTGCTGCGCACGCACACGTCCCGCACCCCCGCACGTCCCGCAAGTATCCGCGCCGGCGTTTTTATCCGAAGATCCGGTGCCCGTGCAGGCATCGCAGGTCATGCGGGTGGAAACCCGCACATTGGTTTTAACCCCGGTAAAGGCTTCTTCCAGGTCGATCTCGACCTGGGCGCGGATATCCGCGCCGGCCTGCGCCCGCTCGCCACCGCCGCGCCGGCCGCCACCGAACATCTGCTCAAAAATATCGCCGAGCCCGCCTTCAAACCCAAAACCGCCAGCGCCGCCGCCGGCCCCTGGTCCGCCATTCTCAAACGCCGCATGCCCGTAACGGTCATAAGCCGAGCGTTTCTGGTCGTCCTTCAGCACATCATAGGCCTCGTTCAGTTCCTTGAACTTGGCTTCGGACTTCGCATCCCCCGGGTTGCGGTCCGGATGATACTGCATCGCGAGCTTGCGATACGCTTTCTTCATCTCTTCGGCGCTGGCACCGCGCTCAACGCCCAAAATGGCGTAATAATCCTGTTTTGCCATGACGGCGCTGTGTTCCTTGAGAAAGAGTCTAAAACCGAAAAATCCCGGGGCATTGCCCCGGGATCAAATCACTTACCTGAGATGTGAGCGTTCAGGCGGATTTCTTTTTGTCGTCGACTTCTTCGAAATCCGCATCGACGATTTTCTCGCCGTTCGGCCCCGCCTCGGTCTGCGGGGCAGATTGTGCGCCGGCTTGCGCCGCCGCCTCGGCCTGGGCCTTGTACATCGCCTCGCCCAGCTTCATCGCCGATTGAGAGAGCCGTTCGCCCGCAGCCTTCAGCGCCTCGGCATCGCCGCCCTCCAGCGCCGACTTGGCCGCAGCGACCGCCGCCTCAGCTTCACCCTTATCCTGCGCGGAGACATTATCCCCGGCTTCCTTCAGGGTTTTCTCAACCTGGTTGACCATCGCCTCGGTCTGGTTGCGAGCTTCGACCGCCTCGCGCCGTGCCTTGTCGGCCGCCGCATTCTCCTCGGCATCGCGCACCATCCGTTCGATATCAGCATCGGACAGACCGCCTGAAGCCTGGATGCGGATCTGCTGCTCCTTGCCTGTGGCTTTATCCTTCGCCTGCACCGAAACAATGCCGTTCGCATCGATATCGAACGTCACCTCGATCTGCGGCACGCCGCGCGGGGCGGAGGGGATGCCGGTCAGGTCGAAATTGCCGAGCAGCTTGTTGTCGGCGGCCATTTCGCGCTCACCTTGGAACACTTTAATGGTCACCGCCGTCTGCCCGTCATCGGCGGTCGAGAAGGTCTGACTCTTTTTGGTCGGGATCGTCGTGTTGCGGTCGATCAACCGCGTGAACACGCCGCCCAGCGTCTCGATGCCCAACGAAAGTGGGGTCACGTCGAGCAGCAGAACGTCTTTCACATCGCCCTTCAGCACCGCGCCCTGAATGCCCGCACCGATCGCCACGACTTCATCGGGGTTCACGTTGCGCGCAGGTTCCTTGCCGAAGAAGTTCTTCACCAGCTCGATGACTTTCGGCATGCGCGTCATGCCGCCGACCAGAATGACCTCGTTGATCTCACCGGCCGTCACACCGGCATCCTTCAACGCCGCGCGGCACGGCCCGAGGGTCCGTTCGATCAGGTCTTCGACGAGTGATTCCAGCTTCGCGCGCGTCAGCTTCAGAACGAGATGCTTCGGCCCGGAGGCATCCGCGGTAATGAACGGCAGGTTGATCTCGGTTTCCTTGGAGGAGGAAAGCTCGATCTTCGCCTTCTCCGCGGCTTCCTTCAGCCGCTGCAGCGCCAGCTTGTCTTTGCGCAGGTCGATTCCCTGGTCGCGCTTGAACTCGTCGGCCAGATAGTCGATCACGCGCTGGTCGAAATCCTCACCCCCCAGGAAGGTATCGCCATTGGTCGATTTCACCTCGAACACGCCGTCGCCCAGTTCGAGCACGGAAATATCGAAGGTACCGCCACCAAGATCGTAAACCGCGATGGTCCCTGCATTCTTCTTGTCCATGCCATAGGCAAGGGCAGCAGCAGTCGGCTCGTTGATGATCCGCAACACTTCAAGGCCAGCGATCTTGCCGGCATCCTTCGTCGCCTGGCGCTGCGCGTCATTGAAATAGGCGGGCACGGTGATCACGGCCTGGGTCACGGTCTCGCCCAAATAGGCTTCTGCGGTCTCTTTCATCTTGGTCAGGATGTAAGAGCTGATCTGCGAGGGCGAATATTTCTGGCCCTTCGCCTCAACCCAGGCATCCCCGCTATCGCCGCGCACGATCGCATACGGCACCATGCCCTTATCCTTGGTCACGGTCGGGTCGTCGTAGCGGCGGCCGATCAGGCGCTTCACAGCGTAAAGCGTATTGGTTGGGTTGGTCACGGCCTGCCGCTTGGCGGACTGGCCGACGAGACGCTCGCCCGAATCGCTGAACGCAACCATGGACGGGGTGGTGCGCGCACCTTCCGAATTCTCGATCACGCGGACATCCTTGCCCTCCATGACCGCAACGCAGGAATTGGTGGTACCGAGATCGATACCGATAACTTTACTCATGCTTTTTCGCTCCTATGCAGCGGATTACCCCAGCCCGAAGCACCGGTGGCAATCCCTTGAACAACGATTCCTGATGTATTCAAACCCCAACCGGGGCACAAGGGGATTCTTCGCAACCCCGCAATTTTAGCCATGCCGGGCCGCCAAACGCCGGCTATTGCGGCACCCAGACGAAATCGGTGATTGCCTGCGCCAGCTCGATATCCTTCTTCGTCACCCCGCCCGCATCATGCGTGTTCAGGGTGATCTCCACCTTGTTATACACGTTCGACCAGTCCGGATGATGATCCGCCTTCTCCGCCAGCAGCGCCACATGCGTCATGAAGGACCATGCCTCGGCGAAGGTCTTGAACTTGAAGGACTGGTGGATGGACTTCCCATCCGCCGCCAGCGCCCATTTACCGGGAAGATGCTTCAACGCGTCGGAACTCAGTACTTGCATGGCGAACTCCTCATTTTTGTTCTTCCGCACCTAAGCGCGCCGGACGGCCGTGCAAGGCCATGGTTCCGAATTCACAAAAAAGATGCTTCTACCCCAGGCTCCAGGCCAGAATCGCCTTTTGCGCATGCAGCCGGTTCTCCGCCTCATCGAATACGACCGAGGCTGGGCCGTCGATCACCTCGGCGGCCACCTCTTCCCCGCGATGCGCGGGCAGGCAATGCATGAAAATCGCATCCTCCGCCGCCTGGGCCATGAGCGCCCTGGTGACCTGATATGCTCCGAAAGCTGCCGCGCGCGCCGCCGCCTGGTCGTCCGAATCGGCCATGCTGAGCCAGGTATCCGTCACCACGCAGCGCGCGCCGCGCACGGCCTCCACCGGGTCGGTCGTGACGCTCACGTCAGCGCCCTCCGCCTGCGCCCATTCCAGCACGTCCGGATTGGGCTGATACCCTTCAGGGCAGCCCAGGCGGAGCGAAAACCCGAACCGCGCCGCCGCCTCGATGAACGACGTCGCGACGTTATTGCCATCCCCCACCCAGGCGATGATCTGCCCGCCCACTTTCCCGCGATGTTCCTCGAAGGTGAGGATATCCGCCATAATCTGGCAGGGATGGGAGAGTTCCGTCAGCCCGTTGATGATCGGCACGCTGGCATAGCGTGCCATTTCGTGCAGTTTCGACGCGCTATCCGTCCGCAGCATGATCCCATCCACATAGCGAGACAGCACCTGGGCGGTATCGCAGATCAGCTCGCCCCGGCCGATCTGCATGTCCCGCGAGGAGAGCACGATCACGTCGCCGCCCAGCTCGCGCATCGCGACTTCGAAGGAGACACGCGTCCGGGTAGAGGGTTTCTCAAAAATCATCGCCAGCGTCTTGCCTGCCAGCATTTTTTTCGCGGTCCGCCGCGTGCGCTTGAGCCGCGCCGCGTCGTCCAGCAGGGCGCGCAGCTGCGCGGTGGTGAAGTCCTTGAGGTCCAGAAAATGCCGGGGGGAGCCTCCCCGCAACTCCAGCACCGCGCTCACTTTGCCGCCACCGGCATGGGGCTTGGCAGGCAGCGCCGCGCGGCGCGGTCGAGCAGCGCCAGCGCCTCGTCGCATTCCGCCCTCCCGATGATGAGCGGTGGCACCAGCCGCAGCACATTATCCCCGGCGGCAACGGTCAGCAGCCCTTCCACCGTCGTCGCGTTCTGCACCTCGCTATTCGGCACCGCGCATTTCAGCCCGCAGATCAGCCCCGCCCCCCGCGCCTCGATGAAAACGCTCGGATAGCGTGCGCAGAGGTCCACCAGCCCGCGCCAGAGATAGCGCGCGGTATCGTCCACGCCATCCAGAAATCCCGGAGCCAGAATCACGTCGAGCACCACATTCCCCGCCGCGCAGGCGAGCGGGCTGCCGCCGAAGGTCGTGCCATGGCTGCCCGGCACCAGCGCTTTGGCGACATGCTCCTTCGCCAGCACCGCCCCCATCGGGAACCCGCCGGCAACACCTTTGGCGACCGAAAGCACATCCGGCTCGATCCCGGCCCATTCATGGGCGAAGAGTTTCCCGGTGCGCCCCATGCCGCATTGCACCTCATCCAGCCCGAGCAAAATGCCGAATTCGTCGCAGGTCGCCCGCAAATCCCGCAAGAACTGCAGGGATGCCGGGCGAATACCGCCTTCGCCCTGCACCGGCTCGATCAGAATCCCCGCCGTTTGCGGCGTGATCGCGGCGCGCAGCGCGTTCAGGTTATTGAACGGCACATGGTCGAACCCATCCACCTGCGGCCCAAATCCGGCGAGGTATTTCGCATTGCCCGTCGCCGCCAGCATCGCCAATGTGCGGCCATGGAACGCGCCTTCGAAGCAGATCACCCGCGTGCGCTCCGGCTTTCCAGCGTCATGCATGGTTTTGCGCATGGCCTTCACCAGCCCCTCATTGGCCTCGGCGCCGGAATTGCAGAAAAATACCGAATCCGCGAAGCTCGCATCCACGAAACGCTGTGCCAGACGCTCGGCGGCCGGCACCTGATATAGGTTCGAGACATGGATCACCTTCGCGGCTTGCTCGGCAATCGCTGCCGCCAAACCCTGATGCCCATGGCCGAGCGAAGATGTCGCGATGCCAGCACCGAAATCCAGAAAGCGTCGCCCCTGCGTGTCGAACAGATAGGCACCTTCCCCATGCTCGAAAGCGAGGTTGGCCCTGTTATAGTTCGGCATTAGCGCAGCGATCATGGATGTGCTTTCAAGAGCGGAAAGCACGGAATATTGCGCAAATGAACCCAAAAAGTCAAATTTCGACCCGTTTGAAGCTCGCCGCCATCATCATTGTTTGCGCGCTTCCCTCCTGCGGCGAAGCTTTCGCCATCCTATGGGGCGAGCGTCACGGCCATACCGGCAAGGCGCTGCGCGACGGGCTGGATTTCTGGGCGGGCGGGTTTCTGGCGCGGAATCACCAACTTCCCATGCTGTTCGATCCGCTGGCCTATCAGAGCTTCCTCGCCGGACTCTACGGCAAGCTGCCCTACCATCTATGGAGCTACCCGCCCAACTACCTGCTGGTGGCGTCCGGGTTCGATTGGCTCTCCCCCTGGCATGCCGTGTTCGCCTTCGATGCGGTTTCGCTGCTGCTCCTGGTTTTCGTTTTGCGCCTCGCGGGCCAGTCCTGGTGGTTCGCCGCCGCGATGGTCGCCAGCCCCGCCAGCCTGGAGAACGCGATGGAACACCAGAACGCTGCCCTGCTCACCGCGCTCATCGGCGGCGGATTGCTGCTCCTGCGCCGCCGCCCGCGTTTGGGCGGGGTGCTGATCGGGCTTGCGACGATCAAGCCACAGCTAGGCCTCGTGCTGCCGTTGGTGCTGTTCCGCCGCGCGCCCATCGCCGCTGTTTATGCTGTGCTGGCCGCCTTGGCACTTGCCGCGGCCTCGCTCTATGTGTTCGGCCGCAGCGCCTGGGAGGGTTTTCTGCATTTCACCAGCCCCGCCATGAGCAATGTGCTGCTCACCGGCCAGCCGCCGGATTTCGCGGGCGGCCTGATCAGCGTTTTCGCACTGGCTCGCCCGCTCGGCGTGCATCCGGCGCTCATCATCCAGGGCATCGTGACGCTGGCGGCTATTCTGGCCGCCATCCAGGCCCGTTCCGTGCCGCGCATCCTCATCCTCGCCGCGCTCGCCAGCCCCTATCTGCACGACTACGACCTGCTCGGCGTGACGCTTGCCGTGGCATTGCTGATGCAGGACCGGCTGGCGCATCGATTCGCACCGTTCGAGCCGGTGCTGTTCTTCCTCGTCTGGTTCGGCCCTGGCCTGTTGCCCTGGCAGCCGCAATTCGCCCATGCGGTGCCGCTCATGCTCTCTCTGCTCTTGGCAAGCACGTTCTGGCGTGGTGGACTCAGCCTATGCGACTCCTCACAGGCTCTGCCCGGCTCGCCGGCGTCATCGGCTGGCCGGTCGCCCATTCCCGCTCCCCCCGGCTCCACGGCACCTGGCTGAACCGCCACGGGATTGACGGCGCCTATCTCCCGCTGCCCGTCGCCCCAGAGAATTTTGCTGAAACGGTCCGCGCATTAGCCCAGGCCGGTTTCGCGGGCGTGAATGTCACGATCCCGCATAAGGAAGCCGCGCTGGCAATCTGCGACTGGGTGGACGATTTCGCCAGCCGCGTCGGTGCTGTGAACACGTTGGTCTTCCGCAACGGCATTGAAGGTTTCAATACCGATGGCTACGGATTCATCGAAAACCTACGCGCCCATGGCGTGAATCCCGCCGCAGGCCCGGCACTCATCCTTGGCGCTGGCGGCGCCGCGCGGGCGATTGCCGCCGCCTTGCAGGATGCCGGCGCGCATGTCACGCTCTGCAACCGTACGCCAGAGCGCGCCGCGGCGCTGGCGGCGCATCTGCCGCCCGCGCGCATTTTGCCCTGGGAGGCGCGCGAGTCCGCGGTCAAGGATTTTGCGTTGCTGGTGAACACCACGTCGCTCGGCATGGCCGGCCATCCGCCGTTGGACATGTCGCTCGCCTTGGCGCCGGCAGCACTCGCGGTCGCGGATATCGTCTACGCCCCGCTGGAAACCGCATTGCTCGCCCAGGCCCGGGCGCAGAACCTCAAAGCGGTCGAGGGGTTGGGCATGCTGCTGCATCAGGCCGTGCCGGGTTTCGCCGCCTGGTTCGGCCTCACCCCGGTTGTCGATGAAGACCTGTACCGGATCGTGGCTGCATGATCGTCATCGGCCTGACCGGCGGCATTGGCATGGGCAAATCCACCGTGGCGAAAATGTTCGCCGCCCATGGCATTCCCTCCTTCAACGCGGATGAGGCGGTGCATCGGCTGCAAGCACCCGGCGGGCGCGCCATTCCGGCGCTTGCCGCCGCTTTCCCCGGCACCGTGGCGCATGGCGTGCTCAACCGCGCGAAGCTGCGCGCACAGGTGCTGAAAAGCGACGCCGCGATGCGCCGGCTGGAGGCGATCATGCATCCGCTGGTGCATCAGGCGGAAGCAAAGTTCCGCGCCCGCGCCTACCGCACGCAGCGGCGCATCGTGCTGCTGGACATTCCGCTGTTGTTCGAGACCGGCGGGCAGGGGCGCTTTAAAAAAACCATCACGGTCTCTGCGCCGCGGGATGTGCAGTTCCGTCGCGTGCTGCAACGCGGTCTGCCGCCCGAACAAATCGAGGCGATCATCGCCCGCCAGATGCCCGATGCGATGAAACGGCTTCACGCCGATTTCGTCATCCCGACCGGCCTTTCCAAATTCCACACCATCCGCGCGGTGCGCCGCATCATTAAGGAGCTCCGCGCATGAGCCGTTCCGTTCTGTTCGATACCGAGACCACCGGTTTCGACCCGCTGACCGGCGACCGGGTGATCGAGATCGCCGCCATCGAACTCATCAACGACCTGCCGACCGAAAAGCAGTTCCATGTGCTGCTGGACCCGGAACGCGACATTCCTTCCGAGAGCACGAAGGTCCACGGCATTACCAGCGCGCATGTCGAGGGCAAGCCCAAATTCGCGGAAATTGCCGATGCCATGCTGGCGTTTTTCGGCGATGCGCCGCTGGTCGCGCATAACGCGCCATTCGACTTCAACTTCATCGATGCAGAGCTGGCGCGCATCAAACGCCCCGGCCTTGGCCGCGAGCGGATGATCGACACGCTGGTGCTGGCCAAAACGCGCTTTCCAGGGATGCCCAACAGCCTGGACGCGCTCTGCCGCCGCTTCGAGATCGATCTCTCGGCCCGCACCACGCATAACGCGCTGCTGGACTGTAAGCTGCTGGCCGAAGTCTATGTGGAACTCACCGGCGGCCGGCAGCGCGGGCTGGTGCTGGAGACCGAGCAGGGACTCGCCTTCGCGCAATATGCGCTGGCTGGAGCCCGCACGCCGCGCCTGATGATCGTGGACGAGGCTACACGTGCCGCCCATGCCGCCTTCATCACCCGGTTGAAGGACCCGGTCTGGCACAAGATCGAACCGCCGCCTCCGGCATAATGCCGGGCTTCAGCCGGGCGGCGGTTCGCCCATTGCAGCCAGCATTTCCCGTGCCTCACGTAAATCAGGAAATTCAAAATCTTCCGTGAACCGGGCATGAATTGGCGCCAGCAACGCGCGTGCCGCCGCCATGCGGTTTTGCCGCTGATAAAGCCGCGCGAGCGAAATGGCGACATGCAATTCCCACAGCAATGCTGATTGCGCGCGTGCCAGGGAAAGCGCGCGGTCCAGAATGGATTCCGCCTCCGCCTGATCGGCGCCTTGCATCGCCAACATGATATCGGCCTTCAGCCGTAATATCTCCGGCGTGCGAAAGACGTGGCCGGGTCGCATCTCCACCGCCAGCGCGCGGTCGACCGTCGTCAGCGCTTCCTCCAACGCGCCGGATTTGAAAAGCCCCAAGGCCAAAGCGTGCAGCTGACCGGCAAAAAATGGCAATGGGGGCGATTTTTCCAACCCCTCTATACATTCGCGCAGCTGCGCGATGCCGTATCCAGGCGCGCCCTGCCGAGCCAATAAAATGCCCGCATAGCCATCGGACATGACGGTCATCGGGATCGAATATTTCTCGTTCGTCGCGGCGAATGTTTCGATCACATGGGCTGCCGCCTGCCAGTCGCCAGCCCATGCAAACACCTCGAAATTCCAGATGCAGGCGAGGACGATTGCCAACGGATCGGCGGTCGCGGCAACCTTCGCCATCGCGTCATGGGCCAGGATACGGCCTCGGTCCGGAAAGCCCATGAGCGTGGTAATCCGCGCCATCACGTATCTGGTCTGCTCGATACCGCGGGTTATAATGGAATCGACTTCGGACGCCGGGATGTTTTTCTGCAGCCGCAGCGCGGCATCGCAATAGCGTAAGGCGGCGGCTTGGTTGCCCAGCACATGATGGATGATGCCAAGCTCCCCCTCCGCCGCCGCCATACGGGTTGGCTCGCCATAGCCCGCGGCCACGTGGGCATTTTTTTCCGCCCATGACAACGCACGCTGAAAATCGCCGACGCGGAGAAATTCGTTACGCAGATTGGCGGAAGCTTCCAGCTGGTTAAAATAATCTTTGTGTTGTTCGGCAAGCTCGAAAGCACGGCTTAAGGCCGCATAGCTCTCATCAGGTGGTCCGAGGACGGTTTTCTTAGCGCTGGCGACGAAGAGCTGTAACACCATCTCCTCATAGGAGGAGAGCATTTCCGTAGGCAAAGCGAGGAGTGCGGTACGGCATAATCGCTGGCATTCGTCCCACAGAAACAGCCGTGAGAGCAGCGGCGCGGCCGTGGAAGCGAGCATGACGCCGGTTACCTTATCGCCGCCGGGTGAGAAACACCAGGCAAGAGCGGCGCGTATATTGCCCAGCTCCACGCTATAGGTTGCGAGTTCCTCGGGCGGCATGAGAGTCACCCGGTCGGCAACATCGCGGCTCAGCAGCTCCGCGTAATAGCGCGCATGCCGCCGTGCGAGCGAATCCGCGCTATCCGGGCTGGCGAGCTTGGTTGAAGCGTATTGGCGCGTCATTTCCAGCATGCGGTAACGGCTTGGCATGTTGGCGGCATTGGGCGTGATGAGGGATTTTTCGACGAGGCTGGCAATGCCTTCAAGAATGAGCGTATCGTCGAGCCCGTCTGCCGCCAGGACGCTGCGCGCTGCGGCAAGCGAGAACGAACCCGCGAAGACGGACATCCGGCAAAACGTTTCGCGCTCGGTATTGTTCAGCAGGTTGAAGCTCCAATCGAGTGTCGCATCCAAAGTGAGATGGCGCGCCGGCGCGGTGCGTCGGCCACGCCACAGGATGCGGAAACGCCCGTCCAATTGTTCGGTCACTTCCTCCAGCCCGAACGTGCCAACCCGGCTGGCCGCGAGTTCGATGGCAAGGGCGATACCGTCCAGCTTGCGGCAGATTTCGGCCACCATCGGCATATCCTGATCCTTCAGCACGAACGGGCCCGCGCTGGCGGCGACACGGTCCAGGAAAAGCTCGATTGCGGAGAATTCAGCGGCATTGGCCAGGCTGACTTCGGCGCCTTCATCTGGAACAGCCAGCGGTTCCAGCCAGTGCACATGTTCACCCTCAACCTGCAGCGGCTCCCGGCTGGTCGCAAGAATCCTTACGAAATAGGTTTGCGTGATAATCTGCTCGGCCAGCATCGCGGCCCCCTCGATCAAATGTTCGCAGCCATCCAGCAAGATAAGGAGGCGTTGCTCGCGAAGGAAGGAGACGAGGCTGGGCAGCGGATCGCTGAGTGGGGCGGAGATGCCGAGCGAAGACGCGACCATCCCCGGCAGCAAAGCGGCATCGCGGATGGCGGTGAGGTCGATGAAATACGCAGCTTGTGAGCTTGCGGCGAGCATTTCATGCGCCACTGCCACCGCCAATGTGGTTTTGCCGATGCCGCCTGGCCCGGCGATGGTCACGAAGCGTTTTTGCGTGAGCGCCGCAGCGAGGTCCTCGATGAGCGGCAGGCGCCCGACCATGCGGGCGAGCCTTGCCGGCAGGCTTGCAGATGGCTGGTCGGCGGCGGCCAAAACGGGTTGTGGTTGCGGGGCGAGCTCTTCATCCTGGAAGACCGGCATGATGAAGCAATAGCCACGCCCAGGCACATTTTTAATATAGGTGGCTTCCGGGTGCAGCTCCGCCAGCGTTTTGCGCAGCACCGCGATTTGTACCCGCAGGTTGCGGTCATCAGCAGCCGTGTCACGCCAAACGCGGCGCACCAGATCCCGTTGGGTCACGACCTCGCCGGCATTTTCCGCCAGGATGATTAAAATATCGAGCGCCCGGCTACCCAGCTGAATGGGGGTTCCGTTGTATTCGAAGGAACGGCTGGACTTAACCAGTTTGAATGGACCAAAGGATAGTTTTTCGGCCGGCCGCGTCTCGCCTACAGGCATCAACCAGCGCTCCCTAAGCCCTGTTTTATCAGGGGTCTATGTAAAACTGCCGTGCCGGCGTCTCCATGTTCATCATTCATTTTAGAAATAGCACAGAACACCGGGTTCAAGCGGTAATAAATCATCAATCCATGGCAATGCCAGCAGTAGCAGGGGTCAGGTACCGAGCATGACTATCCAGTTTCGCCCCCACCGAATGCACCTATCTGTTAAGTCGCATACTCAAAGTTGCATCGATCTGCGGGCACGAGATTTTGTTACGTTGAGGTTATGCTTGTTGGCCCTAAGCCGGGGTTATATTTTTTTAATGATCATGTTGGGGGGCCGGTGGAGGCTGGAAAGGTCAGTCTTACTTATGCGTTTTGCCGGCACGATCCAGACTCTCGAATTCGGAATCGGAGAGTTCGATGTTCGCCGCAGCGATATTTTCTTCGAGATGGGCGAGCCGGGAAGTGCCGGGAATCGGCAGCATCACCGGACTACGCTTGAGGACCCAGGCGAGCGCAATCTGACTCGGCTTGGCGCTGTGCTTTGTCGCGATGGCGTCCAGCAGACCGCCAGGCTTTGCGAGATCGCCGGCAGCAAGGGGAAACCAAGGGATGAAACCGATACCCTTGTCGGCGCAATGGTTCAGCACTTTCTCGCTGCCCCGGTCGATCAGGTTGTAGCGGTTCTGCACAGTGGCGATGGGGAAGACTTTGGATGCGGCGGCGATATCATCCACCGAGACCTCGCTCAGCCCCGCATGTCGGATCAGCCCATCATCCAGCAGTTTTTTAATGACGCCGAACTGCTCGCCGCGCGGTACTTTCGGGTCGATGCGGTGCAACTGCCAAAGGCCAATTTGTTCCAACCCCAGATTGCGCAGGCTTTTATGCACCTGCTGGATCAGATATTCCGGCCGGCCGACCGGTACCCAGACATTCGGCCCGGTGCGCGTCAGCCCGCCTTTCGTGGCAACAAGTGTGCCGGGATAAGGGTAGAGGGCCTCACGGATGAGGCGTTCCGAGACGTCTGGCCCGTAAGAATCGGCTGTATCGATGAAGTTGACGCCAAGATCGGGCAGCGCCTGTAGAGTGCGGATGGCCTCCGCACGATCGGCCGGTTCGCCCCAGATCCCCGGGCCGGTGATGCGCATGGCCCCGAAACCCAGCCGGTTGACGGCAATTTCGCCGCCGATTTTGAACAGACCGGCAGCCGAAGCGTTGAGGGATGCCATATTATTTCCTCCGAGGATGCTCAATCTATACCGGGACCGGGGCTGCACTGGCAATGCAGCTACCGTAATGTGATAAACGGAATTTGAATGGTACACGAATAGACGCCCGCGGCGTTGTTGAGTACACCATATAATATTCTACAGCGCCGCGATTTCATTCAGAAATTTCAATAAATATAACGTTAGTTGGTTAGATTGAAGCGATGACGGAAGAGAAGATGGTCGATTCCCCGTGCAAGCAGAGTTGCCGGCTGCATGAGAAGCTCCAATGGTGCCTCGGCTGCGGTCGTAGCCTTGAAGAGATCGCCCAATGGCCCGAGGCAGGGAACGGGCTGAAACGAAACATTCTCGCCCGTTTGCCGCTGCGACGGCTGATTCTCTCCGGGCTACGAGATGTTCTGGACTAATATAGTGTTAGCCTCATTCAGCCAGGCTGCGCAGATGGTGGTCGGCATTGCCAAATTGCTGCTCCAGCATGGTCAGCCTTTTGAAGTAATGGCCTGACTGATATTCCATGGTCATGCCGATGCCGCCATGCAGCTGAGTGGCCTCCTGGCCGATGAAGCGTGCCGCGTGGCCGATTTGCACCTTGGCGCTGGCGATGGCGCGGTGGCGTGCGGCATCTTCCTCGTCTGCCATCAGCGCCGCGTAGATCGCCATGGAGCGAGACTGCTCCAGCATGATCTGCATATCCACCGAGCGATGCTGGAGCACCTGGAAGCTGGCAATCGGCACGCCGAACTGCTTGCGCGTTTTGAGGTATTCGACCGTTAGTTTCACGAGCGCCGCCATTGCGCCCACAGCCTCCGCGCAAAGCCCGGCAATCGCCATGTCGACCCCGCGCGAAAGCAGCGTCAGCCCGCCATGCAGCTTGCCCAGAATGTTGGCGGCGGGCACACGCGCCTGGGCGAGCGAGAGTTCGGCGGCCTGTGTGCCGTCCTGCATCTTGTAGCTGCGGCGCGATAGCCCAGGCGTGCCGGCTTCCACCAGAAAAAGCGTGATGCCGTGAGGCTCGCGCCGGTTGCCTTGCGTGCGCGCGGAGACGATGAAGGCATTCGCGGCACCGCCTCCGATGACGATGCTTTTCTCGCCCTCCAGCACGTAATCCTCGCCATCCTTGCGCGCGGCCAGCGAAACATCGTGCAGATCATCGCGCGCGCCGCGTTCGGTCTGCGCCAGCGCGAGAATTTTGCTGCCATCTGCGAGCCGGGGAATCCAGACATCCGAGAGTGAAGGGTTTTCGGCATGTTTCAGGATTTCACCGCAGAGGATGACGGAGGTGAGGTAAGGCTCCAGCGCCAGCGCGCCGCCCAAGGCTTCCATCACCAGCATGGTCTCGACCGCGCCGCCGCCGAACCCGCCCTGGGATTCTGGGAAGGGAAGGGCGAGAATGCCCGCCTGCGCATATTCCGCCCAGATCGCGGGTTCAAACCCGTTGGGTTGGGATTGGTAGGTTTTGCGTTTGGTGAAGTCGCCATAATGCGTGGCGAGGAGCTTGCCGAGGGATTCCTGTAGGAGGCGCTGGTCATCGGTGAGGTCGAAATCCATGTTTTATCCTCTGGGCGGTCGGGAGATGAAGCGGTCTTGGATGGCCGGTATGTGCCGGCCATGATGGTGGGCCGTTAGAAACCCAGTATGGCTTTGGCGATGATGTTGCGCTGGATTTCGTTGGATCCGCCATAGATCGAGACTTTGCGCCAGTTGAAATAGGTCGGCGCAGCGGAGGCAGCATAATCCGGGCCGATCGGCGGCTCGTTGCTCTGGTCCTCATCATCGAGCGAATTGGGGAAGGGCGCCACATAGGGGCCGACGACGTCCATCATCAGCTCCGTCGTCGCCTGCTGAAGCTCCGAGCCTTTGATTTTCAGGATCGAGGAATTCGGGTCCGGCTCGCCATGGCTGCCGCGTTTGCGCGC
>Ga0116226_10002884_pt1 | contig 15102 bp, 12 predicted proteins | sample S1TSphfallax_FD_89692 | JGI IMG/M metagenome (GOLD analysis project Ga0116226, IMG submission 89692) | Host-associated microbial communities from peat moss isolated from Minnesota, USA - S1T2_Fa - Sphagnum fallax MG | ecosystem: Host-associated > Plants > Peat moss > Unclassified | place: USA...
GACCTTCGTTCCGGGACCCCAGAAAAACAGCTCCTACATCGTGGCCAGCGGCCAGGTGCTGACGCCCGCAGGCAAGCAGATCGATCTGGGCGAAACGCGAGCCAAGTCCGTTGCGCTGCATCCCAAGCTGCCACTCGCAGCCGTGCTCACGATCAGCAACTGGTCGGCGAATCCGGCACCTGGTACCGTCAAGGTGTTCAACACCATCACGGGCGCGGTGGTACAGACCTTTACACCGCCCGAGAGTGCGAGCGGCAGTTTCCACGGCATCACTTTCTCGCCCGACGGGACCAAGCTGATGTTCAGTCAGGACGAAGAACCCACGTACACCACCAGCTACATCGCGGTCGCGAATGTGGACAGCGTCGGTAAACTGACCAACTACGCGGAAGTATCGGTACCTCCGACCAACCGCTTCATCACCTGTTTCCCGAACAGCCCGCTCGGTAACTACGCGGCGCCTTGCGGCGTGTTCTATACGGCCTACTCCTCGAATCCCAGCGGCGTGGCTTTCTCTGAAAACGGCCAAAGCGCCTATGCGATCTTGAACGCCAACAATACTCTCGCGCAGATCGACCTGACCACCAAGACCGAAGGCACGCAGATCCGCGTCGGCAACGCGCCCCACAGCATTCTGATCGACGGCCACACCGCCTATATCAGCAACGAGGGCGGCAGGGTCGCCACGGCGTCGGACTTCACGATCTACTCTGACGGCACTGAAATCGTCGCCGATCGCGTGAACGGCTCGGCAGCCACCGGCACCGTGTCGGTCGTCGATCTGGACACCTTCACGGTGGTCAAGACCATCGAGCGGGGGATCGGGCTGCACCCAACCGGAATGGCCAAGTATGGTCGGGGTATTCTCGTGGCGAATACCTACAGCGATACCCTCTCCCTCATCGACTGCGAATCGCAGCGGGTGGCACGCACCATCGACCTCGGATTGCCGATCAAGATACCGGGCGAGCACAACGCGGCCTACGGCGCCGGCCCGGACTCCATCGCGGTTGACGAGGAGAACGGGATCGCCTATGTGGCTCTCTACAACGCCAACGCGATCGCGGTCGTCAAACTGCAGGACCATCGATACGAACAGTGGGATCCCGCGCCGCACGAGGCCGTGCTCGGCATGATCCCGGTCGCCTACGCGCCGTCGTCAATCGTGTTCGACAAGCGCAACCATCAACTGATCGTCGCCAACGACAAGGGGATCGGCACGACAATTTTCGGCTTCCCGGAAAAGTATCTGTTCGGCGCCGGCCCGACCGGTTATCCGTCGTTGGTCAACCCCGCTGGTGCAGAAAGCACCGGAAATTGGTCGCACGCCGAACAGGGCACCGTCAGCCTCGTTCCGGTGCCCGACGAGAACACGTTGCGGACGCTGACCGCCGAGGTCTATCGTAACAACCATTGGGACCTCATCGAGAACATCGAATCCGCATCCGGCGGTGACTCGCATAAGAAGCCGGTCGCGCTCCCGGCCAAGGTCGGCGATCCGTCATTGATCAAACACGTGTTCTTGATCATTCGGGAGAACCGCACGTACGACCAGATTTTGGGCGACGTGTCAAAAGCCAATGGCCAGACATCGCTCGCGATGTTCTCGCAGGATCACACGAACGATCATGCGATCGTGAGTCGCTTCCCGCTGTTCGACAACTTCTACAACCCGAGTCGTCAATCCGCCGACGGTCACCAGTGGATCGTCCAGGCGATGGCGGCGTACAACAACGACGTACTGGGCCCCGATTGGGTCCGAAGCTATCCAGGCGGCAATGCCGGCGATTCGCTGGCCTACCTCAAGAAGGGCTTCTTCTTTCAGGAAGCGGTGGAGGCCGGACTGCCCACCAAGATCTATGGTGAATACGTCGAGAACACCAGCTACGACAACGCACCCGGGGGCACTGAACCGACGTGGACGCAGTTCTACAACGACTCGTTGAACTTCGAGAAGCAGCTCAAGGCGGGAACCGGTGCGGACCACGAACACGGTGAGACTGCATCCGGTGAATACAAGCCTCTCACCTACCAGAACGCGGCGCTGACCTCCTCGTCGATCCCGGTGGTGGAGAATCACCTGATCACGAACTTTCCGCCGTTCGATCTTGGCATCCCGGACCAGTTCCGCGTCGACATCTGGCTCCAGGATTTCCAAAAGGACGTCAAGAAAGACAGGGTGCCGGCCCTCAGCATCCTGTGGATCATGTCCGACCACACCGGCGGACCGCCGGATATCGATGCCGAACAGGCGGACAACGACCTCGCGGTCGGCCGCATCGTCGATTACATCAGTCACAGCAAAGTGTGGGAATCGTCAGCGATTTTCATCGAGGAGGACGATGCGCAGACCGGGCTCGATCACGTCGATGGCCATCGCAGCCCGGGCTACATCGTAAGCCCCTACGTGTGGCAGGACGGGCGGGTCGACAACACCTTCTACACCCAGGTCAACATGACGCGCACGATCGAACAGATTCTCGGCCTCAAGCCGCTGAACCAGAACGATCTGGTCGCCTCACCGATGGCGACGGCATTCGTCACGGGGACACCACCGAAGGCCAATTTCGATCCGTATAGCTACGTACCCGAGACGATTGCACTCAACAAAGGCGTGCCGGCGCCGACGGCGGCGCTCAGCCCTGTCGAGCGCGAGTGGCGGAAGGCAAAGCAGAAGATCTTCGCCGACAAGCTGCAAAAGCCGGACTCGGAAGATCCCGATGTGGTCGGTCATATGAACTGGTATTTCGCCACCCATTTCACCAAGCCCTATCCGGGCGAGAACAAGGTGCGGAGGCCGAGGGACTTCAAGAATCTTCTCGTGACGCGTGATGAGGATGATGACGACGAGAAAGTAGGCAGCTAGCCTGATAGTTACCGCTTACTGCATAATGTGACTGGCGGACTCATCGCGCTTTCGTTCGCTTCGAGTTGGCGCGCAAGAATGCGCATAAGGCTTGCTCGTCCATCGTGCCGGCAGCGAGTTCAAGGATGGCCTGCGCTGCCGCTTCCTCGCTCGCCGTGAATCGGTAGCCATTAAGTTCGAGAAAGAGTACGCCGACAACAAAACCCGTACGCTGATTGCCATCGACGAAAGGGTGATTCCGGACGATGCCTGCTGTGTATTTTACCGCGAGCTCGATAACATCGGTGCTCTCGTAGTCGAAATGGTTCTTCGGTCTCCCAAGCGCGGAGTGGAGTAGCGCTTCGTCACGTAAACCCGTCGCGCCTCCGTGCTCGACTAACTGTCGATCGTGGATCGCGAGCACGAGCTCGGTTTCGATCCAGATCGGATTACTCACTTCGATAGAACGTTGAGCGTGTTCCGATAGCGCGACATTATATCCTCTGCCTTCTTCATCTTCTTTTGAAAAGCCGGATCGAAGGGTGTGAGGCGGTAAGTATTATTGGGACCCTCGATAAGGAAGACTTCTTCCCCCTCTTTCGTGTGGAGGCGATTGACCACTTCCTTGGGCAGCACGATCCCCAGGGAATTCCCAACTTTTCGTACTTTGAGCGCAACCATACAGCACCTCGTAAGCCGATAAGCGCCGTCCGAACTCGTCGAAGCAGCAATTATAATGACGTTACCACAACCGTAATAACATGTGCTCGGGACCAACCTAACGCGGGGAATCTGCGGGAGCAATGTTGCCGACTGTGGTTGGGTGGGTGAGGCCAACCTTGCTCGTCACAAGGTGACTCATCGGGAAAGCGGCATTCCTACGCGATCGCCGTCTCGTAGCGCCCGATGATGAGCGGATAGCGTGAGTTGACCCGCGCGCGCATCGCCGCCGTGTCCACCGTCTGAAACTCCCGGTCCTTCATCACGATGCGCCCATCGACGATCACCGTTCGTACGTTCTGCCCGACCGTATTTTGCGCGAGGGTGATTGTGGGGTCGGTGCTCGTGAACTGATCGAAGTCGTCGTGCGCGACCAGCACGATGTCGGCGAGCTTGCCCACTTCGAGACTGCCGGTCTGATCGCCAATTTGGGCCGCTGCCGCGCCGCCGCGACACGTTTGCTTCAACATCGCCGAATGACTGATCGGCGGTTCCGCGTGGAACGGCATGCCGTAGCCGATCGATTGCCCCATCACGGCGTAATGACTCACCTGGAACATGTCGAGCGACCCGCGAGTCGCGGCGCCGTCGGTGCCGAGTCCGACCCGGACGTTCTGCCGCATCATATCGAGCATGCGGTGCGGCGCGAGCTGGTAATTCCAAAAGGCGCAATGCGCCGCTGACACGTCGTGCCGGGCATACAGGTCGACGTCCGATGGCGTCAGCAGCACGGAATGGGCGCAATGCAGCCGCTTGTTGAAGACACCGATCTTTTCCAGATAGGCCGGCGGCCGCAGAAAGTAGTTCTCCAGCGTGTAGTCGACTTCGTCGGTTTCTTCGGCAAGATGGGTGTGCAGGCCCGTGTCGAGTTCATCCGCCAGCGTCGACATCTCGATCCGCAGCTCCTCGGTGTTGACCAGAAGTTGCCTGAGCGACAACCACGCGTTGATGCGCGGGTGCGTCTTCCACCGCTTCACCAGCGCTTCGTTTTCTTTCAGAGCCTGACTCGTCGTCATGAGGTGCGACTTCATGAGCGGGCCGCCCGGGCCGTCGATGTCGCACGTGGTGAGCGCAATGCGACCTCGAATGCCGACTTCGTCGGCAGCCCGACCCATGTCGTCCGGGTGCGGCCCGCCGGCTTCGAGAAAACATGTCGTACCGGAGCTGATAAGCGACGTGTATCCCACCAACCCACTGTTGTACACGTCCTCGGGTTCCAGACCCGACTCGAACGGGATCAGATGCGTCTTCCAATACGGTCCTTTACGGTGTGAGGGGCGCTCCACGCCGCGCAGGAACTGCTGGGCGGTGTGGAAGTGCGTGTCAGTCATGCCCGGCATGGCAAGCTGCCCAGCAGCGTTCAGAGTCTGCTTGGCGCGAAACCTCGCCTTCGCCTCGGCCGCGCTGCCCATCCACACGATCGAGTTGCCTTGCACCGCAATCGCGCCGCCCGCGATGACAGTGTCGGCATCATCGAAGGTGACGATATCCGGCCCGATAACGAGCAGGTCGACGGCCCGAGGCGCGGCGCTGCCGCCGGCTCCTCGAGCAGCAGTGGCCGCCGCAACCGCACCCAACAACGCCCCGCCCACGAAATCGCGGCGCGTGATTCCGGAATCCCGCGCGTCTCCCATCCGTCATCTCCTCTCAATGATCGTCTAACCCGCACTCCAATTCATCGACGGGACGGCAAACGCGAGCAACACGTTGCCGGGCGACTCTGCCACCACTCCGTACGCCGAACCTACTAATACCATACCGCCGGCGAAAACCTGGCGGCGGGTTTGCGAAAGTTATGCTCGCACGGGTCACCGAATAGATGGACGCGCCGGGCCTGGGTCACGCGTCTTGCGAGGAGTGCCTCCGCTTCGATGCGATCTGAAGTCCCTCGTAAGCCGATCCGCGCCATCAGAACTTGTCGGCGCAGCCAGTGTAAAGCATGTCATCACAACCGTAATAACGTGCGCGGCGAACAGCCAATCGATGGCTCCGGTGGCTCAGTATTCAATCCGTAGCATCTGATAGATAAGGAAGTAGCAGTCCGTGCTCGGCTTTACCTATATCGGGTCTGCCGGCAGGGAAGAGGCTTGGAATAGTCACGACTTGCAGAAGCAGCCACAACTTCAAAAATCGCTCCCGAAAGCGGACGCGACTGCCGCGCTTCTCCAAAATGGCGTTATTGCCTTTTAAGAACGGACGTAGAGCCGCGCCCACTGAGCTGTTGTTCTTGAAGCCTGCGAAGCGAATGAATGAGTCGGTGGAAGTTTCCTCATTCTCTCGAATTGCGATGGCGAAAAGTATCCGCCGCTGCGCGGGCGTCGCCGACTCCAAGATCAACTCGCCCCTTCTGCTCACTTCCGCAAGTAGCGCGGAGAATGCTCGCTTGAGGTCGTCTTGACCAAGGCGACCGGGAGTCGATTGGGTCCATAAATGGTACGCGAGCTGTTGCTGGTCATTGGGCGAATCCCCAGCCAAAGCGAAGATGGCTTTCAGCGTGTCAACGTTCAGATTGCGGGAGCCGCGCGCGAACTGTTCCCTCAAAAAGTTTTCCATATCCAACTGAGGAATGGGCCCGACATCGAGTATTGTCGCGGATTGGTAAAAGTGGCTGCGTTCAGATGTAAATAGCTCGAACATGGAACTTCGTGCACTGCCGGCGAACAGATATGACACGTGTGCGTGGCGCTGTATCTCCGCGCGCAACACGCCGAGCAAATGACGAGAATCCTTGTCCTCAAGGTTCTCGATGATTTCTTGAAACTCATCAAAGAATACCGCGAGTGGCCGCCAGCGGCTGGCGCGCTCTATGGCGTCCATGGCGCGGATGACGGTTGAAGCCTTTGGCTTGGCCTTTGCACCGACCGAGAGGATTCCATTGAGGCTCACATTTATCTCGCTGATGAAGGACAGCGCCTCTTTTAGCGGTTCGGGCAAGTGCTTCGAGAGCAAACGGTGCGCCTCAAGGGTGGTAGACAGGCGTAGAAGCAGGCGGTCGATGAAATCTCCCACTGAATCAAGGCCGCGTAAATCAATCGCTACCAAGATACTGTCCGGTTGAGTAAGCGTATGCTCAACCAAACTTGATTTGCCCATTCGCCGCTCGCCCAGGAGCACGATACGTTGTTGATGAGCAGCAGCGTCTGCTACGGCTGATTCCAAGTGTGGGCGTGGACAAAAGGGCTTGCCCGGCATAAGCACCCGGCCATATACGAACGGATTGGCAATTGCGCTGGTTCTATTCATTAAAATCTACCACAAAGTAGTGTTAAATCTAACACTTTTTAGTGTTAAACCCAACGCGAGACGAGTGACTACGATTTTTGATGGTCGAGTTCGATTGAAAATGTGAAGTTAAGCAATCGTGACCTTCAATCAAAAAGACTTCGGCGATATACCCTTGCAGTTTGGCGTCGAAGTGCTCTTCCCATTCGATGCGTTACAAAGGATCAAATCATGAGTAAGCCGCATAGTACCTATCCCCTGCGCCTGCCGACCTCAGTGAAGGCCGAAGTCGTGCGCCGCGCCAAGGCCGACGGCACCAGCTTCAACCAATTTGTCGCAACCGCAGTCGCCGAGAAACTGGCCGCCATGAACACGGCCGCGTTCTTTCTCGAAAGACGCGAGCGCGCGAATTACGCTGCCTTTGACAAAATTATGAAGCGAAAAGGCGGGGAGAAGCCCAGGCCCGAGGATCAGATTCCATGAATCCCGAGGTTTCGAGTCCGCGCTGCAAGAGTCGGTTTTGGTAGGGCACCATCCTACGTTAAACTGCCGCCGTCCCACGTTGGGGCCGTTATTCCAGAGGTGGACCATGCGAATCAAAATATGCACCTCGAATTCGAATGCTTTCGAGGTCAGTAGTAAGCGGCGTAAAGGATTCCCGTCCGAAACCCAGGTAAAACGTGGCGATCGGGTTGTGGGCGGTCGCAAGGATCTCATTGAGAAACTTGGCCGAAACGATCCCTGCCCCTGCGGATCCCGGAGGAGATTTCAAACGTTGCTGCATGTTGGGCGGCGAGTTTGACGGGTCCGACCGGGCCTACTTCTTTTAGGTAGGCTCGAACGGACGAATCCAAGACCGAGTGATTGGAAATGGAGAAATCTCGGCTGCATCGCCGACTTCCCCACCCTCGCTGGATGGCCGTCCGCTACAATCTCGACACTTAAGCGGTGCTGTGAGTAATGTATGAGCACGGCGTCGCGCGCAGTTACCTGCAGTGTCTGTTTCCGCAATTTTTCGTGTCACAACAGACAGCAGCAGCTTCTTGGTGCTTTTCTTGTCAGTTTGAGGAAATGCCATGCGTTACAAATTGTCCGGTACAACCATGCAGACTGTCGCCATAGACTTAGACGCGGGCGAATCGCTTTACAGTCAAACCAACTGCATGGCCTGGATGTCCGATAACGTTCAGATGAATACGCATACGGGCGGGGGCTTGTTCGCGGGCATCAAACGGTCCCTGAGCGGCGGGAGCCTGTTCATCACGGACTTTACCGCGAACGGCGCGACACACATTGCGTTTGCGCCCCGCTTTCCAGGCACCATCGTGGCGCGGCAACTCGGGCCAAATGAGTCTTTGATTTGCCGCAAGGAGACCTTTCTTTGCGCGGAGAAATCCGTACGGCTCGAGATTGCGTGGCAGCAAAGAATCGGAGCCGGGTTCTTTGGCGGTGAAGGATTCATCTTGCAGAAGGTAACGGGGCCTGGAGTGGTGTGGCTGGACCTTTCAGGCGAGTTGGTGGAACGCGACCTCGCGGCCGGCGAGCGACTGCTGGTGCATGCAGGACACGTCGGCGTACAGGAGCCGTCTGTTCAGTTCTCGATACAGATGGTGAGAGGCTTTCGCAATGTGCTGTTCGGCGGCGAAGGTCTTTTTCTGGCGACCCTCACGGGTCCTGGTCACATTTGGCTGCAAAGCATGCCAATCATGAATCTCGCCGAAGAAATCGGCCGTTATCTTCCGGGTGGTGGTGGTGATGGAGGCGGAACTCTCGGTAAGGTTGCTGGTGCGGCGACCGTCGGTGGGATCATTGGAAGCCTGCTCGGAGATTGAACGCGAAGTCATCCGCCAGTTCATTGTATAGCGTGTGTGGTAAAGTGATATCATGATTTCACTTTACTATTCAGAATGCGGAGTCAATCATGGCCAATACAGTCACGCTAAGCAGCAAGTATCAGATTGTTATTCCTCAGGCAGCTCGGGAGGCCCTTTCTCTGTCCGCAGGAGATGAATTGCTCGTGCTATGCAAGTCGGACCGCGTCGTGATCATTCCCAAGCCAAAAAACTTCGCGAAGCGCACGCGCGGCTTGCACCGTGAAGTGTGGCAGGGGGCGGATGCGTACCTTAAGTCAGAACGCGAGGAATGGTGAAAAGCCCGATCATCCGCGGGCACAAACGAGTGCTCATTGATACGGCTGTCTGGATCTATCACTTCGAACAGAGTTCAACTTTCGGTGAAGTCGCAGGTCGCGTTATCGAGGAGTTGGAGGCGGGTAAGTTCCGTGGTGTATCGTCAGAACTGACGCTGCTCGAGATCACAGTCAAGCCGCTACAGCTCGGACGCCAAGATGCGGCCGATGACTACGAAACTCTGTTGAGCTACTTTCCTAATTTGGAGCTGGTACCGGTGAGCCGAGAAATCCTGATCAGCGCTGCAGGACTTCGGGCGCGGTTTCGATTACGCACACCGGACGCAATTCAGGTAGCTACCGCTTTCGCAGCGGGCGCAACCTGCGCGGTAACAAATGATGATGCGTGGGGTCAAATACCGCTCATCGAAACGTTGCTGCTCAAAGACCTGCCTAGATAAACGTCGAGCTCGGCGACGGCCAAGCCGCCGCCGAGACCCCCAACGCGTGGCGCAAGGCCTCTATGTGGCCTTTGTGCACCAGGTCACACGCGAGATCAGTAGCGCTCGCCCTCCGGTTTGTCCGTGGCGTACGACGAGATCCGGTAGCGTATCGAGCGACTGTCGCTCTCCAGCCGCGCCAGTCCAAAACCTGGCTCTTTCGGCGGACGGTTGACGATGTATGACATACGCGGCGTTTCCCAACCGCGTGTCGCATCGAATGCCGTGACGCGGATGTAGTGGTTGGGAAAAGTTTTGCGGCACTCTTTGATCTCCGCCAGGATGCCCGCGGGATCCTTCAGGTCGAACATCGGGTTACCGTACATCTCCCAGTAGGTATTGCGCGGATGCGGGTCATCGGTGTACTCGATGCCGACCGCCCAGTTGTTTTTGAGGGCATACTCGACCTGCGTGGTGATCTGCTGATCGGTCAGGTCGGGCAAAAATGAAAATTGCCCCTGTGTCAGGCGGTTGCCGGTGTTGGTCATCATGGTAGCGATCTCCTCTTAGGTGGCGGTGGCGGTCGGAACGAAGTCGGCAGTGTCGGTCGATGCGTAGTTGAACGACACTTCGCCCCAGGTATCGAGCGCCTTTTGGAGCGGTGAGCACCACTTCCCGGCGGCGCGCAAAATCTCCGGGCCTTCGTTCCAGATGTCTCGGCCTTCGTTGCGGGCGAGAACCATGGCTTCGAGCGCCACGCGATTGGCAGTCGCACCGGCCTGAATGCCTTGGGGATGGCCGATCGTCCCGCCCCCGAACTGCAATACGACATCCTCGCCGAGATACGTCAGCAGTTGATGCATTTGTCCCGCATGAATGCCGCCCGAGGCGACGGGCATGACTTTCAGGAGCGATGCCCAGGGCTGGTCGAAGAAGAGCCCGTGCTCGAGGGACTTCGGCACGTGCGTCTCGCGCAATGTGTCGTAGAAACCCTTGATCATGAGCGGATCGCCTTCCAGCTTGCCGACCACCGTACCGGCGTGGATGTGGTCGACGCCGGCCATGCGCATCCATTTGCAGATGACCCGAAAGTTCATGCCATGGTTTTTTTGCCGCGAATAGGTCGAGTTTCCCGCGCGATGCAGGTGCAGGATCATGTCGTTCTTGCGGGCCCACTTCGCCATGGACTGGATCGCGGTGTAGCCGATCACGAGGTCGATCATGATGATGACGCTGCCGAGGCTCTTGGCGAACTCGGCGCGCTCGTACATATCTTCCATCGTTCCGGCCGTCACATTGAGGTAATGGCCCTTGACCTCGCCGGTCGCAGCACTCGCGCGATTCACCGCTTCCATGCAGTAGAGAAAGCGGTCGCGCCAGTGCATGAAAGGCTGTGAGTTGATGTTCTCGTCGTCCTTCATGAAATCGAGGCCGCCCTTCAGTCCCTCGTAGACCACGCGGCCGTAGTTGCGGCCCGAGAGGCCGAGCTTGGGCTTGGTGGTGGCACCGAGTAGAGGTCGGCCGAACTTGTCGAGCCGCTCGCGCTCGACGACGATGCCCGTCGCCGGTCCCTGAAACGTCTTCAAATAGGCGATCGGAATCCGCATGTCCTCGAGGCGCAGCGCCTGCACTGCCTTGAAACCGAACACGTTGCCGATGATCGATGCGGTGAGATTGGCGATCGAACCCGGCTCGAACAAATCGATGTCGTACGCGATGTAGGCAAAATATTGCTGAGGCGTCGTCGTGCCCGGACCGGTGTTCGGCACGGGGTCGACGCGATACGCCTTGGCGCGGTACAGCTCGCAGGCAGTCAGTCGGTCGGTCCACACGACCGTCCACGTCGCCGTGGAAGACTCGCCGGCCACCGCCGCTGCGGCTTCGTCGGCGTCCACCCCTTCCTGCGGAGTGATTCTGAACAGCGCCACGATGTCCGTGTCCTGGACGACATAGTCGGGCTGCCAGTAACCCATCTGTTTGTATTTGAGGACGCCAGCGGCATAGCGCTTCTTGCCGTCCTTGATCTGCGCGTCGCCGGCCGTTTCGGTGGACTTTTTCATTTTTTCTCCTGAGCGGGGGATAGGGAGGATCGACGCGCAGGAGCCTACCGCGTCGTTACACTTAAATAAATTGACATTTTCTTGGGTCTGAGATAAGTGAAAGCTTATATCATGCACATCACCTTTCGTCAGTTGGAAACCTTCACCGAGGTCGTGCGTCAGGGCAGCATGCAGCGCGCAGCGGAGGCGATGCGCCTGACGCAACCCGCGGTGAGCCTGCAGATCAAGGATCTCGAGGGTCAGGTCGGTCAGCGCCTGTTCGATCGAGGAGGGCGGCGCATCTCGCTGACCACCGCCGGGGAGCAATTCCTGTTCCAGGCACGCAAGCTCCTGGCAACGCTGCGAGAGACGGAAGATGCCATGGCCCGATTCAGCCGCCTGGAATCAGGCCGACTGACGATCGGGATGGTGAGCGCCGCCAAATACTTCCTGCCGCAGTTGCTTGCGCAGTTCCATGCCGAACATCCGGCCGTCGAGGTTCGGCTGCGCCTGGGGGTACGCGACGCGCTGGGTGCGATGCTCGAAGCGCGCGAAGTGGACTTGTGCATCATGGGCCGCGCACCGCGCGAGATTCCATGTCGCGTCGAGTCCTTTGCTCAGCATCCGCATGTCCTCATCACGGCACCGGGCCATCGCTTCGCCCATGCCGAGGAAGTTCCGGCCAAGGCGCTCGCCGATGAACCCTTCATCGTGCGCGAGGCCGATTCGGGCACCCGCGCCGTACTCCAAGAATATCTCGACGAGTACCGAATCCAACCGAAGATCTTGATGGAGATGCCGAGCAACGAGGCGATCAAGCAAGCGGTCATGGCTGGCATGGGCGTGAGCCTATTGTCTTTGCATACCCTCGCGCTTGAATTGAAGATGGGCTTGATTGCCACGCCGCAGGTCGAAGGTTTTCCCAGGATGCGCCGATGGAGCCTGATTCATGCCGGTACTTATCTGTCCCCGGCAACCGAGGCGTTCAGATATTTCATGCTCGAACACGCTGAAAGCTATCTTGCCAGCCTTTTCCCTGAAACATTTCCCACAATGCCGGCCCGGCCGGGTCAATCGCGCAAGCGGTCAGAGCGAAAAACCCCATGAGGCCCCGATTGGACACGGTCGTATTTCCGAGTCTCTCAGCGCGCGCCCTTCGCGGCGCTGCAGCGGCGGCGCCGCTCTTGGCCTTCCTGTTCTGCTCCGCGTGTGCCACGTCGGGCGGCCGCGTCGAGGCAGAGGACGACCCGCCGCTGATGACGGCACCCGACGCCGCGCCCAAGATTGAGGTTCTGCCGAAGACTGCGGGCGAAGCCAAAGCGGAAGGTGAGTTCGAGGTTCCCACGGTCGTCGCCGAGACCGAACACCGCGAGATGCCGCCGAGCACGGAGGGCATGCCGGAGTTGGTTGTGGAGGGTCGGGATCGCCACCTCGTCATCCGTGATTTAGTGGCCGAGGGTCAAGCCCAGCTGCGCGACGTAGAATTGCAGTACGCCTTCATCGGCAAGGGCGGCCATGAAGTGCTGCGCGGCCGGCCGGTGGCCTTCGCGTTGTGGAGCGAGTCCCAGAAAAGCTGGACCATCGCTCACCTGGAGATCCCGCGCCCCCCTATAAAATGGAAGCCCGGCCATGGGCCACTGACCTTCGTCGTGCGCACACCCGGTATCGAGGCGCGACATGTGAAGGGCACGGGAGCCGAGCGTCTGATGTTCGCATTCTCGCGAAACGGCGAGGATCTGAAGGTTTACGGACGCAAGTTCCCGGTATTCGATAATGCCCTCATCAAGAAGAAACGCTGGCGGGAAGCGGTGGCGACGGCACGTCCCATCGTCTACCTACCCTTTACCGAGGATACTCTCGATCCAAGTTTCGTCACTGGCGGCAGGGATTTCCTGCTCGCCACGGCACGCCGTTCCATGGACGAACTCCGTCAAGCGAACGTGCCCAGTCTGGCCTTTCCCGGCGAGCTGCTCGCGGATGTGATACCTGCGGAGGTGATTACGACGCTTGCTGTCATTGAACAAACCGACGACGAAGACTTTCTCGAAAAGGGCAGAGATGCCTTTGATGAGGTACTTAGTCAGTACGGTCTGAAGCGCGAGGAAGCCTATCGCTACAGTGTTTCAAGCGCGAAAGCACTGGGACCGATGCAGTTCACCAACCTTCACGGCAACGGCACCTATGCGCTGGTGGTGCGCGAGTGCCGCGGCGCGCAGCTGGACCCCAGCTTCGAGCGCGGCGCGACGACGTTGTCGAACGCCATGAAGGCAGCGGTCTGCCTTCTGGACATCGAACTATCGCAGATGAGCGGTGACATCCGCGAAGCTTATCGTGCGAATCCACAAGTGATCGGAATTTTTGCCGTCGCCGCGTACAACGGCGGGCCGCGTAACGTTGCGAAGCTCTATCGTGCGCTCGAGCGCATGGGCGTTCAGATCAGCGATCTCAGACGAGCGGGCCAACTCACGCCCGGCTCCGAGGTGACTTGCCCCTGTGTCTGGCGCCAGGAGGCCTCAATGGTACGCCCGGTCAGCATTCCGCGTTATAACCGGGAAAATAGCGGCTACATCGAAAAGTATCAGAGCATTCTCAGCGTATTCGACGCAAAGTAGGCATGAAGCTGAAGTCCGAAGCCTACCCCTGGCTCAATGCTGCGTCGCTGGACGTTGAGTGGCGCCCGGCGGTCATCAAACCGCCATACACGATCGCCGCGGTCAGCACGCCCACGAACCAGGCATAGTCATAAATTCCCGTATAGAGCTTGGGTATGCCGGCGAATGCATGCGGAAAGGCCGTCGCCAAGAATCCGGGAAGGTTGGGGAGCACCGCGAGGATGAAAGCGATGCAGGCTGCGAAATTCCAGCCATGGCGATAGGAATAGCGACCATCGGTCCGATACAGATCCGCGACTTCGATCTGAGTTCGGCGGACCAGCCAGTAATCGGTGATCATGATTCCGAGCACCGGCCCGAGCAGCGCGCCGTAACCCCCGAGCCACGTGAAGATATAGCCGCCGCTCGACTCGATCAGCTTCCACGGCATGATCAGCACGCCGAGTACCGCGGTGAGGTAGCCGCCGCGCGCAAAGTTCATGTGGCGCGGAAAGATGGCCGCGAAGTCGTAGGCGGGTCCGACCACGTTTGCCGCCAGGTTCACGCACAAGGTGTCGATCGTGAGGATGCCTAGACCGATGGCGACCGCGATGCCTTCCATGCGGCCCGCCAGATCCACCGGATTCCAGATCGCTTTTCCGTAGATCGTGACGGTGGCCGAGGTGACGGCAACGCCGATAAATGCCAGCCCCGCCATGGGCAGCGGCAGACCGATGCACTGGCCGATGATCTGGTCCTTTTGGCTGCGCGCAAATCGCGTGAAGTCGGGAATGTTCATGGCCAAGGTCGACCACAAGGCGCACATCGCCGTGAAGGTGGGCCAAAAGAGCGTCCAGAACTGGCCGGCCTTCGGGCCGCCCTTCACGAATTGCGAGGGGGCATGCAGCATCGCACCGAAACCGTCGGCGCGGACATAAGCCCACGCCAAGAGCGCCAACAAAATCAAGATCTTGATCGGTGCTGTAAAGACTTCGATCGTGCGCACGGACTCAGGACCGCGTGCGACGAAGTAAAGATGCAGCGCCCAGAAGAATCCGAAGCTCGCCAGCTGTCCGGCATCGATACCGATCCAGCCGATCTTGCTGCCCGTCAGCGC
>Ga0116226_10002885_pt1 | contig 15102 bp, 10 predicted proteins | sample S1TSphfallax_FD_89692 | JGI IMG/M metagenome (GOLD analysis project Ga0116226, IMG submission 89692) | Host-associated microbial communities from peat moss isolated from Minnesota, USA - S1T2_Fa - Sphagnum fallax MG | ecosystem: Host-associated > Plants > Peat moss > Unclassified | place: USA...
CAGCGGACATAACCGTATTCACGCGGTGCTGGGGACGAGCGAACACTGCATCGCGACTCACCCTTCTGACATGGCTGTCGCGATGACCGCGCTTGAAGCGCGGATTCATGTACAGGGCGCGAAAGGCGACCGTGGGATTGCCATCGCCGACTTTTATAAGCTACCCGGCAGCACACCACATATTGAGAATGCGCTTGCTCCGGGTGACTTGATCGACTACATCACGCTGCCTGCAATCAAGCCTGGTACTAAGTCTGCCTATCTCAAGCTGCGCGATCGTGCGTCCTATGAGTTTGCACTCGCCTCAGCCGCTGTCGTGGCGCAGGTTGAGGATGGGCGCATTCGCTATATTCGCATTGCGCTTGGCGGCGTGGGCACGCGACCCTGGCGTTCGCTTGAAGCGGAGCAGGCGCTGATTGGTAAGTCGTGCGAGGCCTCGCATTTCCGAGCCGCAGCCGAGGCTGCGCTGCATGACGCGCGCCCGCAGAGTGATAACGGATTCAAGATCGAGTTAGCCAGGCGCGCGATCGTGCGAGCACTCACCACCGTCACGGCATAACAGCGAAGAGGATTGCACATGGGGAACACGATAACGCCCGTCGCAGAGAGTTTCGCCAAAGCGCGCAAGACGACGATCGGCACCAAGGTTGCTCGCATCGATGGTCCACTCAAGACCACTGGCGCCGCGAAGTACACCTCGGACTACAACCTGCCGCATATGGTCTACGCGATTCCGGTCTGCGCAACCATTGCGAGCGGCAGCATCACGCGCATGGAGACGGCTCGCGCCGAGCGCATGCGCGGCGTGGTCAAGATCTATCATCATGGCAATGCGCCGAAGCTTTATCGGCCGAACCTCGCCGACGAGAGCAACTACGTCGATGAGAAGCGGCCGGCGTTTGAAGACGAGAAGATTTACTACAGCGGACAATATGTAGCCGTGGTGGTTGCAGAAACGATGGATCAGGCGCGCGAGGCGGCACACGCGGTTCGCGTGGAGTATGCGGCCGACAAGCCGAACGTCTCGCGGGATCTCAGCGATGGATTCAGCGCGAAGATGGAGGAAGCCAGCAAACGCGGCGACGTCGAAGCGGCCTTCGCAGCGGCGCCCGTCAAGATCGACCAGACCTATATCACGCCTGTCGAAACGCACAACCCGATCGAATTGCATGCCTCGGTCGCTAATTGGGACGGCCGCCGTTACATTCTCTATGAGACAACCCAGTCGCTGATCAATCACCAGGCGATCATGGCGCAGGTGCTCGGGGTTCCGCCGGAGCAGGTGCAGATCGTCATGAAGTTCTTAGGTTCGGGCTTCGGCGGCAAACTTTGGCCGTGGACGCACGCGCCGCTCGCGGCAGCCATGTCGCGCGATCTCAATCGTCCGGTCAAGTTAGTCGTCGACCGGCACATGATGTTTACCAACGTGGGTCATCGTCCGCGCACACAGCAGTTGATTCGTCTGGGCGCAACGCTCGATGGGAAACTCACCGCTGTCCAGCACGACTATGCCAACGACACTTCGATCCTCGATCAGGTCTCGGAAGATTGCAAAGAGTGCACGCCTTATATTTACAGCACGCCGAATTTGCGGGTGCGGTCCGCGCTGGTCGCGCGCAATCTCGGCACACCCACTGCCATGCGCGGCCCGGGCGCTGTGCCAGGGTTATTTGCGCTCGAGTCTGCGATGGACGAGCTTGCGATTGCGCTCAAGATGGATCCGGTGCAGTTGCGAATTATCAATGAGCCGGAAAAGGATGAGAGCAACGGGCTGCCTTTTTCGTCGCGACACCTGAAAGAGTGTATGACTACGGGCGCCGAGAAATTCGGGTGGGCGAAACGCACTCCGGCCCCGGGCTCGATGAAGCGCGGCGACCTGACGCTGGGCTGGGGCATGGCGGCTTGCAGCTGGGGCGCGATGCGCATGGCGTGCGAGGCGAGCTTCGCCTTTAACGACGATGGTTCGGTGCGGGTAAGTTGCGCGACCCAGGATATCGGCACCGGTACGTACACTGTCTTTGCGCAGGCTGTGCATGCAAAGACGGGCGTGCCGCTCGATAAGATCACCGTCGCGCTGGGCGACAGTTCCCTGCCCGCCGGGCCGATGTCGGGCGGCTCGTGGGCGACCGCTTCGGTGCTGCCGTCTATCTCCGGGGCATGCGATGCGGCGGTCGCGCAGATGATCGATATCGCCATCAAGGGCCCCAACGCGCCGTTCGCAAACAATAAGCCTGAAGAGCTTACTTTTAGCGATGGCAGAGTTCATCTTAAGTCGCAGCCTGCGTCGAGTGGACACGCCTTTGATGCTGTGCTGCGCACAATGAATATGCGCTCTGTGCGCGGTGATGGTAAGTCGGACTCGTCATTCACGAACGAAAACATGAAGAAATATTCGCTGCACTCCTATGGCGCGCACTTTGTAGAGGTGGAGTGGGACGCAGAGATTGCGCGGCTGCGGGTAAGTCGCGTCGTCTCGGTCATCGATGTAGGCCAGGTAATTAATTTGGGCCCGGCGCGGAACCAAGTAGAGGGCGCGATCGTCATGGGCATTGGCATGGGCCTGTTCGAAGAGACGGTCTACGACCAGCGCACCGGCCACCCGGTAAACAACAACCTTGCCGACTACATTATGACGACCAGCGCGGATTGTCCTGAGATCGATGTGCACTTTCTCAACTACCCTGACCTGGTATTGAATGAACTGGGGGCACGCGGTGTCGGCGAGATTGGACTCGCAGGCGTGGCGCCCGCGATCACTGCGGCTGTGTACCACGCGACCGGCATACGCGTGCGCGAGTTGCCGGTGAAGATCGAACATCTGCTGCCTGCTATGAATCGTGCATAAGTGGCCGGCTAAGTCGACTTACCGGGCTCGGCCGTAATGCTGATCACCGTCACACCGGACGTCTCATAATGCGTAACACGATGATGGCTGCTGTGGCCCATCATGACAGCCTTGCGCAAACGTAGAATGAGCGGGCCGGACTCTTCGGCGAACCAGCGATCATTGGCCTGGTCCCAGTCGGCGACGAGGTTGTAGGTGACTTCGCATTTCGGGCACGCGATCGGAGTTTCGAGCCAGCGATGAAATGCGCCGCCGGGCAGTTTGCCTACCGGCTCGGAGCCGGAACGGATCGCAGCAATCTTGAGAACCATACCGTTTCAGAGTATCAGCGCGCTGATCTGACCTGCGATGGTATACATCGATCTACAAAGCTACGTATGATATGCATTTCTGAAGGACAGACCCCGGGCATGCTCCGCGGCGAGTACGTCCCGGAATCACACTGATTCGCAGGCTGTTTCAAGAGGGCACAGTGGTGCAGGCGGAGATGGCGCTCGAGCGAGCATTCTGATGCTCGTTGCGCTAGCCGGGCGAGGTGGACGCCGGGCATAATGTTTGGGAGCAGCCGGGCGATCGCGAACCAGGCCCCGGGGCTGCTCAAGGAAGAGAGTGCATACGGTGAATCGTAGAGGTTTTTTGAAGGCGGCCGGGGTCTCGACGGCAACGATGTTAGCCGGGGAGACGTTCCCGTTATTCGGTCAAGATCAGCCATCCCCGCGTGTGGCGAAAAATGACAACGTGCAGATCGCGTTGATCGGCGCGGGCGGCCAGGGCCAGACCGACACGCGCGTTGCATTGCAGGTGCCCGGCGTCAAACTGATGGCGGTGGCAGATTGCTACAGCGGCCGCCTTGAACACAGCAAGGAACTGTGGGGCCGTGACGTGATGACGACGCGCGATTATGGCGAGATACTTGCGCGCAAGGATATTGACGCGGTCATCATCGCAACGCCGGATCATTGGCACAAGCAAGCCTCGGTTGACGCGATGCGTGCGGGCAAGGATGTGTACTGCGAGAAGCCGATGATTCATCTCTACGCAGATGGTCCGGAGATGATCGAGACCGCGCGTGCAACCAGCCGCGTTCTGCAGATCGGCAGCCAGCGCGTAAGTTCGATTGTCTATGCCAAGGCCAAGGAACTGCTCGCGGCCGGCGCGATCGGCCAGTTGAATCTTGTCACCGCTCGATGGGATCGTAACTCCTCGATCGGCGCATGGAATTACACGGTGCCCGTTGACGCGAGCCCTGAAACCTGCGACTGGCCGCGTTTTCTCGGCACAGCACCGAAGATCGCCTTCGATGCGCAGCAGTTTTTTCAATGGCGCAAGTGGAAGGCCTATGGCTCGGGCGTCGCGGGTGATTTATTCGTGCATCTGTTTAGCGGAACACACTTTGTCACCGGTGCGCTCGGCCCGACCCGCGCCATGGCTACCGGTGGCCTGCGTTACTGGAAGGATGGCCGCAATGTACCGGATGTGCTGCTTGCCCTCTTTGACTATCCCGAAGGATTTAACCTGAGCCTTCGCGTCAATTTCGTTGACGGCGGTGAGGAGAGTGAAGGCCTTATATTCACGGGCTCAGAGGGCACAATGGAGATCGCCGGCACCACCGTTAGTGTGAACCGGACTCCCCGCGAGAAAGAGCCCGGGTACACGGTCGGCACCTTTGCCGACGCCATGCAGCAGGAGACCATTCGAGCCTATCGCGAGAAATATCCTGCCACGCCTCCTGCGGAGGAGACCGCCGTAGCCAAGGAGTTATACGCAGCGCCGCCGGGCTACAGCGACAGCTACGATCACTTCAAGAATTTCTTTGCCGCCGTACGATCGCGCACTCCGGTGGTGGAAGATGCGGTCTTCGGCTACAGAGCAGCCGGGGCAGCCCTGCTCAGCAACCTGAGTTATGAGCGTGACTCGATTGTGCACTGGGATCCGAAGACGATGAAGCTGCTTTGAACTTGCGCAAGCAGCGTCAGTGATGTGCAATCGCCCATCGCACTCGAAGCACTGATTTGCGGTGAACGCCACCGTCAATGATCATGGGCACCGGCGACCTTATCGGCATTGCCTCGTCCGCCGGCGAAGTCACTGTGGGCATAGAGGAACCCACCCGATGCTCCGCTCCGGTGAGATTCAGGAGGCGCTTTCGCAAGAGCCGTTTTCACACAATTCGGTGAAATTTGGTGACGTTCCGGAGAGGAGGTCTTCTAAATGCTTGATAGGTATGGCTCCTGAGGTAGGACTCGAACCTACAACCTGTCGGTTAACAGCCGAATGCTCTGCCATTGAGCTACTCAGGAATACCCTGGCGGGACTAACACCTCTTCAGTTTTAGCAAAAAGCCTCCGCTGCGTCAAAGGACCGTGTCCGCCCATCGCCTCTGCTCACGACACGTCATTGCGGAATCGCATCTGGCGCTATCGAGAAGCGCCTGGGCCCCGGCGCATCCGAAAGCGCTCATGGAGCGGGCGGTCTGACCGCGCCCGCAGCGGTTGCGGGCTCCGCATCCACATGAAAACGCTGATAGTTGCCGTCTTCCATCGCGATCTCGCCCCGGTAGCCGAGAAACCCGATCGCCTTGGCCACGATATGTACATGCGCGCTCACCGGCAGCCAGAGCTCGTTATTCACAAGCTTCTGATCGAAGACGAAGCTGCTGCCTTTGACCAGCGTGAACAGTCCAAAGCCCGCGTGAAAATCGCCGTCAAAGGTCGCGATCAGACGGCGCACCTGTAAGTCATGCTCGTCGATCCAGACCGTCCCGGCGATCTTCTTGGTCGCGTTCTCTGCACGGCTATGCGTGTCGGCATGCGGGTCGCCGGTAAAATCAAAGGCGATCGTGCTGCGGCCGTCGAGCATCTCGCGGCGCGGGGCCGATGTCTTCATGATCTGCAACATACGGCCGACCGTGATCTCGTCGCCGTTCGAGGACTGTCCAGGCGGGGTCTTCTGCGCCTTCTCTACCTCCTTGGTGACGCGCTCGGTCTCCTTCTGCTGCTCGCCGGGAGAGAGCGGCTGGCCATTTTTCTTGACCTTGCGCTGCACCTCATGTGTGTTGACAAAAAAGACCTCGTCCTCCTCGGTCTCGGTCTTTTTTACACTGCCGTCCTTGTTCAACTCGGTCGTGACCGAGCGCTCGGCAAAGGTGTAGTTCTCACGCGCCTTCTCCATCTGCGACTGGTGCGCCTGCACCTCACGCATGAGCGCCGGCACGTCCGGCAGAGGCTGCTGCTGTGCGGCGGCGGCAGACACAACAAGAATGGCACTCAGGATCGGTTGGAATCTGTATCGCATGGTTCTCCAGATACCGCTTAGTACGTTTGCCCGGGGCTCGCGGTTCCGAGAGCCGCGGCGGCCGTGCCGAGTACCGTCGACGCGCCGCTGGCTTTGCCTGGCGATAAGAGAAATTGCACGCCCACATAGGCAAGCCAGGACGGCTGCGTACTCGTCGTCGCGGTGGCTTGCAAGCTGCGCCCCGCCATGAACAGCAGAATCACATTCCTGCCGCGGTTCAAAGCGTGGCGGCCGCCGGCGCCGATTGTGGCTTCCCGGGCCTTTGGCTGCCCATCGACGCGATTGGCGTCCTGCTGGTCGTAGATCTCGGCATACAGCTCGGTTGCCGGGGTAAACTCGTGCCCGGCAATCATACCGCGTATCCAGGCCTGCGGCACATGCCGGTTGGTAAACCAATAGCCCGCTTCGCCGTCCAGGCGCAGCCAGCCGATGCGGGCGTTCATCTCGACCGGCAGAAGAAACTGCGGGCCGGCCGCGACCACCCCGCGTGCTACGGCGTGGGTCGGGTTATTGAGCGAGAGTTGAGGATACGTGGATATGGAGAAATTCGGCTCAGGCGCATCCGGCTCCGTGGCCACTCCGGTGTCCGCTCCGGTGTCCGCTCCGGGTCCCGTCTTCCGGGCCGCACCTGCCGGCGCGTCCTCTGGCTCGGCAGCGGGCATGTGCTGGTAAAACCTGTACTTGATCCCTAGCAGGGACTCGCCCAGCCCGCCGACAGTCTTGTTATCCGGCGAATGAGCCGCCGCACCGCCCTGGCCCGAGACCGCGTGCACCGAGCCGCCCGCGCGGTCCTCATGGATCGCCGCAGGCAGTTCGTACTTAAGCTGAATGCGGTCGCCGAGCCCGTAGTTCAAATCCAGGTCAGGAACCTCGTAGTCGCCATCGGCCGGGCTGCGATCCCCCAGAAATCCGATATTGATCTCCCAGTGTTTGTTGCCGGGCGTCTCCGGATCGTCGGTGCGAAACGGCGGCCCGGCCTGCGCCCGCGCGGCCGCGCACGTTCCGAGGAGTACCGCCAAAGCGCCCAGAAAACACCGGCCTGCGGAGATGGGTGACACTGGCCGCATCCTCGTTCCCCCTTTTACCAGCCATGCAAAAAGCCGTCCCGCTCCGTGAGCGTCAGCTCGACGCCGAAGAGCATCTTCAGGGTCGAAGAGTTCAACAACTCCCCGCGCGGGCCGTCAGCGACGATGCGGCCCTCCCGCATCAAGATGACGCGATCGATCTCCGGCAGGATGTCAGCCAGATGATGGGTGACCATCAGGATGCCGGTGCCAGCCCGCGCGACCGCTCGCAGGGCTTCGCGCAACTCCCGCTGCGCCGCCAGGTCGAGCGCGTTCGAGGGCTCGTCGAGCAGCAGCATCGCCGGCCTGTGCACCATCGCGCGCGCAATCATGACGCGGCGCTGCTCGCCGGCCGACATCTCTCCGACCAGCTTATCCGCCAGATGCGTCGCATGCAGCGACGCCAGCGCGGCCTCAGCGCGCTCTCGCATCGCCGGGGTAACCGTATGGTTCGGCCAGATCGCCGACGCTCCGAAGAATCCGGCGATGACCGCGTCGCGGCCGCTCGTGACCGGGGTCCGCTCGCCCGGCAGCTCCGCCGCGACCACGCCGAGCTGCGAGCGCAACTGCGAGAGATCCCAGCGGCCCCGGCCCAGCAACTCACAGCGCATGGCCGGTTCCTCAGGACGCCGCACGATCGGGTAACACTCGCGCGTGATGGTTTTGATCAGCGTCGATTTGCCGCAGCCGTTGGGGCCGAGGATCGCGACATGCTCGCCCATGGCGATCTCGAGCGCGATATCGCGCAGCACAATCGCATCGCCGCGCGCTACGTCGACGTTTCGCATGGACAGAAAACCTGCGCCATCGCGCGTGGCTGCATCAGGGGACAAACATACCTGCCTCGACTTGAATGTGCGGGTTCTTGAGCCGGACCGAACCCGCCCGCTCCTCCAGAATAATGCCCAAACGCGGCGAGGAAGATGCGACGATGAAGAGATGAGCCTTTCGCTTCCTCTCGCCGCCCTGCCCCGGGGCTTTCGTTTCGCCGCCGTGCGCGCAGGCATCAAGCCCAGCGGCAGGCCTGACCTGGCCTGCATCGTCGCGGACCAGCCGGCCAGCGCCGCCGCGCTCTTTACCTCGAATCGAGTCGTCGCCGCACCCATCACTGTCGGACGGGCTCATCTGGCCGCCAGCCGGGGCCGTGTTCGCGCGGTGGTCGTCAACAGCGGCAACGCCAACTGCGCAACCGGCGCTGTGGGCATCGCCACCTGCGAACAGGTGTGCGACGCTGCCGCGGCCCAGTTCGGGTGCGCGACCGCAGAAGTCTTTCCCTCGTCTACCGGGATTATTGGCGTGCCGCTGCCGGGCGAGAAACTGGTCGCCGCGCTACCTGCCGCCGAAGCAGCGCTGGCCGCTTCCGCAGAGGACTTCGCCGGCTTCGCCAACGCAATCCTGACGACCGACACGCGCGCCAAGATCGCCTACGCCTCAGTCGAGATCGAGGGCAAGCCGGTCCGCATCGCCGGCGCATGCAAAGGCGCAGGCATGATCCACCCGCAACTGGTACCGCACGCAACCATGCTGGTGTACCTGCTCACCGACGCGGCGATTGAGCCGGCCGCGCTTGCAACGCTGCTCAACGAGGCCGGCGAGGTGAGTTTCAACCGCATCTCGATCGATGGCGACACATCCACCAACGACACGGTGCTGCTCCTGGCCTCAGGCGCAAGCGGCGTCTCCGTAAGCGCTCACGATCAGGGCTTTCAAGCTGCGCTGACCGAGGTCTGCACCTCGCTCGCTAAGCAGATCGTCGACGATGGCGAGGGCGTCACCCATGTCGTCACGCTCGAGATTGAAAGCGCGCCCAGTGATGCGGACGCGCTGCGCGTCGCGAAGTCGATCGCTCACTCGCCGCTCGTCAAAACAGCCTGGGCTGGCAACGACCCGAACTGGGGACGCCTGGTCGCGGCAATCGGCTACTCCGGCGTGGCGATCGATCCCAACCGCATCGATATCTGGTTCGGCGAGCTGCCCATCTGCGCCGACGGAGGCCGCTCGCCTGATTACGACGAGCACGCAGCCCATGCGCTGCTGCTCTCGCGCGAGGTCACCATCCGCATCGCACTCGGCGTTGGCGCAGGCCGCTGCCGCTTCTGGACGACCGATTTGACTGCCGACTATGTGCACATCAACGCGGCGTATTCTACGTAATCCGGGCGCATATGGAAAGCTTTCCATACGCTGCTCAAGAAGCTGTGCAGAGAGCTAGAACCCGCGTCAGACCTGTGCTTCAGGCCATTCATGCCGCATCCACACAAGGGTTTTCAACACTTTTGTTGAAAACTGTAACTTGCGAAAAGATAAAACCAGTGCTTGCACACGAGAGCAGCAGACCGATGGATGCAGCAATGTTTCCATGCCACACAACCATCGCAGGATTCTGTTTCGCGCGATGAACTTGCGGTTAACAAACCGTTCCCTGGAGAGTGCTACCCGCAATGAATCAGGAGAAGATCTCGCCGATGAGCGAGGCAACACTTTGGCGCCTGTACCGGCGGCTGCTCGCCGAACAACTCCTGCGGCAGCGCCTTCCCCCGTCCAGACACGATGGCTCAGGCATCGCCGCCGCGCTGACCGAGAACCTGATCGAGGGCGACACACTCGGAGTCGAGCCGGGCGATCTCGTCACGCGGTACCTGTGTGGTATGCCGCTGGAACAGATTCGCGCCGCCGCGGTGCCGCGCCCAGGGCGGCGGAAGCAAAGTAGCTGGGCGCTGCCGGGTGATGCAGCCCAGGGGTTGCTGCCCTGCGCTGGCGAAGAGCAGGCGATGCTTGCCGTGGGAACAGCGATTGCGGCGCGCCTCCACCACTCCGGCGGCGTCACCGTGCTCTGGGATGGCTCTCGCGCATCGGCCCGCAAGCGTTCGGCGGAAACCGGAACCTGCGGCGTGCCGGCCTGGACACGCGCGGTCCAGATGGCCCTATCGCTCCAACTGCCGATGCTGTTTGTCGCCGCTGTCCCGTTCGGCCCACCGGCCGGTCCGCGCAAGCCGCCGTCCGCAATGCCGTCAATTCCGGTGGACCGCTCGGATGCGCTGGCGCTCTACCGGGTTCTCTATGAGTCGGCCGCACGCGCGCGCTCAGGGGGCGGCCCTACGTGGATTGAGTGCTGCCCATGGCCGCTGCCCGGCGTCGTCGCTGAGTCCGGCGCGCCGGAGAAGCCGCCCGCGCTGCTCAACATGGAGCAGGCCCTGCGCTCGCGAAAGCTCCTAGACCGCCACCAGCTGCGGCAGGTGCAAAACGCGCTCGAGCGGGAGTTTGCACACGCGGGCTGGCCAGCATACGCCGATGCCTGAGCCCCTGCCGGAAGGCGCCCGGCCGCATACCTAAGCGCTTGCGTGCCTGCCGGGAATCCTTACGAATGAGGCCCGCTCCTGGCCCAGATGATGCCACGCGAACGGTCCCCCCTTGTCTTCCTCGTGGCGTTCCAATAGGCTCAGCGTGACCGGCTAAGGCATAAGTCCAACAGGCAGCTTTCGTTCCCGCAACCCAAGGGTGCATCCAACAAGATGAGGTACGAGTGAACCTAGCTGGACCGATCTGTTCGCGACCACTGCGGTTACTCACGCTGGGGTTGCTGTTAAGCGTCGCCACCCTCGCCAGGCAGCCGGCCCAGGCCCAGCCGGCCCAACTACAGCCGGTCCAGTTACAGCCGGTCCCGGCCCAGATGATCGCGGCCCAGCAGTCAGGACTGCCGGCCCCGCAGGCAAGCCAGGCAGCGCAGCGGCCAAACCAGACCCAGACCGGTCCGCCCAAACACTCCGACGCGGAAGAGATCCAGCTGCCCCGCGCCTACCGCCCTGACTACCCCATGCACTCGACTCATTCGCTCGGCTCGGCCTACATCCCCATGGACAGCTGGATGTACCCCGCGCTGTGGCGGCTCTACGGCCTCGGCTACCTCGATACGGCCTTTCTCGGACTGCGCCCCTGGACCCGCCTGAGCGTGCTGCACATGCTCGAGAAGACCGGCGAGACCATCGCCACCTCGCAGGGCGAGGCCAGCGACGAGGCTGAGGAGATCTACCTGGCGCTGATCCGCGAACTCGCGCCAGATGCCGCGGCCGAAGGCGGCGCACACGGCGAACTCGACACCGTCTACAGCCGCTTTCTCGGCATCACCAATACGCCTCTGCGCGACAGCTTCCACATCGGCCAGACCATCATTAACGACTACGGACGCCCCTACCAGGCAGGCATCGTCAACAGCTCCGGCGCCAGCGGCCGCGCCGAGTACGGCCGCTTATCGCTCAACTTGCGTGGCGATTATCAGCGCTCGCCCAGCGCACCCGGCTACTCCCAGGCGCTCGGCGCCTACCTCTCGCAGACAGACGACGACATCCCGATCGCCACCAACCCGGTGCAGGATACCCTGCCCATCGGTCCGATCGGGGCCATCAGCAACGTCCGCCTGCTCGAGGCGACCGCCTCGCTGCATCTCGCCGGCCATGAGATCTCCATCGGCAAGACCGATCGCTACTGGGGCCCGGCCCAGGGTGGCGCCTTCGCCTGGAGCAACAATGCCGACAACATCTACGCCTTTCAGATCGATCGCGTCGAGCCGCTGCATATCCCGCTCCTCTCGCGCGTGCTTGGTCCGTTCCGCTACGACTTTACCGTCGGCAGCCTGCAGGGTCACACCGCCCCCAACCATCCCTGGATCCACTCGGAGAAGGTCAGCTTCCGGCCTACCCGCGATCTCGAATTCGGCTTCGAGCGGTCGGTGATCTGGGGCGGCCGGGGCCACGAGCCCATCACCCTGCACACCTTCCTGCGCTCGTTCTTCAGCGTCTCGAACACCTCGCTTGCGGTCAAGTACTCCGACCGCGATCCGGGCGCGCGCTTCGGTTCCTTTGACTTCAACTACCGGCTGCCCTTCGTGCGCAACTGGCTCACGCTCTACACCGATTCGCTCTCGCACGACGACGTGAACCCGATCGATGCACCGCGCCGCGCCGGCATTCATCCCGGCATCTATCTCTCACATACGCCTTACCTCTCGCACCTCGACCTGAGAATCGAAGCCGCCTCGACCGACCCGGACCATGTCCGCAGCAAGCTCGGCCAGTTCCTCGACTACGAGGCCGTCCAGCAGCAGGGCACGACCAACAAGGGGTTGCTCATCGGCGACGCGATCGGGCGCGAAGACAAGGGCGGCCAGGTCTGGATCACCTACCACCTCTCCCCGCAGGAGCATGTGCAGTTTTCCTATCGCGGCGCCAAGGCGGCGAAGGACTTCATCGCCGGCGGCACGACCCAGAACGAGTACAAGGGCGAGATCGTCAAGCTGCTGGGCGACGACCTGGAAGTGAAATTCTCAGTGCAGTACGAGCATTGGAAAGCGCCGCTGTACCGCCCCGGCGCGAATTCAGATGTAGGCGTAGCCGGCCAGCTAACCTGGTACCCGCACGAGACTAAGTCGCTGCGCCGGTGATCCCTTTGCTACACCGATGCTTCAGGCTAGGCGCTGCCGGAGTTCGGAACTCAGGAGACAGCTCCAGAAGTACAGGGTGAAGTATAGAAGCACGTCTCAGAAGTCAGAAACGGGGAAGCCGGATCAATCGTCATCTCGTTGGAGCCGTCTTATCAATCGGCTTCGTTTGCTTTACCCAATCTGGGTGTTCTTTCTCAATTTCCTGTCCAATTTCTCCTCCCAGTTTTGCTCCGACCTGAGAACACCCTCCCATGACCTCACTTTGCATAGCAATCGCAGAGGAAGTGAGTTTGTCCTTCAGAGGCGTAGGGAGACTAAATTGTTTAGTCTTGTTGTACTCTGTTTGCGCTTGAATCATCTCTGAGAGCTCGACGCCGTTGAGATGTTTTTCATAGACGCCGACCCACACATTTACGTAGTCATCAATATTCGTTCGCGCTTGCATACGCTTCGCCCATTCTTCGTAAAACGCGGGATCATACTTTGTATTGTTTTTCAACATCGCTTCTTTACCTTTTTGAATGTTGCTCTCCAGCGTATCCACCAAGCGCTGTCGTATGCCCATCAGCTTCACGAGTTCAACTGCTTTCTCGTGTAGATCCTCTTTGTTAGCCGCAGGGGTACTCAGGGAAGGAGACGCAGGCAGCTGTTGCGCTTCTATGCAACCCGCTGACGCAAACAGAAGCAGCGACATAAAGAGCAAGCGCATAATTAAGACCTTTCGTCTTGAGAACAGGATAAGGAATGAGGGGCGAGCCACTTGGCTCGCCCCTCATTGCGTTAGAGATGTTTAGCCTTACTTCCCACCACTCGCCTTCTCATGCAGCCCATGGCTCAGCGCGAGATCGATCAGCGTGCGCTGCTCCATCTCATGCGCCTTCGGGCTGCCCGTCGCGGGGCTTGCCGCCGCAGACCGCTTGATCGACAGCACGTGCCGGTCGCGGACCATCCGGCGCAGGCGGGGCATCACGAACGAGAGCGCGCCCATGTTCTCCGGCTCCTCCTGCACCCAGACCACTTCCTTCGATTCGGGGTGCGCATCGATCGCCGCCGAGAGCTCGGCCTCGGGCCACGGGTAAAGCTGCTCGACGAAGATGATGCCGGTCGAGCTGTCGCCGCGCTTCTCGCGCTCCACGCGCAGCTCGTGGCCGATCTTGCCGGTGCAGATCAAGAGGCGCTTGGCCTGGGTAATCTGCGTCTCCGGCAGGACGTTCAGGAAGGTCGCGCGGGAGAAGTCCTCGATCGGTGAGACGGCGTTCGGGTGCCGCAGCATGCTCTTCGGCGTAAAGACGACCAGCGGCTTGCGCCATGGCCGCAGAATCTGCCGGCGCAGCAGGTGAAAGTACTGCGCGGCGGTCGAAGGCTGCGCGATCTGCATATTCTCGCGCGCGGCCAGCTGCAGGTACCGCTCGATCCGCGCCGAGGAGTGCTCCGGGCCCTGCCCCTCATAGCCATGCGGCAAGAGCAGCACGACGTGCGCGAGCAGTCCCCACTTGTCCTCGCCCGAGGCGATGAACTGATCGATCACAATCTGCGCGCCGTTCGCGAAGTCGCCGAACTGCGCCTCCCAGAGCACCAGCGCCTCGGGCGTGTCGCGGCTGTAGCCATACTCAAAGCCCAGCACGCCGGCCTCAGACAATGCGGAGTTATACACCTCGAACGGCGCCTGGCCATCGGCTATATGGTTCAGCGGAAGAAAAGGCGTCTCATCGACCGTATCGATCAGCACGGAATGCCGCTGGTTGAAGGTCCCGCGCTCGGAGTCCTGGCCGCTGAGCCGTACCGGCGTGCCCGCCTTGAGCAGCGACGCAAACGCCACCGCCTCGGCCATGCCGTAGTCGAACGGCCGTGTCCCTCTGCCCATCTCAGCCCGCTGCTCGAGCAGCTTGACGAGCATCGGGTGGATGTGGAAACCCTTCGGGTAGTCGACCAGCTTCTCCGCCAGCGCCTGGATCGCCACGCGCGGCAGGCCGGTCTCGCGCTCATACTCCGGCAGGTACGCGCCGCCCTTGTAGGCCGACCAGTACTCGGGCAGCTTCGAGAGCGAAGTGACCTTCTGGATCTCCATCGCAGCGCGCTGGGCGGCGGTAAACTCGCCCTGCACCTCGCGCACCTGGTCGGCGATGTCGACGCCGAGCTGCTTTGCGTAGAGCTCATAGAGCGGCGCATGCTGCTTGATGAGCGAGTAACGCAGCGGCTGAGTGATCGTCGGGTCATCGACCTCGGAGTGACCATGCCGCCGGTAGCCGATCAGGTCGATGACCACGTCGGACTGAAATTCGTAGCGGTACTCGGCGGCCAGCGCAGCGATGCGGATGACGGCCTCGGGGTCCTCGGCGTTGACGTGGAAGATCGGCACGGGCAGGCGCTTGGCCGCGTCCGAGGCGAAGCGGGTTGAGCTGGTCTCGTCGGGCTCGGCGGTAAAACCGATCAGGTTGTTGACGATCACGTGAACGGTGCCG
>Ga0116226_10002886_pt1 | contig 15100 bp, 13 predicted proteins | sample S1TSphfallax_FD_89692 | JGI IMG/M metagenome (GOLD analysis project Ga0116226, IMG submission 89692) | Host-associated microbial communities from peat moss isolated from Minnesota, USA - S1T2_Fa - Sphagnum fallax MG | ecosystem: Host-associated > Plants > Peat moss > Unclassified | place: USA...
AGCAAACACGATCAGTTGATGCTGACGCGCGACTTCAACGATCTGCTTTAGCACTTCGACTGAATACAACGCGCCGGTCGGGTTGTTTGGGTTGATGACGACAATCGCACGCGTATTCGCATTGATCTTACCCTTGATGTCGTCGATGTCCGGCATCCAGCCCGCCTGCTCGTCGCAGACATAATGCACAGGTTTGCCGCCAGAGAGACTGACTGCAGCCGTCCACAGCGGATAATCCGGCGCAGGCACCAATACTTCATCACCGCTGTTCAGCAGCGCATTCATGCTCATCACGATCAATTCGGATGCGCCGTTGCCCAAGTAAATGTCGTCAATACCGACACCTGTGATCTGCTTTTGCTGCGAATAATGCATCACGGCCTTGCGTGGTGCAAATAGCCCTTTGGAATCGGTGTAGGCAGAGGCGGCCTGCATGTTGTGGATCATGTCCTGAATGATCTCGTCTGGCGCGTCGAAGCCGAATACGCCCAGATTACCGATGTTGAGCTTGATGATCTTGTGGCCTTCGTCTTCCATCTGCTTGGCCTTTTCCAGCACCGGCCCGCGGATGTCGTAACACACATCGGCTAGTTTTTTCGACTTTTGAATCGGTTGCACAACAAATTCCTTGTATTTAATTGGGTAGATGCGGGATACCACAGCATGCCAGGCGCACGGGGTCAATTCACCGTATGTTGCTCCAGAATCCGGGTAGGGTTGGAACGCTGGCAGTCGCGCTGCCATGGTTCGCCGCGAATCGAAGGGGTATGCCATCCGCCTGCGCAACCGTTGGGCTGACCAGTCCAAACCGCCCCCTGTTGGAAACCGCTGCTGCGCCGCAAAAAACCCATTCTGCCGAAAATATGCGGTTTTATCAATCCATAATTGCCGTAGGGATAACCGGGCGGGTGTTTTCGGGGCGATAAAACGGTGAAAACGCTACAATACCGACTCTTTATTATGCTATATGGCGGGGCGGTGAGCGCCTCGAACACTATGAAGCTGCATGCAACATCGACCAAGCAATATCAAACCATTACTGGCTACGACGATAACAGTGTTGAAATCAACGCCCTACCCTACGCATACAGCCTGATCGTGCTGCCGGAAACGGAGCCGGTGCAATGGCCGGTTACGAGCTTCGAGGGCCTGACCGATGCGCATTTTGCGCAAATCGATGCGACCAAGCCAGACGTAGTAATCCTCGGGACGGGCAAGCGTCAACGTTTTGTGCATCCGAAGCTGACGCAAGTGCTGACCTCGCGCCGTATCGGCATCGAGTGCATGGATAATCAAGCGGCCTGCCGCACCTACAACATCCTGATGGCAGAAGGCCGCAAGGTGGCGCTGGCCTTGATCATGGAAACGCCAGCTTCGAGTGGAACAGCCTGATGCGTAACTTGTACAGATCGAAAACCTTTCTCTGGACACTGCTGGTTCTGTTTCTCGTTGTCTGGTTTTATGCGTTGGGCGCACGCACATTGGTGCCAAGCGATGAAGGCCGCTATGCCGAAATGGCACGCGAGATGGTTACAACAGGCGACTGGATCACACCGCGCCTGGATGGCTTGAAATACTTCGAGAAGCCGCCGCTACAAACCTGGATGAATGCGCTGACCTTTGAGCTATTCGGCTATGGCGAATGGCAGGCGCGATTGTGGTCGGGCTTGTGCGGATTACTAGGCATTGCACTGGTCGGCTATACCGGACGACGCGTGTTCAATCCATGGGTTGGCACCACCGCTGCGCTCGTGTTGGCATCGAGCTTCTGGTGGGCCGGACTCAGTCACATCAACGTGTTGGACATGGGTTTGTCCGGCATGATGACCTTGACCTTATGTGGCATGCTGCTGGCACAGCATGACGACACCAGTGACACTGAGCGACGCAACTGGATGCTGGTCAGCTACGCAGGCATGGCGTTGGCATTCTTGTCGAAAGGGCCGATAGGTATCGTACTGCCGGGCGCCGTATTGGTGATTTATACGCTGGGGACACGTGAATGGTCGTTGTGGAAGCGACTGCACCTGATCAAGGGATTGATCCTGTTCACGTTGATCGCAGCGCCATGGTTTGTGCTGGTGTGGGTGAAGAATCCAGAGCATGCGCATTTCTTCTTCATTCATGAAAACTTCGAGCGTTTCACCAGCCCCGTTCATCATCGCGATGGCCCTTTGTGGTACTTCATCCCTTTCCTGCTGGTAGGAATTGTGCCGTGGCTAGGCGTACTGGTGCAAAGCCTGATCGCAAGCCCACGTCGCGAGGATGGCAAGTTTCAAATCTTCCGTCCGAAGATGATGGCGTTGATCTGGGCCGCGTTCATTTTCTTTTTCTTCAGCATATCCAGTTCCAAGCTGCCGCATTACATCCTGCCGATATTCCCGGCACTGGCATTGTTGATCGCGTATTACCTGCAACATGCATCAACGCGCTCATGGGCATTTGCAGCATCGCTGCAGGCTTTGCTCGGTGTCGCGGGATTGGCAGCAGCAACCCGCCTCAATAAGATGGGCAGTGAACCATTGGAGATCGCAGGCTTTCAGGCAGCACAGCCTTGGGTCATGGCCGCATGCGCAATCATGCTGGCGGGCGCGTTGTTCGTGTTCTGGTGGATCAAGCAAAGACGCCATGATCTGCCTACGATTGCGACACTAGCACTAGCCATCTCCGGCTTCCTCGGCGGCCAGATGGTGATGCTGGGTACGGAAGACTATGGCCGCTATCGCGCGGGGCTTTTCCTTGCACCTGCAATGCAAGCGGAAATGACACCGGATACCGCGCTATATGCAATCGGTACGTACGAGCAATCGCTACCGTTTTATCTAAAGCATACGTTCGTGACAGTCGGCGAGACCAATGACGAACTGGACTTCGGCGTGTGCCAGCAGCCGGAACTTTATCTGCCGACGATGGATGCCTTCCTGTCCAAATGGAATGGCAAGCAAAAGGCGCTGGCGATTCTGAAGCCGGATATGTATAAGAGCTTCCAGCAGTTGAGGGTACCGATGCGTCTGGTTACACAAGATCCACGACGTGTGGTGATTGCGAATGTACCGGGTGCGGTGATGCCAATCACGATGGCGCTACCGACTTCCCCATTGCGTGAACCGGATTGCAAGCAATTTATCAAAAAATAAAATCAAGGTGGCTGTAATTTACAGCCACCAGTTGAACTTATCAAAGCACCACCCTGTAATGCGCCCTTAGTACGACAATTAATGCGAAATCAAATCCGCAGAGAGATCGCGCCGTTCATGTAATACGCGCAAAACGTCGAGCATCTGACCATCGACTCGACAGAACAACAGAAACGGGAAACGATCAAGTTGCCACATCCGTAAAGATTGATCTTTCAGGAAGTGTGCATAGCGGCGCGATCCAACGTTTGGCTGAAAGCACAAGTCGTGCAGCGTGGCACCCAACTCATCGACAAAACGCTCTGCAAGTGCAGGCGAGATTTCAGTGTAGTAATCGACAATGTCCAATATGTCGCGCTTGGCGACAGGGGAAAGCTTGAAACGCACGCTTAACGCTTGCTGCGAATGCGGTCACGCAGCTCGGTGCTCAGATCAGCGATACTGATTTCTTGGGACGGGCCACTATCCATACCTTCTTTGATCAATTCATAGAGGCGGCGCTCGGCTTCATTTTGTGGGCCGACGGCATTAGAATCGCGAGGCATCAAGTATTTCTGCGGGGAGGGGATAACTAAATTAGCCATGTCTGCATTATAGGTGCAATTGCTGCGCAGACCAACTCCCCTGCTCGCCCCCATTGTCGAATGGTCTATTTCGGCGAATACGAAAGCACCGGCTTATACCCGTCCGGCGCAATAGAAGTATCAAACGGATAAGTCGCAAAATTTTCCTGGCTGACCATGCCCAGTTTGATCAGGATAGTGTGGGGAAATTGTTTTTCCCGGCCTTCGAGAAAATTCACTGCAGTGTCTGTCACGACCAATGCCTGGCTGACGCCCTTGGTATCAGCAGCAGCAGCGATATCGCCATCGCGGATCATGCCAACGATTTCGCGCGTCAAATCATACGCAACTACGCGGATTTTCTTGTTGAGGCCCGCAGCTTTTACTTGCTCACTGGCTGGTGGCGCGCAACCGGTACAGCCGATGATGTAATCAAGCTGATTACCATATTTGGATAGCAGTTCCGATGCCAATTGCGCTTGCCCCGCTTTGTCGCTGTCGCCGTATTTGATATCGAGGATATTGATCTTCATCCACGCCTTGCGGACGGCATCCTTCGTGCCCTCAACCTCGCCAATCACCCAGCCAGCGTCAGCCGGACCAGGCAGCAATGCGACATTGACCGATTTCAAACCACGTCTTTGGGCGTCGTAAAGCACCCAACGCGTCGCATCGAAACCCATGCTTTTCAGCGACGTTGTGACCTTGACCTGCAGGTCGTCGCTGGTACTGTCGTTGGCAAGTTCAAATACCGGAATACCCAGTGCGCGCGCTTTGGCAATCGACGCATTATTACCAGTCTGGCTGATCGGCGAGAGGACTATAGCGTCATACTTCGCAGCAATGGCTTTATCCATCAGACGCAGTTGCCCATCCAGATCGTCATAACCTTTCGCTGCGAGAATATCAGCAGTAATGCCCAAGCGCTTGGCTTCATTGATCACGCCATAGGCGCACCCAACCCAATACGGATCTTTCAAATGGGGGAATAGGTAAGCGACGCGCCAAGGCTTGGTGCCTGGCTTGGTCAGCGAGAAAAAACCCGGTTCCACCCTGCCGGTAGCCAAAGCATCGTCGGCAGTTCCTTGTGGTTTGAGCGGCGGATATATTGAGTAAATGACGACCTGACCAGGTTTGCCATCGTTGGGCGCAGGCGACTCGCTTGCAAATACCAGATTGAGCGATGACGCCAACATCACGGAAAATAAAGCGACTTTCCGTGAAATAAGCCTCAATTCTCGCAATCCTACTTTTTTCATCGCCTTATCTTCAATAGAAATCGCCGATAGTATTTCATACTTTAAGGCAATTCTACCCTACAGAGAAAAGCAGAATGCAAGGATTTTCAAGGATATCGACCAGTTTTGACAGTAATTCACATCATAATGATACAAAGTAATTTATCTCTGTGACATCGTTCAATGTCGCTCAAACCGCGAACTTAAGCGTCTCGTCCGATTCAAACGTACAATATTCCCCTGTACTACCATTCTCAGAAGCCAACTTATGAGCCAAGCGCCCGCCCTTTCCCATTTGCCATTCACCAAACCCACGCTGGACGAAGCCACGATTGCATCGGTTGTCGAAGTCATGCGCTCCGGCTGGTTGACCAGCAACGGCCCGAAGGTGCAAGCGTTTGAGGCGCAATTGTCGGAATTCTTCGGCGGGCGTCCAGTGCGCACCTACAATTCCGGCACCAGCACGATGGAAATCGCATTGCGCGTTGCAGGTATCGGCCCTGGCGATGAAGTGATCACCACGCCGAATTCATGGGTGGCGACAGCAAACGTGATTCTGGAAGTCGGCGCGACGCCGGTGTTTGCCGATATCGATCCGAAAACACACAACCTCGACATGGACAAGGTCGAAGCCGCGATCACGCCGCGTACCAAGGCGATCATCCCAGTACACATGGCTGGCCTGCCATGCGATATCGACAAACTGTATGCATTGGCAAAGAAACACAAGCTGCGCGTAGTCGAAGATGCAGCGCAAGCAATCGGTTCGACCTGGAAAGGCGAACGCATCGGCTCCTTCGGCGACTTTACGTCGTTCAGCTTTCAGGTCAACAAGAACATCATGACAGCAGAAGGCGGCTGCCTGGTGCTCAATAACGCGGAAGAAGCGAAATTGGCTGAGCGCTATCGTCTGCAAGGCGTAAGCCGTAGCGGTCTGGATGGTATCGACGTCGATGTCTTGGGCGGCAAGTTCAATATGACTGAAATCGCAGCGGCGATCGGCTTGGGCCAATTGGCACGTTTGGCAGAATTCAATGCCAAGCGAGCAACATTGGTACGGCACTATTTTGCAACCTTCGGCAACGAATTCGAAGCACAATACGGTGCGGAATTGCCGGTGATCGACTTCGAGAACAGCAACTGTCACATGTTCCATCTGGTGTTGCCGGATGGCGTGGTACGCGGCGAATTTATGCAGAAAATGCTGGATCAAAAGATCGCGTTGGGCTTTCACTATGCGCCGATACACCTGTTCACAATGTATCGTGCGCGCGGCTTCAAGGAAGGCATGTTCCCAGTTGCAGAACGCATCGGCAAACAGATTGTCACTTTGCCATTATTTCCTTTAATGAACGAAAGCGATGTCGAAAGAGTGGTTGGCGCGGTAAAATCCCTCCTTCGCCCTTAAAATCGCTTATCGATGAAACCTGAAATTTCCGTCGTCATACCGATCTATAACGAAGAAGCGGGATTAGCCAAACTGTTTGCACGGCTTTACCCGGCACTCGATGCTCTGCGCACCAGCTACGAAATCGTATTCATCAACGATGGCAGCCGCGACCGTTCGCCGGAACTGCTCGCCGACCAATACCGTCTGCGCCCGGATGTAACCCGCGTAGTGCTGTTCAATGGCAATTACGGCCAACACATGGCGATTCTGGCTGGCTTTGAGGCTACACGCGGTGAGATCGTCATTACGCTTGATGCAGACCTGCAAAATCCGCCTGAAGAAATCGGCAATCTGGTCGCAAAGATGCGCGAAGGTTACGACTATGTTGGTTCGATCCGCCGCAAACGCCAGGATTCGGCATGGCGCACCTACGCATCGCGCCTGATGAACCACATGCGTGAGAAGCTAACAAAGATCACAATGACCGACCAAGGCAACATGTTGCGAGCTTACAGCCGCAACGTGATCGATTTGATCAATCGTTGTCATGAGGTTAACACCTTCGTCCCTGCGCTGGCGTATACCTTTGCCCGCAAGCCGACCGAAATCATCGTCGAGCACGAAGAACGTGCCGCTGGTGAGTCGAAGTACTCGCTGTACAGCCTGATCCGCCTGAATTTCGATCTGGTGACCGGTTTCTCGATCATGCCGCTGCAATATTTCTCCATGCTCGGCATCGTGCTGTCCTTCTTCTCCGCAGCGCTGGTGCTGCTGCTGCTGGTGCGCCGCTTTGTGCTTGGCGCGGAAGCGGAAGGCGTGTTCACGCTGTTTGCGATCAGCTTCTTCCTGATGGGCGTGATCCTGTTCGGCATCGGCCTCTTGGGTGAATACGTGGGCCGGATTTATCAGCAAGTGCGTGGCAGACCACGCTATGTCGTGCAAGCGGTACTGGAACAGACCGCGCCGGATATCGGGAATTGATCATGCGTGCAGTCGTATTCGCTTATCACAATGTCGGCGTACGTTGCCTGAAGGTCTTGCTGGCACGTGGCGTCGATGTCGCACTGGTGGTCACGCATCAGGATAGTCCGACAGAAACCATCTGGTTCGAGTCAGTTGCTGAACTATGCAAAGAACAGGGCATCCCGACGATCACGCCAGATGATCCGAAGAGTGCCGAACTGTTCGCGCAGGTACAGACGATCCAACCGGACTTGATCTTCAGTTTCTACTATCGCCACATGCTGCCAGTTGAGTTGTTGGCCCTCGCCAAGTCGGGCGCCTACAACATGCACGGCTCGCTGCTGCCGAAATACCGTGGCCGCGTGCCGGTAAATTGGGCTGTTTTGCATGGCGAAACCGAAACCGGCGCAACCTTGCATGAAATGGCTGCCAAGCCGGATGCTGGGATGATCACCGCACAAACATCGGTGCCTATCTTGCCCGACGACACGGCTTTCGAAGTTTTCGGCAAATTGACCGTTGCCGCAGAGCAGGCTTTGTGGAACGTGTTACCTGCAATTCTGGCTGGCAAACCGCCACGCCTACCCAACGATCTGTCGCAAGGCAGCTACTTCAGCGGTCGCAAACCTGAAGACGGCCGCATCGACTGGAAGCAACCGGCCCAAGCCGTCTATAATCTGCACAGAGCGGTTGCACCACCTTACCCTGGCGCATTTACCGAACTGGCGGGAAAAACTTATCGGATCGACAAGGCCAGATTGGCGACAGCCGTGTTTTCCGATTTGCCGCCGGGCTTGGCTGTAGTGGATAATCACATCTTTGGCATCTGCGGCGATGGTCGTGCGCTTTCGATAACAAACTTGCTGGCGGACGGCGAACCCGTTTCACCCGCACAATTACAACAAACCTTGTCGTCGCTGAATTAAGCCGTCGACGTTCACCCTTGAAATTATTATGAAAAAAGTCCTCATCCTCGGCGTCAACGGCTTCATCGGTCACCATTTGTCCAAGCGTATTCTGGAAACCACCGACTGGCATGTGTACGGCATGGACATGATGACCGACCGCATTACGGACATCCTCGAAAACGAAGCATACAAGTCGCGCATGCACTTCTTCGAGGGCGACATCACGATCAACAAGGAATGGGTCGAGTATCACGTCAAGAAATGCGATGTGATCCTGCCGCTGGTAGCGATTGCAACTCCTTCGACCTACGTGAAGCAACCGTTGCGCGTATTTGAGCTGGACTTTGAAGCGAACCTGCCTATCGTGCGTTCCGCCGCCAAGTACGGCAAGCACCTGGTATTCCCATCGACATCCGAAGTCTATGGCATGTGCCACGACGAAGAGTTCGACCCGGAAGAGTCCGAACTGATCTGCGGCCCGATCAACAAGCCACGCTGGATTTATTCCTGCGCAAAGCAATTGATGGATCGCGTGATCTGGGGCTACGGCATGCAGGACAACCTGAACTTCACACTGTTCCGCCCATTCAACTGGATCGGCGCAGGTCTGGACTCGATCCACACACCGAAGGAAGGCAGCTCACGCGTGGTCACGCAATTCTTCGGCCATATCGTACGTGGCGAGAACATCTCGCTGGTTGATGGCGGCGCGCAAAAGCGTGCGTTCACGTACATCGACGACGGCATCGATGCACTGATGAAGATCATCGACAACAAGGATGGCGTTGCAACCGGCAAGATCTACAACATCGGCAACCCGACCAACAACTACTCGATCCGCGATCTGGCAAACATGATGCTGACTTTGGCTGCAGAATATCCAGAGTACGCAGATGCCGCGAAGAAGGTGCAATTGGTCGAAACGACCTCTTCCGCTTACTACGGCAAGGGTTATCAGGACGTGCAAAACCGCGTGCCGAAGATCACCAACACCTGCGAAGAACTGGGCTGGAAGCCAACTACAACCATGGCTGACACACTGCGCAACATCTTCGACGCCTACCGCGGCCACTTCGCCGAAGCCAATGCGTTGATGGATTGATGCAGTACTGATGTCCTTAATCGTTCTTAAGATCGACGTTGACACCTATCGCGGTACACGCGAAGGTGTCCCGAATCTCGCACGCATCCTCTCCAAGCATCAGGCCAATGCGACTTTCCTGTATTCGCTCGGGCCGGACCATACCGGCTGGGCGTTGCGGCGTGCATTGCGCCCCGGTTTGCTGAAGAAGGTGTCGCGTACTTCGGTTGTCGAGCACTATGGCTTGAAGACGCTGATGTATGGCGTCCTTCTGCCCGGCCCGGATATCGGCAAGCAATGCGCAGGCGAGTTACGCGCGGTGCGCGATGCCGGTTTCGAGTATGGCATCCACACCTGGGATCACACCTACTGGCAGGACAACGTGCGCAAGCGCGATGCACAGTGGACGGCGAACCTGATGCAGAAGGCGTATGACCGCTGCATCGAAGTATTCGGCCATGCACCACCAACGCACGGCGCAGCAGGCTGGCAGATGAATGCCCACGCCTTCGCCCAACTCGATGAATTGGGCATTGCTTATTCTTCCGATGGTCGCTCGCTATTGAAGGAAGATGGTAGCCTGATCGAACAAGATGCAGGCCCATACCGTCTACAAATCGATGGCAAAATGCTTGGTTGCATCCAGATGCCGACCACACTACCAACCTTGGATGAGTTACTTGGCCGAACGATAGATGGCGAAGTCGTCACACTATCAAATATCGCCAGCAAAATCCTGCGACTGACCGAAGCAAAACGCGATCACGTATTTACCTTGCACGCGGAGCTTGAAGGCCAGAAACTCGCCACCATATTCGAGCAGTTGCTAAGCGGTTGGAAGCAGCAGGGGTACACGTTTGGATCGATGGGCGATTACTACGCACAAATTAAGTCCAAGCCACTGCCAACCCGTCCAATGGGTTGGGGGGAGCTGCCCGGACGATCTGGCGAAGTCATTGTATAAAAGCTGGTGTGGTTCGTGATCGTGTTGCAAATTGGCGCAAGCAGATAGCGTTTTCCTGTTAGATCGGGCTACACTGTCGCTTGCTGATTCAATATGTCAGCATGCGCAACCGAAGAACTTTTATTGCCGCACGGACTCAAACCCCGACTGACTTTCTCGCTGCACATTTTCTCGTTGCACCACCCCGGCATTGCCCCCGTACACTCCTCCCCGGCAGGTCGGGCAACCAGTGAAGGGAATCGAAAATAATGGATCAGGAGAGCCTCGTGGCCGAACGCCCATCTGCATTGAACATGACTGTTCCCCAATTTTCCGCGCCGATGACCGGCGAGCAGACATTCGATCTGTCTGACTATGCGGGAAAAAATATCGTTTTGTATTTCTATCCCAAGGACAATACACCTGGATGCACAACTGAAGGTCTCCACTTCCGTGACTTGCACCCACAGTTTCAAGAAGCCAATACCGAGATTTTCGGTATCAGTCGCGACAGCCTCCGTTCGCACGAAGGCTTCAAAGCCAAGCTGGAAATGCCTTTCCAGCTGATTTCCGACCCGGACGAAACACTTTGCACCATGTTCGATGTCATGAAAATGAAGAACATGTACGGCAAGCAGGTACGTGGTATCGAGCGCTCAACTTTTGTGATTGACGGCGCAGGTACATTGGTGAAAGAATGGCGTGGAGTCAAGGTGCCGGGACATGTGGACGACGTGTTGGACTATGTAAAAACGCTGTCATAATCCGCAAGTAAAGTATCCTGTATTCCTTGTTGTTTGTATAAATGGGTTTGCTAGTTGCGGTGCTGTTGAAGTGCATGCCGCAATCGAACTGCCGATTTTAGGTTAAATAAACCAACCCATTGAATTCTAAAGAATTTTCTTTGCGAAAAGCCGTTTTTGGACTAGGCGACGAGCCTGCCAAAACGGCTTTTTTGCTTCGAAAATATGTTGTACCACCTCTGTTTGCTCCCCAAGGCGGCTCTAGAAATCGTAGCGAGCGACCTTATGTCGCGTCGAGAAGCGCAACCGTACTGGAGTACGGTGAGCATCACAGACACGAGATAAGGGCGCGCAGTAGATTTATAGAGATGCCGTTCAAACATTTTTTGATGAGGTCCTGATGCCCCTGCCAAAATTGCCTGCCAAGCCTGCAACACTATTATCAACAAGCGATTATCCGAAGGCGGAAAAAGGCAAGTCGGTTAAACCTCTTACCTTGATAGAGCCTGTCGCTCCAAAAATGCAGCCAGAACCCCGGTCCGAGTCACCGGTAGCACGCAGCAAATCGACGGAATCGTCCACTGCTGCGAAGCCACGCGCAAGCAAACCGAAAATCGTCGAAGCCAGCGCCAAATCCAGTGGTAGCCACATTGCAGATAAGGCTGGCATGACCAAACTATTCGTGCTCGACACCAATGTGTTGATGCATGATCCCACGTCGCTGTTCCGTTTCGAGGAACACGATGTTTACCTGCCGATGATGACATTGGAGGAATTGGACAATCACAAGAAGGGCATGTCCGAAGTCGCTCGCAATGCACGTCAGGTATCGCGCTCTCTCGATGCCTTGGTCAGCGGTGTGGAAGATCACTCCATCGACCATGGCATCCCATTGAATAAACTCGGCAACAAGGATGCACGCGGCCGTCTGTTCTTCCAGACCAAGCTGCAAACCATCGATCTGCCGGACGGCCTGCCAGTCGGCAAGGCAGATAACCAGATTCTCGGCGTGATCCGCGCGCTGGAATCGCAATATCCGGGACGTCCGATTGTGCTGGTGTCGAAAGACATCAACATGCGCATCAAGGCGCGGGCAATGGGTCTGCCAGCGGAAGAGTATTTCAACGACCACGTACTGGAAGACACTGACCTGCTCTACTCCGGCATCATGCAGTTGCCGGACGACTTCTGGAACAAGCATGCGAAGGGCATGGAGTCGTGGCAGGAAAACAAGCACGGCACCGGCTACACCTTCTATCGCTTGAGTGGCCCTGTCGTGCCGTCGATGCTGGTCAACCAGTTCGTGTTCATGGAACCGAAGAATGGCGAACCAGCGTTCTATGGCCACGTCACGCAGATCAACGGCAAGACTGCCGTGATCCAGACCCTGCGCGACTACAGCCACAACAAGAACAGCGTATGGGGTATCACCGCCCGCAACCGCGAGCAGAACTTTGCGCTGAACTTGTTGATGGACCCGGAATGCGACTTCGTCACCCTGCTCGGTCAAGCTGGTACCGGTAAAACCTTGCTGGCGCTCGCTGCCGGTCTGGCACAAGTGCTGGAAACCAAGCTGTATAACGAGATCATCGTCACCCGCGTCACAGTACCTGTGGGTGAGGATATTGGTTTCCTGCCTGGTACCGAAGAGGAAAAAATGTCGCCATGGATGGGTGCATTCGACGACAACCTCGAGGTGCTGAACAAGTCCGACTCCGACGCCGGTGAATGGGGCCGGGCTGCCACGCAGGATTTGATCCGCTCGCGCATCAAGATCAAATCACTGAACTTCATGCGTGGCCGTACCTTCGTCAACAAGTTCCTGATCATCGACGAAGCGCAAAACCTCACGCCTAAGCAGATGAAGACGCTGATCACACGTGCAGGCCCTGGTACGAAGATCATCTGTCTCGGCAACATCGCGCAGATCGATACGCCTTACCTGACCGAAGGTTCGAGCGGCTTGACTTACGTGGTGGATCGCTTCAAGGGTTGGTCACATAGCGGACATGTGACGCTGGCACGCGGCGAACGCTCGCGTCTGGCTGATCATGCGAGCGACGTGTTGTAACCAAATCTACGCTCCAAAACAAAAGCCACGGCAACCGCCGTGGCTTTTTCTTTTCAACCCGCCATACCTGTATTACGGCACCGCTCGCTAGTTGATTACAGCACTTTCGTACCGACCCACCAGGCAATCGCAGCAACAAAGGCAGATGCCGGAATCGTCAATATCCAGGCCCAAACGATATTACCTGCGACCCCCCAACGCACTGCGGACATCTTTTGCGAAGCGCCGACACCAACGATAGCGCCGGTAATCGTGTGCGTGGTCGAAACAGGAACACCCAGCGCGGTTGCGATGAACAGCGTGAATGCGCCGCCGGTTTCCGCACAAAAGCCGCCAACTGGTTTCAGCTTGGTGATCTTCTGCCCCATCGTCTTGACGATACGCCAGCCACCGAACAAGGTACCCAGACTGATCGCGGTGTAGCAGGCAACGATTACCCACATCGGCACGCCTTCGCCAGGCTTGACCTGGCCTGCCGCGATCAACAACATCCAGATAATGCCAATGGTTTTCTGCGCATCGTTGCCACCGTGACCCAGGCTATACATCGACGCCGAGATCAATTGCAGGCGGCGGAACCATTTATCGATACGGCGAGGCGTTGCGCCAACGAAGAGCCATGACACAAGGATCATCATCAACGAGCCGAACACGAAACCAAGCATTGGCGACAGCACGATGAAGATGATGATCTTGATCAAGCCAGCAGGAATCAAGGCACCGCTACCGGCTTTCGCCACGGCAGAACCTACCAGGCCACCGATCAACGCATGCGATGACGACGATGGAATACCGAAAAACCATGTGACGAAATTCCAGAATACTGCACCAACCAAGGCGCCGAAAATGACGTATTGATCGACAATAGCCGGATCAACCGTATCCTTCCCCACCGTCGCAGCTACAGATAACGGAAAAATCAGCACTGCGATGAAGTTGAAAATCGCCGCGATAGCCACCGCCGTGTGCGGCTTCAGCACACGGGTGGACACAACGGTTGCGATGGCATTGGCAGCATCATGAAAGCCGTTCATGAAGTCGAACAGCAGTGCAATCGCAATCAATAATGCCAGAACGTAAAAACTGATTTGTATAGTATGCATAGGGACGTCGCGCTATTCCTGGACACTTGTTAAAGGTGTAGTCAATTGAATCGCACGTTTATGCATTCTCAACAATAATACCTTCGATGATATTGGCAACGTCTTCGCAACGGTCGGTGACCGTCTCAAGAAGTTCATAGATTGCTTTCAACTTGATCAGGTTGCGCACATCCGGCTCGTCGCGGAACAACTTGGACATCGCCGCACGCATCACGTGGTCGGCATCCGATTCCAGACGGTCGATTTCTGCGCAGATCGCCAAAATCTCGCGCGAATTATCCATGTTATGCAACAGGCCAACTGCTGCCTTGACCTTCTGCACCGTCGCCAGACACAACTCACCCAAGCGGCGCGCTTCTGGCGTGATCACTTGAAGGTCATACAATGAAATCGTTTGTGCGACATCCTCAAGCAGATCAAGAATGTCATCCATGCGGGTGATCAGCTTGTGAATATCATCACGGTCAATAGGTGTGATGAAAGTCTTGTGCAACAGTTCGATGGTATCGTGCGTGACTTTGTCAGCTTGCTTTTCCAACACTTCAATTGCATGCATCCGGCTTTCGAGATCATCGAAGTTCGTCAACAGCGCCACCATTTCGGTTGCTCCTTTGACGCATAGATCGGCATGCTGAATAAACAGCTCGAAGAATTTCCCTTCGTTGGGCATGAATCGTCCAAACATATTATTTTCCCTACGTAAAAGCGTAAATCTTGAGTCTATCTTTGGCCTGCTGGTGCAAGCCCTAATATTGACCTAGTGATTAGTCACCCTGATATGTCGTCAAGGAACCACTATAGTTATCAAATTTCGTGTATTCACCGAGGAAGGTCAGACGCACAGCACCAATCGGGCCATTACGCTGCTTACCGATAATGATTTCGGCTGTTCCCTTGTCTGGTGAGTCCGGGTTATAGACCTGGTCGCGGTAAATGAACAGGATGACGTCGGCGTCCTGC
>Ga0116226_10002887_pt1 | contig 15100 bp, 8 predicted proteins | sample S1TSphfallax_FD_89692 | JGI IMG/M metagenome (GOLD analysis project Ga0116226, IMG submission 89692) | Host-associated microbial communities from peat moss isolated from Minnesota, USA - S1T2_Fa - Sphagnum fallax MG | ecosystem: Host-associated > Plants > Peat moss > Unclassified | place: USA...
CCGGAGGCCTCAAGCGGCGCGCCGGAGGCGATGGTGGTGAAGGTGCTCGCGCCGGGCCGCAACTGGTAGAGGCCGCTGGTGGACCAGTCGAGCAGGACCACGCTGCCGTTCTTCGCCACCACGACCTTCATGATCTGGCCCCAGAGAGGATGTGTGAGGGGAACGACCGAACCGCTGGTGACCGCCGTCTGCGCCCTCGCCATGCCGCCCACGCACAACATCGCACCCAGAAGCGACAACCCCAGCGTTAATCCGGTGCGAAAGAACCGGCGGAAGCCGACTGCAGATTCGATGGCCATTGACACCCTCCCAAACATCACGATCTAAGCCCTTGCGATCGGCCTCTCCGGCCGTCCCGCAATCTTGCGCCGCTCCAACCGCCGCGGCCCTTGCACAAGCGGCACGACCTCTTGCCACTCGATCCCCATGCGGATCCCGATTGCGATCCGTTCCCGCTGGCCGCGCCTCGGTCCGGCGCGGTTCGCGGGCGTTGCCCTTAGAACTGGAACTTCACGCTCAGCTCCACCAGCCTCGATCCGTACTTCACGTTCGCGATGCCGAAGCCCTGGTGCGTCAGGTCGTTCACCGTCAGCGGCTTGCCGGCCGTCGCTCCCTGGAACGCCAGTTGCACGTTGTCTGTATCGTTGTTGTTGAAGGACGTGAGCGGATGGTTGAGGAAGTTGAACGCCGCCACACGGAACTGCAGGTTGCGCTTCTCGCCGACCGGGAAGTTCTTGAGCAGCGTGAGGTCGTGCCGCGAGTACCCCGGCCCGTGGATATACGGGAGCCGGTACTGGCCCTGGCCGGTGGGGTTTGAGGAGAGCGCGTTCGGCCCGGTCGAAGGCGATCCCGGAAGCGGGATGCCAAAGCAGGTTGGATTGATGTACTGCTTGGACTTGAGGCCGCTGGCCGGGTTGCAGTTCACGGTCGGCATCAGAAGGTAGTCCGGCGTGCCCAGCCAGACCGTGGAGTTCAGGTTGGTCACGCAGTAGTGGTTGCCGTTCTGGTCGGCGGGGATGCCATACTGCGTCGCGCACGTCTGCTCGCCGGTCCGCGACTCCTGCTGCGGGGTGGAGACCTGGACGGGCTGGATGAGGCCGTAGCCGAAGCCGAAGTTCTCTCCCTGGAGCGACGCCAGCGGGCCGCCGCTCTGGACGGTCGAGATGCCGGAGACCTGCCAGCCATTGAGACCCTGCGAGAGCAGGCGGTTGCCGCCGTGGTAGCGGGTCTTGAGGTCCAGCAGGTAGTGGATGTTGAAGACCTGCGTGCGGTCGTAGGGGGTCGGGTTGTAGTCGTTCCGCAGGTTCAGCGGGTCGGGGATGTTGTTGTTGTAGGAGGCGGCGGTGGCGAGGTTCTTCGAGAAGACGTAGTTCGTACCGTAGGAGAAGAGGCCGCCCGCCTTGTTCCAGCTCACCTGTAGGCTGTGGTAGTTCGAGTAGTAGGTGTGACTGAGCGAGTAGATGTGCTGGTAGAAGGGGTAGGAGCGGAAGAAGTCGTCCTGCGCCGTGGTGAGGCTGGCCAACGAGTCCGGCTGCGGCGGGACGGCCGAGGGGCCGACCGACAGGTTTTCCAGATTGCCCGCGGGATTGTTGAAGAAGAATCCGGCGGGAATCACGTTCACGTCCGAGGCTTCGTTGTAACCGCCGGACTCACTGTTGTAGGTGCTGAGGTGCTGGCTGTTATTGCCGACATAGGCCACCTCGACCAGCGACTCCGCGCCCCGGATTCGCAACTGGTGCGAGATCGCGCTGTTCCACTCGTAGTAGATGGGCCGCACCGAGTCGTTTGACGGGATGGTGTAGACGGTGAAGTCCGGCGGGTTGATGGGCGACTGCCGGTCGATGGCGTCGAAGCTCTCCTGGCCCTGCTGGAAGGTGGTCTTGTAGTTCTGCGCGGTGGCGGCGGCCAGCGCGTAGGGGCTGAACTCCTCCTGGTGGCGATAGATGCCCCAGCCGCCGCGCAGCGCCGTTCTGCCGTTGCCGAAGATGTCCCACGACATGCCGAGGCGCGGGGAGAAGTAGACCGTGGAAGGACTGTTGACCGAATTGCCGACCGTCGGGTCGATGCCGTGCCAGGTGATGCCGGGGTCGTTCTGGCTGCCGCAGACGCGGCCGTTGCACTGCTTGGCGTAGAGCGTGGGAGAGAAGGTGGCGAGGCCGTTGCCGTGGCGGTCGTTCCAGGGGCCGAGGTGCTCGATACGCGCGCCAAGCTGGAGCGTGACCCGCTTCACCTTCCAGGAGTCGTTCACGAAGCCGGCGACGCTGGTGTACTGCATATCGACGACGGGAGAGAAGTTGGTCTGCGTGTAGGTGTCCGCGTAGCCCAGGTACATCAGCGCGTCGGGCGTGATGCAGGCACCGAGGTACGCCGAGCCGGAGGGCCGACCGTTGCCCAGCGGGTTCGGGTTCTCGCAGCCGGTAAACTGCGTGTTCTGACCGATCGTACCGCTGTAGTCGTAGTAGTTGTTCTGCGGGTTGAAGGTGTACTGGCCCTGCGGGTAGGCGCTGGTGGTCGCCGATCCGTTCAGGATGCCCTTCTCGTAGTAGAAGCCGAACTTGATGAAGTGCGGGCCGCGCACCCAGCTTACGGCATCCTGGAAGTCCGGAACTTCCTTCTTGAGGTGGATCTGCTTGTTATAGAAGCCGCCGGTCATCGCCACGTTGGGGTAGCCGAGGTTGCTGTAGTCCGAGAGCGCCGGCACGGAGTAGTCGCCCGCGTTCTTGAACTCGCCGAGGTAGTTGAAGTTGCCGTTGCCGGTGCTGCCGCAGGTCCCGGCGGCTCGCTTGGCCTGGTCATTACAGTTGTAGTCGCTCATGGTGAAGCGCCCGGCGGCCTCGGGATTGCCCTCGTTCGCGGGGTCGCTGATGAGCGAGAGCGCCGCGTTGAACTCGTTCGTCACGGTCGGCGAGAAGACGCGCGTATAGGTAAGCGAGAAGATGTTCGAGATGTCGCCGCTGGTGACCTGGCCGGGATAGAGCACGGAGTCCGCCGGAGCATACCCGAACGCCACAGGATTCTGCGTGACCTGTTTCTGCAGGCCGTAGGTGGCGTTGATCTTGTTGTTGTCGTCCAGCGCATAGTCCAGGCGGCTGTGGAACATGGAGCCGTTCTGCTGCTGCGTGACCACCTGCACGTAGTTGTAACCGCTGATGTTTGTGAAGGGGTCCGCGTTCGGCAGCGGAATCCAGTTCAGCAGCGCGATGCCGCTGGCGTTACCCTGGCCGGCGAGGTTGCCGTTCGCCACCGCGGTGCCGTTCGGCATGTAGTTGGTGGCGTTGCACATGGGCTGGATGGCGTTCTGGTTCACGGCGCCGTCCGGGCGCGCGCCGCAGAGCTGGGCGTCGAGCGAGGCGGCGCTGAAGTCGCCGTTACGCTCGGCCATCGTCGGCACCCACGCGCCGAGCGTGTAGGGCGAGAAGAGCTGGTTGTAGTACTCATATCCGGCGAAGAAGAAGAGCTTGGTGTTGTCGCGATGCAGCCTCGTATGCGGAAACCATAGGGGCCCGCCAAACGTTCCGCCGGGGAAGAAGTAGCGCCCCTCCGGCCGCGCCTGTTGCAGGAAGTTGTTGTACCAGTCGTTCGCGTTCAGGACGGTGTCGCGGGCGTAGAGGTACCCTGAGCCGTGGTAGGCGTAGGTGCCGGCCTTGGTGGTGGCGGTGATGATGGTCGGCCCGTGCGCCATGTCCGCGCCGAAGTTGGAGTTTGTGACCTTCACTTCGGAGACCATCTCGGCGTTGATCGTCTGCGTCGTGCCGGAGTTGCTGCCGATGTCTGTGAGCGAGACGCCGTCGAGGATGGTCGAGATCCCGGTGACGCCCTGGCCGTTCGAGGAGTAGGCGCCGGTGGTGGCGCCACTGACACCCACGACGGCGTCGTTGTTGCCGGTGTTCTGGAGGCCGGGGCTGACGACGGAGAACCCTGGAAGCATGCGGATCAGTTCGGTCGCGTCGCGGCCCTCGATGGCGAGCGTTTCGAGGTCCTTGGCGGTGATGACGTCGCTGCGCTCGGGGCTGTCGAGCGGCTTGAGCGCCTGGCTGGCGACGTCTTCCACCGTGACCTGCTCGGAGACCGAGCCGATCTGGAGCTTTACGTCGGTGAAGGCGATCTGGTCGCCGGGGCGGAGCGGGAAGACCTGCGACTGCCAACTGGTGAAGCCGTCGTGGGAGACCTTGATCTGGTAGCGCAGGGCGGAGGAGACCGAGGCGATGGTGAACTCGCCGGAGCCACTGGAGACGGTCTTGCGCTCGGACTTGTTGTCCAGGTTGGTGAGCACGACGGTCGCCTGGGGCACGATGGCACCCGTGGCGTCCTGGACCACGCCGGTGACGGTGCCTGTGGTCTGCTGCGCGAGGGCGGGCGACGGCCCCAGCAGGAGACCCAACCCGAGCAGCCCGAACCCGGCCACCTGCCTGATCTTCGGAAATAACGTCATCGTACAACCCCCCTTGGCTGACATGCTTCACGTCGTGTGTGGCGCGTTTGTCGGAGATCGCTGATAACGATCTCATCCCTCGCGGACACACAAAACCCTGTTCACAACCCTTGGTACCGGAATCTGAGTGCCCGCGAATTATTGCTGCGTTTAGGGACACCCGTCAAGTGCCTAATTTCAGACATGGTAACGATATCTTTTACCGAAGGTACCGTACCGCCGCTAAACCGAGCGTCTTCACGAACTTGAATGATATCGATCACATCCATTCCACCCAACGCGCACTCCCGCTCGAAGAACCCATCCGCCACTCGGGCACAGAGTAGCTATACGCTCTTTGCGCGACATCCTGAGGTCACTTTTGACCGTGCGGACCTGATTGAAGAACATCCCGGCCCATTTTGGGGCCAGATAGCCGCCCGCGCGTGCCCCGAAGGACCCCGGAGGCCAAAGCTATCCCAGAGGCCCAAGCTACTCCGGAGGCTCAGACCCGGTCTCCACCACCGCGCCACTCTCCTGAGCACTCTCCTGGGCACTCTCCTGGGCGCTCTCCTGGGCACTCTCCTGGGCCGCCTTCTTCAGGCTCACCCGTTCCACCTGGGCGAAGAGGAAGCCCGCCGGAAGGATGCTGAGCGAGAGTACCAACAGCAGCAACGCCCCGCAGGCCGTGGCCGACTCCACCGGCGCGCCGTAGAACGTCCGCATCGCGGTCGCCGTCACACCGATCTGGGTGAACCAGCCCACCACGGGCAACTGCAGCAGGGAGCCGCCGATGCTCGCGCCCATGAGCAGCATGGTCTGCGAGTAGCTGATGCCGGCCAGTTCCGGAGTCTTGACAAAGCCATGCAGCGTCTCGACATACGCGAGCCCGATGCCCGCCCACATCACGAGCGAGATCGCCAGCACGATGGCGAACTCCTGAAACGAGGACAGCGCGTTCAGGCCGTCGCGGAAGTCGAGAATCTTCTGGCTGATGCTCTCCGCCGCGCCCTTCGAGAGGCCGCCGACGAGGCTGCGCGCCACCGCCGCCACCGCGCCTCCGGCGGCCCGCACTACAAGGGCGAAGACCGCCAGAAACAGCGTCCCGGCCAGGCTGTAGAGGCCGGCCTTCACGAAGACCTCGTGGTGCGGCAGGTCCGTTGGCGTAAAGGCCAGCGCGCTTGAAAAGATGATCGCCGCGGACCCCAGGTCGAACATCCGTTCGATGGTGTAGACGGCAATCTGCGAGCTTATCGGCAGTTCCACGCGCTTGGCGATCAGGTAAGGCCGGGTGAGGTCGGCCAGCCGGCCAAACAGTCCTACTGCCGTGAATCCGATGAACTGCGACCCGACGGTCGAAAAGATACCGATCTTCTTCGTGGGGGAGACCATGACCGCCCAGCGCGCGGACCGCGCCCAGTAGGTCGCATAGACCAGAGCGACGGCGATCGCCTCATGGGTCCAGGCGACGCTGCGCAGCTGTAGCCAGAAGACCGCGAAGTCGAAGTGGATGCGTCCGCGAAAGACCACCACCACGATCGCCAGAAGGATGAGCCCGGCGAACCACCCGATCCCGCTCCGCTTCATCGCTTGAGGCCCGCGAGCTGGGTATTCGCCAAGGCTGCCGCCTGCAGCTTGCGGCGGTTGAACTCTCGGATGACCCGCGCCACGTAGGCCCGCGTCTCGCGGTATGGCGGGACGCCATGGTATTTGTCCACCGCTCCCGGGCCGGCGTTGTAGGCGGCCAGGGCGAGCGCGGCGTTATCGTGGTAGCGCAGCAGTAACTGGTCGAGGTAGGCCGTTCCGCCGGCGATGTTCTGCTCCGGCCGGAAGGCGTCGGCGACGCCCAGCTCGGTTGCGGTTGCGGGCATCAACTGCATCAGGCCCTGCGCGCCGGTACGCGAGACTGCCATGACGCGGCCGCCGCTCTCCGCCTTGACGACGGACGCCAGCAGGTCTTCGTCGATGTGGTGCTGGGTGCCGGCTTTGGCGAGCATGGTGTGCATCTCGGCCGCGGTCAGTTCGGCTGGAGCCTTTTCTTCAGGAATGGGGGTGGGCACCGCAGCCACCGGATCGGGAAAGCTCTCCACGCCGACGACCGCGTCGGCGGCGAGATCGATGTAGCTTGCACTCTGCGGGCTTGCGGCGGAAGGAAGGAGGAAGAGGCGCACACGGCCATCGTCGATGGCCTCTCGGCGGGCGCAGTCGATCTCGAAGCCGTTGCGCAGGGTGACATGCTCGGCGGCGTTCGCCAGCGCCGCCACGGAACTCAGAACGGCGAGCATAGCCCCACCCCGAACCGCCCGCCGCAGATGCATCCCGAAGCTCACGACCTAAGGCTACCACTCATCGCCGCCTCTTCCGTCTGCACCGCAGGTTGTAGCGGCAGCGAAAGTACCGCCTCGATCGTATCAGCCACGCCGTCGCGCGTGTGATCTCCGCCGAGCATCCAGCCACGCTCCGCGGCGATCTCCTTCAGATCGTCGGGAGCGTTGTCCATCAGGACCGGCCAGCCGGCGATTTCTAGCATGGAGAGGTCGTTCCAGTTGTCGCCGATGGCCATCATCTCGCGAAGGCCTATGCCGAGCGAGTCGGCAAGCCGCGTCAGCGCCGCTCCCTTGGAGCATCCGGCCGGAAGAATGTCGAGCAGGCTGAGGTCGCGCTCGGGATACTCGGTCCGGCTCAGCGCGATTTTGGCATTCGCCAGCCGGGCAGGATCGGTAACGCCTGCGGAAAACACTGCGGGATGCTCCAGCAGCCGGGCCTCCGCCCGGCGCATGCGTTCGATGGAGCCGCAGAGCATCATCTGGATGGGGGCCTCGCGCTCAGCGCCGCGCCGGCGGATGGCCGCCTCGATGGGCACGGCGTGTTCGATGTAGGGTGCGTTCGCCTCCATCCACTTGCCGATGCTGGCGTGCAGGTCGGCAAGTTCTTCGACCACTAACGCCCCGTACGCGTCCTCGCCGTCCGGCTGCACCATGTCGTAGGTCATCACCAGCGCGTTGCGGAACTCGTCGAGCTGGGCGCACAGCCAAAGCGAGGTCTCCTCAGACAGGAACGTCCGCTCCACCAGCGCCGCTCCGACCGTGCGGGTGACCGTGCCGTTGGAGCTGACGAGCCGATTGCGGTCCGCCAGTCCCACGCCGCGCAGCACCTTCATCGCGTAGGAGTGCCGACGGCCGGTGGCGATGACGACTTCAATGCCCGCCGCCTCCGCCGCCTTCAGGGCGGCCACGTTGCGCGGGCTCACCTTGCCGTCCGCACCCATCAGGGTGCCGTCCATGTCGATGGCGATCAGCCGCGGCCGCAGCCGCCCGTCCGAAATAAGGTTCACCCTGAAATTGTCTCATTCCAAAGGGAATCCCCCTCGTAAAGAACGCAAATTCATCCATTTACGGGAAATTCACTCGACTTTCACACACTACCGGGGCATCCTAGACATAGGCAACACAAAGGCCTTCTATGTTTCACAAAAATGTCGCAAACTCCTTACGGAGTCATCTCACAGCACCTGTTCTCGATCCACAACCGTCTTCTGAGTCCGTAGCACCCACCGGTCCTCGTCTTGTCCTGCTGCCCGCAGGCGGAGACGGAAGCCCTCGGAAGCCCTCCTCCGCGCTCATCGACTTCATCGCCATCTCGTCCCATCGCTGCTCGGCCTTCTTTGCCGAGGCGGCGGTGCTGGTGCTTGTGCTGGCCCTGCTGGACAGGTTCATGCTAAAGGGACGCATGGAGATCGGCTGGGCGTTGAGCGCCTTCACCATCAGCCTCATGCTGCTCTCGGCCAGCATCGCGACCGAGTTCACGGCCCGCCGCTGGCTGAAAGCCCATTAGCAGTCTCAAGCGGGAAGCATAAGCAACGGTCTTGCCGCCGATTGGCCGACCGTAGGACAAGTGCGCGTGAAGCGGAGTATCCCGTTGGCAAATCGGATCCCAACGGATCCCATCGTGGCCCGAAGCGCTGTCCGCGAATCCGGTAGCATGAGTCATGCCTCAAATTGTCGGTCGCGAATGCCCGCTTTGTCATCATCAAACGACGCTCGAAACCTCGCCCTCCGTCTGCCCGATCTGCTCCGGTCCGCTCTTACTACGCAGCGAACCGCAGCGCACCCCCGCCGATGAACTCCGCGACCGACTGCCCACCAGCTTGCCTGTCGGGGGCATCATCACCCCGCAGTAGGCTCGAAAGCCAGATGACCGCGCTGCCCGAATCGCTCTTCCTGAACCCGGTCCTCACCGCGCTTCAGACGACGCACGCCCATTTCGCCGTCACCTCGGGCGAGGCGGTTCGCTACCCGGCAGAGGTCGCTCCTTTTGCCGCGATCCGGTCGCCCACTGTCGCCGCGCTGTGCGACCTCCGCGGCCTGCTCGTGCCGGATGAGTTCGTCTGGGTCGCGGCACTTGGAGACGCGAGGCCCGGCGACGCAGGCCTCAACCTCATCGCTACCATCGATGTCCTTCAGATGGTGCTGCCGGCGAAGGTGGAACTGCCCCCGCCCGATCCCAGCGTGGTCCCTCTCACATGCCTGAACGCCAAGGAGATGGTCGCGCTCACCGAGATCGCGTTCCCTGGATTCTTCCGTCCCCGAACCTGCGAGATGGGCGATTACTTCGGGATCGACTCCGAGAATCAATTGGTCGCCATGGGCGGCGAGCGCCTGCGCTTTCCCGGCTACTCGGAGTTGAGCGGCATCTGCACCCACCCCGGGCATCGCGGCAAGGGCCACGCCGCGCGGATGCTCCTCCACCTTGCGCGCTGGCTGCGGTCACGCGAGATCGTGCCCTGGCTGCACGTCACCGCGACCAACCGGAACGCAGTGGACCTATACCTCCGGCTCGGCTTTGAGACGGTGCGCACGGTCAAACTCAATCAGCTTGCCCAAGGTTAACGGATTCCGCCGTTCATGATTATCGAGTTCGCTCGGGCATCCGCTTTTGAAGGGCGAGGGCCCGAGCTTTGGTTGCGGGCGGAGACTAGGTCGGGCTTTCAGCCCTCAGATCGTACCCCCATTGGTTCCTGGGGCGTTGCCCCAGGCTGGTATAGCTCGGGCCTTCGGCCCGCAAGCAAACAGCCCGAGCGGGCGGACGAACAACTGGCCTGGGCGGGCGCGCAAACAACTGGCCTGGGCGGACGGAAAAACAACTGGCCTGAGCGAACGGATAAACGACTCGTCTGTGCGAACTTGATCGTCATCTCCCCGGTTTATGCCGCTTGTGCCTCCCGATGGAACAACCTTCGCAAGAGGTCCTTCAGACGGTTGCAGACGCTGCCCAGCAGAATGCACACGACGGTGACTCCGACGAGGATGAGCGCGAGTTGCCAACGGCTCGCGGGGTCATAGGGCACCAGCGCGCGGATGAGATACATCATCGGCACATGAAACAGGTAGAGCGGGAAGGTGCCGTCCGCCACATAACGCATCAGCCGGACACTTCGCGAGTTGGGGGGAAGGTCTACCGTATCGAAGAGCAGAAGAGCGGCCAGCAGCAGGATCGCGGACAGGATTCCCGTCTCGTAGTACCAGGTACTCACGCGTGGCATCCCCCAGCCGACGAAGTTCTGGTTGAAGTGGAAGACCCATGCGCTTACCGCCGCCCGCTCGGGATGCGGAACTGCCCTGACAACCCCGACCACAAGTATCCCGCAGCCGAAAATCGTCGCGAACGACCACAGGGAACGGCTTCTCGACTTGCGGAGTTCCTGATAGCTGTCCAGCAGACAGGTTCCCAGAAACCAGACCGGCGCGAGCAGCAGGATGCTGGGGCCGGCGAGGAGCGCGACGGCGAAGAGGAGGGCGATCCGCCTCCAACCCCGCAGGTAGAAGGCCGCGCCGTAGAGCACGTAGTAAAACGCCTCGAACGAGAGGGACCAGAAGGGCTCGTTCCACGCGGGCGCGAGGTCCTGGAACCAGACCTCGGAGGTATAGGTCGCGGTGGCGAAGAGGCGCAACAGATAGTCTCCCGCCGTTGTGGTCCACTCCGCCCGGTGGAAGATCCGGGCGAGAACGTCGGCAACCACCGTGAAGGCGAGCGCGGGGAGTACCACCGAGTAAAGACGCGAGGCGCGGTCCGCCAGATATACCGGGAGACTCGACGCGCGGGAGAGCGTCACGTACCGGATGATGAAACCCGAGAGCACGAAGAAAACACCGACCGCACCCGCCGCGGCCCCCATCATGGGCGGCACTCCGGAGGAAAACATCGGCAGGCTGATGTGGCCGAGCGCGACCGTGACCGCGGCCAGAAAACGAACTATGTCGAGAATGAGTGAAGCCGACGCGGATAGCCGCTTTGGCCGCGCCGTCGAGCCCATGTCACCCGCTGATGCCGCCCGACCGCTCTCCGACGACAGCGGAACGGTTCCCGCGTTACCGTCCATGTCCCCGCCCACTCATACCCTGTCCCGTTCGTCTTTTTCCAGACTGGATGCAGTCTTCGGCTGCGCCAGAGAGGTCCGCACTGAGGACCGGGATCGACCCTTCCCTTCCCTGAAGCGCTGCTCTCCGCCATTCCAAATGGATTCTCCCAGTATACGGCGTGCGTCCGGGCCGGTCGTCTCGCAGTCTGCCGGCCTGCATCCTGCTGGTAGGATCGAGGTTTCGAGCCTTTCCACATGTCCCAGAACCGCATCCAGATCGACTCGCAAGTCCGCTCCGTGCTGGTCCTGGCGCTGCCGCTCATCCTGGCGGAGGTGGGATGGATGTTCATGGCGGTCGTGGACACGATCATGGTCGGCCACCTGCCACACCCGGCGATCACCATCTCCGCCGTGGCACTAGCGCAGGTTCTCTACAACACGCTCGCCTTTGGAGTCGGCGGCATCCTGCTCGGACTCGACACCTATCTTTCTCAGTCGCACGGAGCGGGCAAACTGGACGAGGCCAACCGCTGGCTGCTGCATGGCGTGCTGCTCGCCGCCGTCCTCAGCGCCGTGTTGATGGCGCTGGTGCATGCCGCGTCGTTCGCCTTGCTGCGTTTTCCGGTAGAACCGATCATCCGGACGCAGGCGGCGACCTTCCTGCGCGTCCTGAATCTGGGGACACCGGCGCTGATGCTCGCGCTGACACTGCGCCGCTACCTTCAGGCGTTCAACCACGTCCGGCCGATCGCCATCGCGCTGGTCACGGCCAACGTGGTGAACGCGGCCCTGGACTGGATCTTCCTCTTCCCGCACGGTTGGGGTCCCGTGAACCTGGCGGGCCACGGCGTGGTGGGAGCGGCGATCTCCACCTCGCTCGCGCGGTTGTATCTTGCCGCGTGCTTCGCCCTCGCCATCTGGTACTTCGAGCGAAAACACACCTACGGCCTTCGTACCGTCTCGCGACGCCTGGAGGTTTCGCGGCTCAAACAGCTCGCCTTCTATGGAGCACCCGTCGGAGCGCAGATCTTCGTCGAAATCTCCATCTTCGGGGCGGTGACGTACATCATCGGCATCTTCGGGCCGCTGCCGCTCGCGGGGCATGAGATCGCGCTGAACATCGCCAGCATCACGTTCATGGTGCCGTTCGCTATTTCGGCGGCGGCGTCTGTCCGGGTCGGGCAAGCGATCGGACGCAAGGCCCCGGATGAAGCCTCGGCCGCCGGATACACCGCGATCGGCCTCGGGGCCGCGTTTATGCTCTGCGCCTCGGCGGCGCTCGTGCTCGCGCCGCGGCTCATAGCCCGTGCCTTTACCGCGGACCCCGCCGTGATCGCCGCCGCCGTTCCGCTGCTGCTGGTCGCCGCCGCCTTCCAGTTCTTCGATGGCGTGCAGGTCACGGCCACCGGCGCGCTTCGCGGAGCAGGCAACACCCACACCGGGCTGATCGTCCACCTGTGCGGCTACTGGTTGATCGGGATGCCGGTCGGGATACTGCTCGCCTTCCACTTCAAGCTCGGAGCGGTGGGACTGTGGACGGGACTGTGCGCTGGACTGGTCATCGCGGCTGGTGCATTGCTCCGAAGCTGGCACCGAACGGCACAAGGCATCGCGACGGATTTCGTGGAAGAGCCGAGAGACCGTCATGTTCCTGACATATAATCGGCCCGAGGAACCGGGCCCACGGTCAACAACAGGCCGCCACATTTCGAACGAGGCGCAAAGCGATGAGACTTTCAGGCGACGTCAAATCTTTTCCGATGGTCCTTGCAGGGTTGATATTGTTCCAGGTACCTGGAGCCCCCGGTCTTCAAGGACAGTCGGTCCCGGTCACCGGAATCGAGATTCCCGCGACTGTCACGGTCAAGGTAGGCTCCGCCACGTCGCTTACACCGATCGTCCTCCCGTTCAACGCGACCGCTACAACGGTGAGCTGGCAGTCGAGCAACCCGGCAGTGGCGACGGTGAGCGGCTCGGGCGCGGTGACCGGCGTCGCGGTCGGGACAGCGCAGGTCACCGCGCTTGCGACGGACGGCTCGCAGATCGTGTCGGCACCGGCTTCGGTCACGGTAGAGCCGAAGGGCAGCGTCGACGGGGCGTGCGGCCTGGCCACCGTGAAGGCCTCGTCGACGCCGCCAACGGCGCAGCTCTGCGTGGCCGGGAGCGCGACCACGGCCGCCGCCGGAACGGGAGACTTCGCCGGGCTATGGCTGTGGTCCTGTAACGGCGGCAAGGGCGGGGCGACCGCGCAGTGCTCCGCCTACGTCACGCGGCCCGGTTCGTCGCCACTCGATGCCAACGGCAACGTCGGCGTTACCAGCTATGGGACGCTGCCGTTTCAGAGCGAGATCAACACGGACTGCGGCAACTGCTCCTACGGACTGGAGGCGGCGTCACTTTACTTCTCCGCGAATCCGCAATCGATCTTCAGTATCTTCAATCCGGCGGGCTATGACCTGAACGCGTATGAGATCGCCGGCGCCCGGGGCAATGTCGTCGGTCTGGAGCAGAACGGCATCGTGCCGTCGATGGGACTCCAGCGCTGGGAGGACACGTTCGACGCCTCGTTCATCGTTCCCGTCTCCGCGGCGGAGCCGAGCGGCATCGCCTACGACCGGGGGGTCTACAACTTCCCGCAACAACCGGAGTATCTCGCCTGGAGCCAGTTCATCCAGTACCACCCGCAGTACTGGGACGTCGCCAACGATGGCGGCACGGTCACGCCGTCCGAACGTGCTTTTTACGGGCAGGAGGGCTACATTCCGCCCATGACCCCGCTCGATCCGGTCGATTGCCCGATCGGCATGATCTCCTGCACCTGGGGCGACGAATACGCGTACCGGATGAGCCTGATCGCGGCCATGACCGGCAGTTACTCCGTGCAACTCTCCGACTTCTCCGACAGCTTTCCCAACGGAGGCGCGAACCTGCATGGGTTCAATCCGCGCGTGGTGGCGGTCTTTGCCAATGACTGGAACCACCCGAACCTGCTTACGATGACCACGGCTCAGCAGTCTTCATGGATCTTCGCGAACGCATACAGTCCATGGGTCGACTTTCTCTCACGAGGGTTTGGCCGCTGGGACAACACACTCAGTACCCGGATCGGTGCCGCCGCCGGTCGTGCCGCGCTGGTCTCCGACCAGTGCTCGGGCAGCCCGCTGGCGGAGCGCGACCGCGCCGAGGACCCGCGCTTCGTGACCGCCGAGATGCGGGTGAACGGCATCTCCACCTCGGCGAACTACATCTGCACCTGGGACGACCAGACCATCCAGGTCGGTCGCTACGGGCCAGTGCTCCGGCCCGTGCTGTGGTCGCTGGGTGGTGCCGTGCTCACCGCGGCCTTCGAGCCGATCGTGCGCTACGGCGCGAACCTTGAATCCGACGATTACAACTACTGGAGCGCGATCGCCGCGTTCTATCCTGGCCTGACGAATGGCGCGCCGCAGACCCTCTACACCGTGAGCGTGACGGGCGACCAGGTGGAGGTCGGCTACAAGCTTATGAAACGGCTCTGGCTGTGGAACGCGTGGGCGCACCTCGCCGACCGCTCCAGCAACGTGCGCCGCGCGCTCGCGTTTACCTCGCGCGACTATTCGGACCTGGGCGTGCTGACGGCACAGCAGCTGGGGCCGCTCCAGTCGCTGATCCAGACCATCGTTCCGACGCGACCGTTCGGGCCGGCGTTCTACTACTCCGACACGGCGATGCGCGCCGCCGAGACCTACTTCGGCAAGACCCAGAACACCTACGGCCTGTGCGGCGGAGGCATGCTGGGGTGCGCCAACGAGAACAACGCGATCGAAGGCTTCCTGGACAGCGGCGGCAACGGCAACTACTTTGTCTCGGACGCCGCGCTCGCGGAGATTACGCCGGGTTCGGCCAGCGCGCCATCGGCCTGGATCGTGCCCCGGGACTGGTACCTGAGCCCCTACACCGACGCCGGAAGCGGCTCGACGACGCCCGACCCCTACACGACGATGCCGGCCAGCGAGATCGCCGCGCTCACGAAGATCGCGCCCATCGTGCGCTCGCCCGCCGACCTCGCCTCCGCGAAGAACCAGCCGCTCTCATTCACTACGGCGGGCGGGCCGGTGGCGATCAGCGCCGCCTGCCAGGCGGCGGGGTTCGGCTCGCCCTCGGCCATTACGTTCACGACGACCCAGCTCCAGGGCTTCGGCTTTTACGATCAGTACGGCAGACTGATTGTTGTCGTCAGCAACCCGAGCCCCTGCGCGGACGCCACCGCGCTCTCCGGCACCATCAATCTGCCCGGTCTGGCAGCGGGGACATACACGGTGACGGACCTCTTCGCGAACACCAGCACCCAG
>Ga0116226_10002888_pt1 | contig 15096 bp, 13 predicted proteins | sample S1TSphfallax_FD_89692 | JGI IMG/M metagenome (GOLD analysis project Ga0116226, IMG submission 89692) | Host-associated microbial communities from peat moss isolated from Minnesota, USA - S1T2_Fa - Sphagnum fallax MG | ecosystem: Host-associated > Plants > Peat moss > Unclassified | place: USA...
GGCGTGTGGGCCGGGCAGAGGGTTCTGACTTGGGAGATGTGCTCACGGAGAATGATCCTTCTCCGCCCTTGCCTCAGTAAACTATGTAGGGGACGTGGTCTCACCCAAGGCTGAAACTAAGGGCTTCCGCAGCCGCGGACAATAGTTTTTTGCGCTCCGACGCGCTCTCAAAGCCGATGAAGCAATATCCTTTACTTTGCCCATAGTACCGCGGGACATACAGGCTCTCGGGCGTTGAGATGCCGAGCGCGGCAAGTGCCTCCACAATTTCGCCATCTGTCGTCAGTGGCTCCAAGTTTGAAACGAACAATTCGCCTGAATCTAGCCTTGCCAGATCATATCGTTGCTTGATAGGCGTGGCATCAGGAAGCCCGGGTACCATCTTGGGTGCCTTTCTTTCATTGAGTGTCGGTTTCCCAAGCGCCACAGCTAGTTGCGCCTGATTCGGCAAGACAACCCGAAAGCGCGGAACCGATCGCACCGAGACTTTCATCCGAGACGCTTGACGAGCCGCCGCAGCTTTATTCTGGCTATTTACTAATAGACCTAGTTTTTGAAGAGACTCCACCAGTTTGCGGTAATGCTCCGTATCTATGATCCCAACCGTATCAAATATTGTTTGGGGAGAAATCGCCTCTCCAGCAGCTCCTAAAGCGATAATCGCGCGCTGCTCCCGAGTTAGCGAAAGATTACTGTATTGTTCCAACCACTGTTGCTCCACGGGAGAATAGTGGGTGCGTTGCGAAAAAATGGTGGAAAACGAATCATTCTGACTTACAAACTCCGGAGGTACCAACTCTCCGCTTCGCATCACCGCAAACATCCGCCGAATGCCTTCCCCCAGCTCGCGCATATAGCCAATATCCCGAAGTACCCGGCAAAGCAAGGTATTGCGCGACTCGTGCGCCCCATTTGCGCTCTGTAAATCGCCGAGTGAGACGGTCGAGAGCAGTTGGCCCGGGCTCTTAACCTCGAGACGATCGCTGAACACATATATCTCGATACCTTTTCCCAGCTGAGAGTAGTCTCGATGTGCAACGGCATTGATGACGGCTTCCCGACAAGCATCTTCGGGATAGAGTATCGTTTGCTGGAATCTTCCCGTTTGGGCATATCGTGTAAATGCTAAAAATGGCCTTAACTCGTCCCATCCTTTCTCCAACAGCGTGAGGACGTTCCCATGGATGGTCTGCTCGCGTCGAACCCTGAATCGCTTCCCCGGCTCGAGTGTTGTCCCGTCTACCTCGACAATTCGCAGCTCCATTAGCGTTTGCAGGCGGCGCACGGCTGTTTCTTTACCAAAAAGCATTACCGCGGCGCGGCGAAGTTTTAAGTCATCAGATCCAAAATCGGCGAGGTCATATTGTTGCAGGAAGCGTTCAGCCATTATTCCGCGGGCAAATTCATGCGCAATACGCTGTATCAACGCCAAATCAAGATCAGCCACGCTGACATCATCAACAAACTCGCGATCGTATTCCCTCGATGCTACTTCCCGTCGATCAAAGAGAAGCGCATCCGCGGAAAACGGAATCGATGCCAGATCCTGGCGGCGTAGGCACCTTCCGTCGGTAAGCTGATGTATCTGAGTCGTGCTCTTTCGCACTCGAAAGTACATGACCGTCTTATCATCAATCGTAACCGAATGACGTTGTACGCCAATTAGCGGTGTCGAGCGCATAACAAGTCGCTCGTGCGCGGTGTCAATGAGTTGGCGCGCGGCTCCTGTAAGCAGCGATTCGGGTACGCCCGAAACGGTCGAGTCATCCTCAACTCCGACGAAGAGTTCACCGCCGTCCGCGTTCGCAAACGCTACCAGCGTCTCGGCGACGTCGGTTGAAACGGAATTCGCGGAACGAGCCTGCTTCGACTCAGGCTTACCCTCTAATCCGCTCTTGAATTCACGGTAGTGACTTTCGCCCACGCCTAGGCCGAACCGAACCCGATCTATGATCTGAATTATATCGGCCATGTTGCCTCCGGTTGTCTGGCTTCCCTTAACGCCGACGCTCCACTAACAAAATCAAAATCGCTTGCTCCTTCAAGCAGTGGAGCACTGGAAACCTTCGACGTCTGCCGAGGACGTTCTCTCATCGAGAGCCCTGACGATCTCATGCCGCCGTGCCATACGGGTGGCATCACTACAACTCGCAATCACGTGAGGCGGGATTCGCAGTAGCGATGGCCATCTTGGACGAAGCGCCTGCGATGAATCTCTCAACCGAAGAGGATGCACTCGCGCGAGGCTGGTTCGGCTTCGGATCGTGAAGCGCACCGTACTGGTTTGTTGGAAAGCCAACGCAAAGCCTGTGCCGTCGCAACTTGCAATCGCAAGACGTTTCGCCGCATGCTTCGGTGCACCGATGACGCGGCGTTGCTCCAACGGCTGCACGAGCTCGCGGCCGAGCGCCGTCGGCTCGGTTATCGACGGCTCGACGTTTTACTGCGGCGCGACGGCATCGTTGCGAATCACAAGCAGATCTACCGAGTCTACGCGGAGGCCAATCATCCGCGTCGCGACGGTATAGCCGGCCTAGAGCGATCCGCAGAACACTGCGTAAATGTCGGTCATACGCGGTGGAAATTCCGCCGCCTCGAGACTGACCAAGAGCGCGAGCGTTCTCGCCTCGCTTGATGTTTCTTACCCAGCGACAAAGGAGTGGGCGCGACGGAAACTACGACCTTCGCACCGATGGATACTCCACTATCCACCGTGCGTCACTTTATCCATGATGCCAAATACCGCGTTCACGATCTCATGGTTACTGGATTCACCGCGGCCCAGAATCTCCAAATCCCCCTCGACGCGCGCGCTTCCGTAAAACGCGCCTACGTCGGCCATCACTCGTTCCCAAATCTCCCGAGCGACGTCTCCAGTCATGCCAACCGGAATTGGAACTACTCCATAGCCAAGGCCAATCTCGAATTCTTCAAGCATCCCAGTTGACCGCTGCGCGTAACCCTCTACGATCTTATTGCCCGCCATGAAAATCGTGAAGCCAGCCTTGCTGATCATATCGCGGCGATGACGCGTCCAGCGCGCGGCAGCACTCGTAGCGTCTACGGGGAGTCGCTGCGGAAATGGTCGCACAATTGCTCGATCGGTTAGATCGCGCGCTTCGTGTTGGTACGCCTCATCAAAGTACCCTTGTAACACATCGGATCCAATATTGACTCCATATCCCGAAATTAAGAACTTTTCCCCGCGCGCTAGACTTCGACCAAGTAGATCGGACAATTCGCTGATTCGCGACCTTTCAATACGGCCATAGTCTTCTATAGCGCCTGACACGAATACATGATTCTTGCGACTTGCGCGTACAAGATCTTGAAGAAGATCTGGGATTTCGTCGTAATCATCGACGAGGATCGTCTCGATTGAAAAGCGCTGTTTCCAATCCTTCATTCTTAATTCCGCGATTCGAAAGTCGTGTTTTTCCTGGTCTGACGATTCGTCTCTTATATCCTTCGGGCGCTTCATCACGGTGTAATGAGTGCGCTGAGACTTGTGGTGCATCACGCTAAGGCGTCCCAAAACGTTGTCAATGTTTGGGTCGCTAAAACTGAACCCCAAGAACAGAAATGTGCGCGATAGCATCGCGACCTCGAGAGCTGCCAGGAAGGCGTGGCCGCGGACGTTGAGAGGGTACTCTTCGTAGTCATTCTTCGTGATGACGGCGTCGTTCGGCGCGCCGACATCTCCATGCATTTTGAATATTTGCACGTCCCAGAGCCGCGGATGCGCTGCGAGATTCTCGGGTCGGATCTTGACATCGGGCCGCATGCCACTCGACCGATATGAATCCTCAATCACGCGGTCATAGTTGGTTGTCCATATCGTGTCAATCGGAAGTTGGACGATTTGGTCGTGCAATTTTGTCGGCTCAGCGCGGCGGCCAAATTCATCGATAATCAGTCGATGGATCTCGTTGCGCGTTCCACGTTCGTTAAAGTTAAATTGCGCGAGTTCGACCAAGTCGACTACGAATTCAACTTTGAGATCAAGATCGTCGGCAATACCGCGCAGTAGAGAACGCCAGTCCTTCATTGCCGCCGGGATGGAAGTTCCCGCTCCACAGAAGAGGGATGCTACGCCTTGGTCCATTGCATCGACAAATTCCCGGGCGAATCGTTTCCGATCGTAGCCTTCCATTAAGTCCCACCGTATCCTTAGGCGTCAGCTGTGCCGAGACAGCGTTCCTCGTTCGAGCCATTTATCCAAAGTATCGTATAGATGGCTATCGCTTGGATCCGTTATCCATAGTCGGCTTTGCCCCGTTTTGGTAGAATTTGCGACCGACATAAAGGGGTACAGGCCAAGATATTCGTTGCCTTTGAACACGTTCGTCGTTTCATCGGCGATCGGCAATATCGCCGCTCTCGAGGCATAGCCATCAAAATAGCCGAGTTCCCACGGCATCCATTTTGATATGGCGGAGTTCTCCGTATGTGCGTAGAGCAGCCCTTTGCATTGCCTCATTCGGGAGCGCAGAGTTCGCGCAGTTCTCGCGCTTACTCTTGTGCGGTCCAAATGTGTATCCTCGATCCAATCAACATAAACTGAATAGCCATAATTCTCCAGTTCCACCCTGGCACCGAGGACTATGTTTGCATCGAGGCGCGCGTGGCTTAGGAAAATGTCGAACTTCTCGTGCGGCTTCGCATTCGATGAGGCCTCCGCCAGCTGCCTGGAGGCGGTTTTGAGTAGGAGAGAATCTTTTGAGGTAGCCTTACGAGCAGCCTCGACGATTCTATCGCGTGTGAAGAGCATGGATCGCGATTAGCGGCCGGCGGCTGAAGCCGCCTCTTCAGCCCATTGCGCGAATTCTTTCGCGCTGCCGGCTGTCCAGACGTGTTGCGTGGCGAACTTCGATAGGCGTCCTTTGTCAACGCTGCGAGCGGCCTTGGGCAAGTCCGATATACTTATGGTTTCGAACGTCTGCCAATCTTTACCGTCGTGATACCAGGTGCTAGCGGTCTTGCCGTTGCTGTTCTTTCTGAAGAAGAGCCACTCTAAGGGATCTGGGCCCCTTACGGCCGTCTTCCCCTCAGGGTCTTTAACTTGATCAAGCCAGAGCGTTATAAGGCCATTGCCCCGTTCAAAGCTCTTGATGAGTTCGTAACGGACCCATTTACGCGACCAAGTTTCCGTGCCCGCGAGAACGGTGGTTACGGAACTGTTTTTTAAGCCGTCCGCGATAAGGGTACGAAGGGCTTGGTCGCCCTTCTTTTTTGTCTGCTCCCAGAGCGAATTGTCGTAGAACGTCTCGGAACCATTGACGTCCGCAAATTCGCCCGACTTTCGGATCTGATTTACGCGCCAGATATCTTTTTGGTAGTGAAAACTGAAGAAGACACGGCGTGCCATATCATAACTCCTTATGGCGATGTTTGCTTGAAACGGTAACTTTCGATCGGCCGACCTTCTGCGCGTCGTTAGGAAAAGTGCTCTCTCCTTCGGCGGCATCCGGATCGGAGAGGCGTGCGTCGTTGGAGTTCAGCGCTTGCAACGGCTTTAGTGCTCCGGTCCGTGTAAGGATCATCAGCCGATCTTCAGTCCATTCCCGCCAGCGGTAGTCAGCCAGAAGGGTGTTCGTTTTCGTGTCGTAATCAGCCGTCACGTATCCGTCCGCTGATTGGAGCAGGACGATTTCTTGGCTGTGCCCGGGTAGGACATAGTGCCATGCAGCCTTACGGGCATTCGAATAGCCCGAAGAATAAGCCGTGGTCACAATATATGCGACGACTGCGGCTGCCACGATGCCGATCATGACCCGGGGCCAAAGCACCGCGTTGCTTGGCGTATCATCCTTCGCCCCGGTGATTCGTCGAATGATTGAGACGACGACAAGGGGCGCTGAAGAGACCACGAAGAATCCTAGCACACAGTAGACCATGTGGAGAAACAGCTTCGAGTCGTCCTGAGCGGGTTCGAAGAAGTAGTACGCTGCGGGTCCCGCGATTATGGCGAAGATTGCTCGGCCGGCAAGTAAAAACGCAAAATTGGACGCCTGTGATGTTGTGGTCTTGCTAGGCTTGCCGATGGACGAGAACGATCCCGTGACCGCGCTCAAACCCATCACGATGAAGATGATCGCGATCGGTGTCGCAAGCAGTGCTGCTTCGTAGATATTTCGCGGATCCGGTCGTACGAAGATTGACGGCACAGCGAACGCGTCCGCGGTGCCGCGGTCATAGACGTATCCCAAGAAAACGATGAACACGGGAAGCACGGCGATCAATGGGCCGTATTTCTTGATCGCCTCGAAAAGCGATGCTACGGTGATTGTCTTCCGTGCTGCAGCGATCTCGTTCTCGGGCTTTGCGTAGTCGAGAACCAGCATGTCATCTGTCGTAACCTTCGCCGAATTGTTGACTGGCGCCGTTATGGACGGGGCGGAAGCCGACGAATCGGCTCCGCTCGGACCGTGTTGATCACTTTTCATGCTGCCACCGTATATCGCGACCAAGGGATTCGCGACGGGTGGACGTTGGCGAGAAAATCGACTATGTCACGTCGACCCCAATAACTCGGTATGCCGCGGCTATTTTGCGCCATCAGGACCGTCGGTAGGCCGAAATACATCGCAAACGTTTCGAACGCGACTTCGCGATCCGTCGGGCTGTTCAGGACGTACTCTTTGACGATTGCGATAGCGAACGTGATGCCCTGTTCGCGGATAACTGCTCCATCGAATTGCATCACTAGCCTCCCCGTCCCGACTTATTCTTGGCTCGTCGCACGAGATCGTACGAGTAACCGGCTCCGGGCCCGGGGGGAAGGATGTGGCCCTTGGGAACGACGGCTTCCGGCCCGGCGCCATCGCGGGGACCGCGGCGCTCATAAGTGCCGGAGACGGGTGCCGGAGTTCCCGGCTTCAGATTTTTCAGTTTCACGATCGGATACGCTCCTTGCTTGTATTGGAGAGCTACGGTGGCTATCCAAGTAGGAGGGTGATCCGCGGCCGGTAGTCTATACTCAACGCACCAAACGCGGAACGGCCCATTGGGAAGCGCTGGGTTTGGGACGAACGACCGCCGGCTGTGGAGGCTTTAGCGGTCGTTCTTGTTTTCCAGCGACTGTAAGGTTGATGGTCGATCTTTTTGCCGTACACCCTTGAGGGGTGCTTCGGCTATTATTCGTCGCTGACCAGGGGTCGTCGACGACTAAGAGACCGAGCGTTTCGACGTTCGGCCCCATTCCAGAATGCTATCACTTTCTCCCTGCTACCTTGCAGAAAGATTTTGGAGACTTAGCCGGTGGAAATGGTTGTGGATAGGGGTGGGTTCTTCATACTGCGGACCGCTTCTAGAAGATTAACGATCAGTGGACCAATCAATTTCCAGACTTGCATGCCTTCCCGAGTAAATGTGAACCCGAAGACTACGACCTTGGTCTCTGGGACACGCTCAGCGGCCCTGTCGCTGCCTCGATCGACTGCGCGTCGTTCGATAACAGGGCGCCTCTTAATAATATCTTTCAATAAATTTGCGTCGCTTAAGACTACAAGGGCCTCGTATACTGCTTCCCAGTCTTCCTCATAACAGGCATCCATGACGAGGCGGGATCCGTCCGCTACCGACTCGTTCATATGCACGAATAGCCGCCGAACGTTATCTGGAATATCCACGGTTCGAGCGATCATCAGCTCGCCAAATATCGCCGTCGTGGTGATGTACGCATTTTGGCTAATATCCAGGCTCTTTGCTGACTGTCGAATTCGATTTCGAAGAGTTGTCGGCGCACGCCACAAGACACCACGGCTCGCCTCCCCGTCGTTCAGCCCCTCGGGCACCCGGCGATCAGCAACTTGCATGGTATTTCCTCCAGTTATCCACAGGCTTACAAACGCTAGCGCGCTAGCGCTAGCGTTTTTTTCCACAACCCCCCACTCCCTGCCGTATCCGCAAGCCGTCAACAAGATTGATGTGCCAGGGCTCAAAGAGCACGAGAAATCGTAAGGTTACCTCAACCAGATGTTCGAAAGAGACCTCGACCGACTTCGGAACGAGTGCGCCGCTGGAGAGCCGCCGTTTTGGACCGGACACGGTCATCAGCGTTAAGGAGATCATGGCGGCAATACGTGCCCGCTCGACGGGCGCGGCGCTGGATAGGATCGTCGAGGAATGCCGACCGAAACACTCCCACGGCCCGTACCGGCTTGTAGACATCGAGGAGATCGCGGGCGACTTCACCGAGGCCCTGATGCGGCCGGTCGTCTCGCCCCTCGTCTCGCCCGGAAACCTTCAGCTGACGACGATCGGCTACCGCTGGCCTTGCGGCTGTGAGACGCGCGGGACCGCGACGCCCGCTGACGTACCGGCGTGCGTCTGGGCCGCGTGCGCGAAGCACGAGCACCTGCGCGAGCCTATGCCAGCACGGCCCGACCAGCTTGGTTTCGAAGACATTGATCCAGTCGTAGTGCCTCGGTCGCTCGCAACGATGCGACCGGGGCAGATCCTCGTCCTGCATGCGCCTCTGGAGATTGACGACTGCATGACCGACCTTCAACTCGCTGCCTTCGTCGGGAAGGCCGGCGTCTTCCACCTCGCCGACGGCTCTCAACTGACCGGCGTGCTGGCGCCCGCCGTCGACGGACGCTATCGGATGGCGAAGCAACTTGGCGCAGCCGAGAGTGACGTCGGCGTGCGGTTCTTCACCGCCGACGAGGTCACGAAGATCATCCCGCTACCATGACCGCTCGATCATGTCACACCGTACGAAGCTGACCCTGGTGACACGCGCTGAGAGATCATATTCCCGACGCCACCCGCGACGAAAGTAGCGAACGCAGTATTCTGCGAGTCTCACATGGTCGTCGCATCTGTGTCGCTCACAACTGTCGCGATCGGACGCCGAGCGAGGAACGCGTGCAGAGCGCTCGCGAGCGAAAGGGCGAACAAGGCATCGTCGCGATTCGGGACGTCGTAGCCGCGATGTACGGGTTCGGAAGCAAAGTCGAAGACCGCTCCGACGACGGACGCAAGAACCTGATATGGATCGCCGCCACGGCGCCGATGCCGGTGCGACAGTTCGGCGCCGACCGCCTTCACGCGCGGTGCGAAGGCTGGCGTGGTGGGCTCAATCGAGAGATTCCGCTCGAGCACTGCTACGAGCTCTTGAAGGCTGTTCCGCGCGTTTCCCATGGCCTCGCCGTAGCGACCATTTCCGAACTCTGCCGAGGCCCGCGCGAGCATCTGCGCGGAGCGCGACCACGCGTCGTTCACGTCAGGTGGAACGGGGAGTTCGACGATATGAATGCGCCCATAGCCGCAAGCCGCCAGCACGTCACTCCAGCGGTCCCGCGGTATGGGAAGTGGCTGCGGTGCCCAGGAGGCCTTGTAAGAAGCAGTGACTCCACCGGCGCGCTCGGCTAGCGCTGTCAACGTGATCTCGAGTGTCGGTTCACGGCCCTCTCGCCGCTCCTCTATGCTCGCGAGCTGCGCGTCGGAGATCGGAGCCGTGAGCGCTGTCGTTCCGCCGCTTACAGGCTGATGAGGAATGACGAGTCCGACCCCGCCATCGCCTGGCCAGGAAAGAGCGCCGCCGATCTGTAGCGGTCGCGCCTTCGACGGGTCAAACTCTAACAGGCCGATAACGAGCAGGTAAGAGCCGAAGGCCGAACGCCCGCCGCGGAAATGCGCAGGTTCCAGATCGATCGAAAACCCGTTGTCCTGCGTGCCGTCGACGGCGGAGAACTGTATCTTCATGCGCCCCCAGCCGGGTCCCGCCATCGCTGCACGCGAACGGGATCAGGTCGCAAAATCTGATGGACATCCTCGCCGTCAGACAGAGTCCGCTCGCCGATGCGCAACGCAGTTATTGCGCCGCAGCTTGACACAATAGTTCCGCCTGTTCGAAAACCTGGTCCGTGGCATTCTCCGTAGCGTTCGGCGGGTAGCCGTGCTTCCTTAGCAGCTTCTTGATCTTCAGCCGGATGCCCGCACGCACGCCTTCGCGCAGGTTCCAATCGATCGTGGCGCTCTCACGCACGGTCTTGACGAGGTCGCGCGCGATTGCCCGCAGTTGCGTGTCCCCGAGGACCTCGATGGCGCTCTTGCTCTGCGCAAGGGCATCGTAGAAAGCGAGCTCGTCTTCCGATAGATCCATCTCCTCGGCTCGCTTGGGCTCATCACGCAGCTCTTTTGCGAACTCGATGAGATTCTGGATGAGCTGCATCGCCGTAAGCGACTTGCTATGATACCTCGTGATCGCCTCGGACAACATTTCCGAGAACTTCCGGGCTTGGACCGCATTCTGGCGGGAACGAACCTTGATCTCGTCGCGCAATAAGCGTTCGAGCATTTCCCGTGCGAGGTTCCGCTGCTCCATACCAGCGATCTCGGCGAGAAAGTCGTCGGAAAACACGGAGATATCGGGACGCTTCACCCCAGCCTGGTCGAGTACGTCCACAATGCCGCGCGAGCCGATCGCGTCCGAGACGAGCTGGGCGAGGGCAAGATCGATCTCTTCCAAACTCTGACCACCCGACGGCGAGACCTTGATGATTGTCGCGCGCACGCCTTTGAAGAACGCGACCTCGTCGCCGATCCCGCGGGCATAGTCCGACGTCGATGCGAGCGAGAACGCCTTCGCGAGACTCGCGCACGATCGCAGGTACCGCGACTTCCCGTCCTCGAGCCCGAGGATGTGATCGGCCCCTTTGTTGAGCCCGAGCATCTTCTGGGCGGTGTCTCCGTCGAGATAGCCCTGGTACGGGAATTTGTGGAACATCGCTCGCACGACTTCGTAGTCGCGCTGAAGCACAGCAACGGCGTCCTGCTCGGGCAGCACGGGGTCTCCGCTGCCGCCGGAGTCGATGTACGTCGCGAGTGCGCGCTTGAGATCGTCGGCGATGCCGAAGTAGTCGACGACGAGGCCGCCCGCTTTCGTCTTGAAGACGCGATTGACGCGCGCGATCGCCTGGACGAGGCTGTGGCCCTTCATCGGCTTGTCAACGTACATCGTGTGTAGTGACGGGACGTCAAAGCCGGTCAGCCACATATCGCGTACGATGACGAGATTGAGCGGGTCGGCAGCGTCCTTGAACCGTTTCTCGATGGCACGCCGGCGGGGCTTGTTTCGGATATGCGGCTGCATGAGCAGATCGTCCGCGGCGCTTCCGGTCATGACAACCTTGATCGTGCCGTGCTCGTCGGCGTCGTCGTGCCAGGCGGGGCGAAGGGTGACGATCGCCTGATAGAGTCGCGCGCAGATCCGGCGGCTCATGCACACGATCATGGCCTTGCCAGCGAATTCGAAGCCCCTCTGGCGCTGCTCGAAGTGGGCCACGATGTCGCGAGCGACCTCATCAACGCGGGCATCTGCCCCGACCAGGGCCTCAATCTGCGACCACCGGCTCGCGCTGCGACGCTTTTCGTCGTCTTCCTGGCCTTCGGTGATGTCCTCGAACTCTTCATCGAGGTACGAAAGTTTGGTGGGCTCAAGATCGACCTTGACGATGCGGGCTTCGTAATAGATCGGGACCGTCGCTCCGTCTTCGACGGCACGCCGTACATCGTAGACGTCGATGTAGTCGCCGAAAACGGCACGGGTGTTGTGGTCCGCCGTCTCGACGGGCGTTCCGGTGAAGCCGATGAACGAGGCGTTTGGCAATGCGTCGCGGAGATGGCGGGCGAAGCCATACGCCATCTCTCCGGTGTCCTCGTCGAGCTTGCCCGCGAAGCCGTATTGGCTGCGATGCGCCTCGTCGGCGATGACGATGACATTCCGGCGATCGGTCACGGCGGGATAGCGCGCGCGGTTCGCTTCAGGCAAAAATTTCTGGATGGTCGTGAAGATGACGTGGCCGGAGGCAACCGCGAGCGCGTCGCGTAGGCCCTCCCGGCTTTCAATCTGTTCCGGCGTCTGACGCAGGAACTCGGTGCAGCGCATGAACTGGCCGAAGAGTTGATCGTCGAGATCGTTGCGATCGGTGAGGACGATGAGCGTCGGATTCGCGAGCTCCTGCTGCTGCGCGATCTTGGCAGCGTAGAATGCCATCGAGAGGCTCTTGCCGCTGCCCTGCGTGTGCCAGAAGACGCCGATACGGCGATCCCCGCCTGCGGCCGTCGCGGTAATGGTCCGTTCAACGGCCTTGTTCACGCCGTAGTACTGGTGATACGCGGCGAGAATCTTATTCGCGGGCGTCGTCGATTCGAAGAGGACAAAGTAGCGGATAATGCCGAGCAGCCGTCGCTTTTCGAAGACCTCGTTCACGAGCGGCTCGATTTCGATTGCGACTTTGGCGCCGTCCTCACGCTTCCAGGTACTGAAGCGTTCCCAGTCCGCCGTGAGCGAGCCCATTCGCGCCTGTGTGCCGTCCGCGACCACGAGTAATTCGTTGTACGCCAGCAGCGCGGGGAGGTCGCGTTTGTAGGTCTGCGTTTGCCGGTAGGCGCTGAGGACGGTGGCCTTTTCGTCCGTCGGATTCTTGAACTCGAACAGCCCGATCGGAAGGCCATTGACGAACACCATGAGGTCCGGCCGGCGCTCCCCGGCGTCCTCCTTGATGGTGAATTGGTTGACGGCGAGCCAGTCGTTGGCATCGGGATCGTCAAAGTCGATCATTCGCGCCTTCGCATAGCGAACCGTGCCGCCGCCGTCGCTGTACTCGACGTCGACCCCCTCGATCAGGAACTTATGGAAGCGCTGGTTATTCAGGACGAGATCGGTCGTATCGTGAACGGTGACTTTCCGCAGCGCATCGCCGAGAGCTGACGCCGGAAGATTCGGATTGAGGCGCGTCAGAGCCGACCGCAGCCGCCCGACCAGGACGGCATCTTTGAATGAGCTTCGCTCTTCGTGCGGGCCGCTGGGGGCGATATCGGGACCGTGTAGGTATGCGTAGCCAAGCCCCTTGAGGAGATCGATCGCATATTGCTCGACGGCATCCTCATCGAGGTAGCCGGACATTACGCCGACGCCGCCAGGACGCGTTCGGCCTCGCCGACGCGGAGTTCACCGGACATGAGTTTGGGAAGTAGTGCGTCGCGGAGGGCGGCAAGCGTTCGTGATTCATCAAACGCTAGACGAATACGCTCGAAAAGCGGCGAGACTATTTCAGCAAAGCAGGACAAGATCGAATCAGGAGCACGCAGAAAGGGGACTCGGAACAAGTTGCCCTGATTCAACTTTGGCTGAACGGCCCCCGTAACATATGGCTGAATATTCGTTTGCTGCAGAAACATATAGATTTGTTCCGTCGAAACTGCGCCGTCGCCGGCAACAACGTGGGCGTGATTGTTGACCCAAAATTCACCCCATATGTACTGGAGTACGGGAGTCCCATCGTCGCGAATTACCGACCCATCCTCGCCAATGAGTAAATGAACCCCGCTGAAAATAAAGTCGTCGATGTGGTCCATGACGGATGCCGCACCGTAATATGGATAAGGCCCGGTTCGAGCGGCCCGTTCGCGGCCTGACAGCGGAATGCGCTTAGAATCAAAAATGCGGATTGCATTCTTAAAGCTGTCGACTCTCCAACCACTCGGAAGTTGACCATGCGCCGTTTCTTCGAACGAGTCCGGGAACAGGGCAGCAATCTCGGCGGGGAGGCCGGTGTTGCGGCCTTCGGCCTTTGCGCGCACGGGGTCGAAGTCGACGAACCACGATTTGAACAGCGCCCGCGCGATGGCCTCAAGCGTCGCGCTCATCTTCCGGTTCAGCTCGATCTTGTCGTCAAGCGCACCAAGGATTTGAGCAATAGCACGCTGCTCCGATAGAGGCGGGAGTGGAATAATCACACTTTGGATCGCCGCCGGACTTACATTCGGTTGAGCAGATCCGTATCCGAGCCGCTCAATCTCGTTCTTTACGGATTGAGATCGAACAACATAGAAGAGATAGTCTGGATGTAAGCGGGAGGGTTCTGTGACCGAAAAACGGCCAACGCGTTGATTTAGCATTGCAGGCACATCGCGCTCGCTGACCCTTGCGACATCGCCGACGTATCCTGTCATCGAAACTAGTATGTCCCCGACGCGCAATTGAGCTTCTACCGCGTTTGCTGCAGTATCAGAGGAGACAAATGAACAGCCGTCCATCTGAAGACGCCCACCCTTGACATTGGCGATTTTAACCACGGGTAAGCCTGCGTCAGTCCAGTCGGTGCTTTTAAAGGCGAATCCTGAGCGCACCTGAGCCACTTCGGCTAATTTTACGACGGGGTATTCAGTTTCCATACCCTACTCGCACGAGCGCCTGCTGGATCATTTCGTCCAAGCGAGCCGAGTCGAGCTGCTGCTCATGCAAGAGCGACGTCAGCCGTGACATCTTGTCTGCGAACAGCTCGCCGTCGTCTTCTAACTCCTCGGTTCCGACATAACGACCCGGCGTGAGCACGTGCCCGTGCTTACGGACCTCATCGAGCGCCGCCGCTTTACAGAAGCCGCGAACGTCCGCATACGCACCGTTCGTGGTGCGCCAGGCATGGTAAGCACCCGCGATCTTGGCGATATCTTCAGTGCGTAGCGTCTTGTGCGTGCGGTCCGTCATCTCGCCCATCTTGCGGGCGTCGATAAAGAGAATCTCACCGCTACGGTCGCGGAACTTATGGTTGCGTCGATCGCGTGCAAGAATCCAGATACACACGGGTATCTGCGTCGTGTAGAACAGCTGACCCGGTAGGGCGATCATGCAATCGACGAGCCCGCCGTTCGGCGCCTCAATAAGCGCCTTGCGAATGTCACCCTCGCCGCTTTGGTTCGACGACATCGATCCATTCGCCATGACGAATGCCGCAACGCCCGTCGGCGCAAGGTGATAGACGAAGTGTTCCATCCATGCGTAGTTCGAGTTTCCAGTCGGCGGGATACCAAACTGCCAACGCTTGTCGTTCCGCAGGCCCTCGCCGCCCCATTCGCTGTCGTTAAATGGCGGATTCGCCAGAACGAAGTCGGCTTTGAGATCGGGGTACGCATCTTGGAGAAACGAGCCGCCTTCGTTCCACGTGATGTCGGCTTCAATGCCCCCCCTTAGTTTCAGCCTTGGGTGAGACCACGTCCCCTACATAGTTTACTGAGGCAAGGGCGGAGAAGGATCATTCTCCGTGAGCACATCTCCCAAGTCAGAACCCTCTGCCCGGCCCACAC
>Ga0116226_10002889_pt1 | contig 15093 bp, 6 predicted proteins | sample S1TSphfallax_FD_89692 | JGI IMG/M metagenome (GOLD analysis project Ga0116226, IMG submission 89692) | Host-associated microbial communities from peat moss isolated from Minnesota, USA - S1T2_Fa - Sphagnum fallax MG | ecosystem: Host-associated > Plants > Peat moss > Unclassified | place: USA...
GAGAAAATAAAGTCCAAAAAAAAAAAAAAAAAATCAAGGGAAAAAAAAATTGCAAAAAAAACTTGAGATCAATGTTGATTAGGGCTGAGAAAAGGCAAACAAAAAGAGTCAATCTGGGATGGCACAGGGATAGCCCAAGGATAGAAAAGAGAATCCTATCAGTGCAACATCCATCCACGTTGGTGTGTACAACACAAACGGGTTTGGAACTGAAATTATGTTTGATTACTACATAGCTATGAAATCTATGTTCTTGATTGTAAAATTATTCTCTCACCTTCCAATTGTTGATGCAAGCTTCACCATCCTTTTACCATAACACCAAAACCATTCCAAACCAAAAGCCTTTCAAAAATCAAAACTTCAATTCTAACAAACTTTGCATTCATATAATAATTTCGTATCAGTGAAGGACCTTCTCAAGGTCACAAACACCCACTTATATACCAACCAAAAAGAAACTAGTCAAAAAACTTCCTAAAGTTTATCCACCACATGATTCCCCATGTGATTTCACAATTACTCACAAGGAAACAAAATCACATGGTTCCTCATGTGATTCCACAATTAATCACAAGGAAACATAATCACATGGTGCACATGACTTCCACATAAATTAATATGTGAAAGTCAATGCATCGTGACCAAATTATGGAACTCTACCATTCAACTTACCCCTTTAAACAATTACATCAAGTTACACAATAAGTTACATCACAATTAATCACAAGGAAACAAAATCACATGGGGAACCATGTGGTGGATAAACTTTAGGAAGTTTCTTGATTAATTTTTTTTTGGTTGGTATATAAGTGGGTGTTTGTGATCTCGAGAGGGTCCTTCACTGGTATGAAATTATTGTATGAATGCAAAGTTTGTTAAAATTCAAGTTTTGGTTTTTGAAAGGCTTTTGGTTTGGAATGGTTTTGGTGTTATGGTAAAAGGATGGTGAAGCTTGCATAGACAATTGAAAGATGAAAATAATTTTACAACCAAGAACATAGATTTCATAACTATGTAATAATCATACATAATTTCGGTTCCAAACCCATTTGTGTTGTACAGGCACTTGAGAAAATAAGTAATGGACATTTCAAAAAATGAAATGCACATGGCATCTCTTGCACACAACATCTTACATCTTGTAAAGATACCTGCAAATACACTGTAAATTTGTCTGAGGCTTTTATAATTCAATCACATGTGATGGTGATTTATGAAAATTTGATAAAAGCAACATCATAACTCTTGATTGCCCATAAGGCTGACCCCATGTTGGACAGTTTATATGCTGGATCTGTGTTTTATCTACACAGAGCATTTCTAGGTCAAATCAACCAAAGAAGAAAAAGAGGCAAACTGTGCCGTACACTGCACACCCAAAGAGGTAAGTGAGCAAGGCAAGTTGCAGAAAAGAGCCAAAAGGTCCCTTGAGGGGCTCAGCCAAGAGGTCAAAAAGGGCACCAGGTTGCCGAAAAGCGCAAAATAGACGCTAAACAGAGATGAAGACTACCTGGAGTCTCAATTCTTACTGTCTAGACTAATTTCCTTGTATCTGTTAGGAGGATTTTCGCTACTGGGTCGTTCAGATTTTCCGTGAAGGGCTAAGTTTTGAAGAGTCTTTCAATGTCAAGGTCAGTTGCTGGAGCAGTCTTTCAGAGGAAGGGCTTGATCAATTCTACCATTATTTCAGCAAAAAGAACCGCTGACACACATACCATGATCATCAATGGCGCCCAAACTGTTCCAGGATAATTGAACTGTTTGTACTGGTGTTGGGGCAGGCATTGGGCAAGTCTTTAATTTACACTCGTATACCCGTTGGTATATAACAAGGTCACCAGTCAACACCACTGTTGGCCAGGTGGGCCTATTTTTCATAATCAGCCGGGTAGGTTAAAAATAAAAAATTGGATCACACAGAGTATCAATATCAAATTTTTATCTCTTCTTTGATAGCATTATGATCTGATCTTGATGTTTAGATTGTTGTGAATATTCTTTGGCTACTTTATTGTTTAGATTTTGTTGATTTATCTCTAGTTCTTATAGCTTTTCTTTGGCTACTCTAAGATACCCTCCTTGCTTTGGTTGATATGTTAAAGACTTTTGGTTCTGATTTAGAACTTTTTACAACTTCTATTTTACTTTCTTTTCACTAGTCGAACTTTTATGCTCTCAAAATGTTGATGAAGGATTTCATATTATCTCTTTCACAATTTAAAACCTCTGACATGCTGAAAGAGTTTTGCTTGTGAATTCAAAAAGTAGGATTGTGAATCTATCCACCGCTTGTAGTAGGAAGCGGTCAAATATTTTTATTTATTTTTTAGATAAAGATACTCTCCTCCCAATGGGTAGAGCTGCAAAAAATATTTTAAATTTTAATTCCATGCAAGTGAGGGATTGGGATTTAGGGGATGGGGGAGAGGGAAGAAATAAGGATAAGAGATATTTAATCTTTACCTTGGCAGCTGTGGAGGAGGGCATGCAGAGTTCCAGCAAGAGATACAAAGTTCAAGCAACAGAGATGACAGTGCAATGGATTCAATGTGATAGGCCCAAGTACAATGAGCCGCAAACAACTATGAAGTTGCATGCCTTCAAGTCATCACTGGTAATTGTTTGCCCACAAAAAGTAGAGGGTGCTTGTGAGACACTATCCACCCAACTCCCCCCCTCTCCCCCAATCGAGCTCTATCCGGCGCTTGTTTCCCCTGTCTTCTTGCACATGCTTTTCGTCCCTACATGGTTCTGCATAAAACCATGCAGCACGGTTTTACATGTTTTTTTAATTCTGCAAGAGAACTTAGCTATGTTCTTTAAATTTAAGTTCAATTTTGTGCACGGTTCAATAATCTGAACCTCCCAGCTGTAGAACATGCCACTAACCACTTAGGCACTGAGAAAGTATGCTTTCTTTTCTATTTCAAAACTTTCCACAGTCAAAACGTGAAACCTTGCGGCAGAACCACACAATTCTCAGCCCCGCACTGTCAGGGCCAGAAAGGACGCCTGACAGTGCTTGATTTGGGGGCGGGAGGTGGGCGGGGAGATGGTATTTAGCGTCTTGCCAATACAAGTATTGTAACCTGGCGTATAATAAATTGTTACTGCCCAGCTGTGCCCACTTTTGCTGAGGTCACCTACTGTATATACCTGTACTGCATACCGACTAAATAATAAATTTTGTACCCACTTTTGCAGAGATCTCCTAGTCTATAGACCTCTACTGTACACCGACTGAATAAGAAATTATGGAGCACATGGGTGAGCATATAGGTGAACGGTAAATCTCCAAGTACGAATCTGGAAACAAATCGGTAGGAGATTGTGGCTGGGTGCCTTTACTTTCCCTGGTCACTGTTTGAGCAGAGGCCACACATTGTAGTACTGTTTTTTGTTTTTTTGGCACAGGAGAAGGTTCCATATAGAGGGCCTTTCACATTTGACATCCGCAAGGCTGGTAGGCCAAGAGAGGGCAAACAACTCGAGGCCCTCCATGTACAACCTTCACATGTGTAAAGAACCCCTTCAATTGCGAAGAAACAAAATTAAAATTTTGAAACATAAGAGAAATAAGAACTTCTGCCTTCTACGCTCTGGATGTAATTCTCCAGCCTGCACAGTAACTCACAGAAGCCAAAGCGGCCCCTCCCCAAGACTGGGAGGTTTCTCCAAAAGAAAATCCTGATCTCAGGAAAATTGAAGCGAGCCAGCATCCCCGAAATAGAAAGGAAAATATGGACCAGTGCTTTACTCATGTCAAATTTGGTCCCTCACCCACCACGAGATTTTATTTTATTTTTGACATCCTCACAAAGTAACTTCCCCTGCATGGAAGTTACTCTCCAGCTTGGTAGAGTACCTTCCATGCAGCGGAAGTTCCTCCCCCAATTCTCTTCTTTATCTCCATCGTTTTTCTTTTTGGTTTCTTTTCTTTTTCTAATTTTAAAAAAAAAATCTTTTCACTCCAGATGCAACATGTGCTGTCTGTTGGATGCATGACAGAATTTTTTTCAAAAAGGGAACTTAATTTATCAAAAAAATTTAAACTAATAATTTGGAGATGTTCACACACAGGATGGATGGAAAAACTCAAAAAAGTCATTTTTATTATTCAAAGCATGTTGGTAGTATACAAAAATAATGCCATCCTGATTTCATCCTGTTTTGCATACACATGCAGAAATAGGACCTCTAGAAAGACCTGTGGATCAGAGCTCTAAGGAAGGATCAGACATTTCACTTGTGCCCACTCCAAAACCTACACACTTTACACAACTCTTCAAATAAAAAACAAGGCAATTCCCCAAACTGGGATTCAATTCATCCCACCTCCAAATCCCCCAACACCCACAAATTTCAAAACAATGCATACACAAGCACCTAGAACAAATGCTCCCAGATTCACTCATCGCCACTCAAAACTAGAAATAGAACAAATGCTCCCAGATTCACTCATCCCCACTCAAAACTAGAAATAGAACAAATGCTCCTAAATTCATTCATTCCAACCCAAAAGCCAAAAACAACTAAATGTTTTTAAATTCATTCATCCTGACTCAAAACCAGAAACAACTATTGAGTCAAAAACCAAAAACAGCTGAAAAACAAAATGTCCACAAAACCAGAGCTAGGAAAAACATGGCAGCAAAAATAAATGGTAATGCCAAAAGACAACAAATGAACAACAAGCCCATCATGGACAGTTTCTACACCAACTCATATAACAACAAAAAAAACAATTAAAACCTCCCCAAAATCATTCATCCCAACTCAAAAACATACTCAATCCCAAATGTGTAACCTTGCGCACTCTAGATCATCCCTTATTTTGTCATCCTGTCCACATTCTCCCCAAAAAGTTTCATTATGCATCTGTTACATAGATGCTAATTGAACCTAAAAATGTTGAAAGAAAACCTCTAATCTATGAAATGAAAATGCTGAAACTTTAATCAAGACCTATCAACTACACTTAATATTCAAGGAATTGATTTTGGGTCAACAATGTACATGATCTATAAAATTTGAAATAGAAAAAACATTGATGGAACCAAGACCAAGATAAACATTGCCAAAAGAAACACTAAAAATAAGAATTTTAAAACCTAACATAACATTAGCAACCTTATTATAGGCAACATGAACAACAATTCCCACAACACCCAAAATTATTGTTATCAATAAAAACACAGTCAAAGAAGCCACCCACATGAGTGGACACTTTTTTAAACTACATTTTTGCATGTTTGAAATATCACCAAGGAAACATAATAGTTTGGATTTTCATAAAAGTTTTTGAAATATTTTTCATTAATTGCAAATTTTATATGCTCAAAGATTGACATAAATCAAAAAAAAATTTGCATGTGCAAAGCATTCAAACCTCAAGAGTGGATAGTTTTTTTTTTTTTTTCCAAACATCATTTTGTTATACTAAAATGTGCACCATTCATTATAAAAATTGGAGAGGATTTTAAAATTGATGATTAGAAGGGAAAAAGGACTTGAATTATTGAAAATTATTTTTTAAACTGATTTGAGCACATTTTGTTCAAATGTGCTTTTGACCTTGAAAATTATGAATTTTAAAAATGTGACTTTAACAAAAGTTGTTCATATTTATGTGATAAGGGACATGAATGCATAAATATATATGATATAAAATCAATTTGTAGTCAAAACCTATTTATATCTAACATGTAATGTTAAACTAAATATCCAAAATATGAAATTTTAAGTTGTAAACCAACACAAAAATTACATGTGTCATGTGCAATCCTTGGAAAAGGACTTTTACCTTGACACCCCTAGCTCCTTCGATCATGTTTTCACCTTCTTAGAATCAACAACTTTATCAAAATAGTCATACATAAAAAAACAAACCAAAAAAATTTGGAAATTTTTTTTTGCGAAATTTACTAACACATCAAAACAATGATGAAAATAAAATAAAATTGAAACCTAAAACAAGAAATTCTATAAAAACCTCTTGTGTTTTTCAAATTGTCCTCCATATTTAAATTGAATCAAGGTCTATGGATTAAAACCAAACACCTTTCATGTGTTTTTTAAATTGTCCTCCATAATTAGATTGGATCAAGGTCTATGGATTAAAATTAGACACCTTTCTTGTGTTTTTTCAAATTGTTCTCCATAATTAAATTGAATCAAGGTTTATGGATTAATATTAAACACCTCTGATATTTGTATGCAAGATTCACCAACAAATTTTTTAAAAATTGGAATCAATTCATGGAAAACCACACACATAACTTCATAAACAAAAGGTAAGTATATTTACCTTGGTTTTTTTGTATGCAACCACCTCTTCAACAAATGCATGCTCATATGTAACAATTGATTAGATTTCAATTCACCACTAATAATTTACTTCATCATGTATTTTTGCAAGTGTTTATCAATTTGGTTATACCTACACATAGAAAAACCCACATCCAATTAAAATAAACACAAATAAAAAGGTCAAAAAGAAAAAGGAAAATAAAAACTTAAAACCTTAAACTAAACTTACTTGCCATAGGAAACAGAATCTCAATGACCTTGACCTATTATTTCCATCATGTATTCGCAAGGCACAAGTGTCATTTTCATGTGTGTGATTCGAACACCACAATTGGTTTTATTAGATAAGACCTTATCCATCAAATTTGGAGAATCAAAAGTGAATGTGTTCACAATGAATATCAATTAGTTATAACCAATAGGGGAGAAATGAATCACACCTTATCAAAAACTTGTCATTTGAGTTTAGCTTCCAACAACAATGGATGTGGTTTGGGTTTTTGTTAGGTCGAACAAGATGATGCCAAACAATTTCTTTGTAAGTCTTAGTAACATCAAACACTAAATAATCAATAATGAACTAACATCAATTTGCAAAACACCACATGATCATGTCTCTCTTCCAATTTTGGAAACATCTTGACAAAACTATAAAACAACATTAATAGATAAACTAAACAAAATAAATGAACATCAAAATCGACATTACAAAGTTCAAAACACCCTTTGATAATAAAACATTTCCATGGAAAAATACCCAAATTTGAAATTCAAGCAATTTGAAGATGTACATTAACACATGGGTTGCACCACCATCTTTTACTTCTTTTCAATGCACAAAATGTTAGACTTCTTAATTGGTTTGTAAAGACTAATTATTGAAACTCAAAGTCTCATTTCATCACTGGCAACTTTGAAATGGTATTGTGCATTTGTGAATATGTTAAATGGATTAGCATGTGTTTTACATGATTCCACAACTCGCTACTCCTAGCTCTACCTTATGAATATCCTAATGCCACATATCAATTACTAGATGCTACAAATAAAAAAAGAAAAAAAAGAAAAAAAAATGCATAAGCACAAAATAATTATATATATATATATGAACTTTAAACATAAACCTTAAACCTAGAACTTAAATCTATATTAAACCCTAAACCTTACACCAAAAAGCCTAAACAAAAAACAAACAACCCTAAATAGAAAGTTTTAAACCCTAAACAAGTTTTGAATACAAAACCCTAAACAAGTTCACAAAAAGAAAAAGGAAAAAAGGAAAAAGAAATATACCTTTTATGAGATTAAATTTGCTTACAAAACATTAGAAACATAAACTAGTCCACTAGACCAAAAAATAGTCCGTTAAATTAAAAAAACCTTATACAAAAATACTCAATAAAATAAAATAAACATTAAATGTTTTATACAAAAAACCTTGAACCTATTTCCAAAAAATAAAAAATAAATTATAAAAAGTTAGACATCTACTTAGTTGGAGGCTATAAGGTGGCATTTTCTTTTGTGACTTGCAAAACAAAAGTTGACAACATCTCCACAAGATTATTAATAAAACATTCATCTTTACAAAGACCAATAATTGATTTTACTATGTCGAAACCATGAAATTACCTCCATTCATCAAAGGTGTTCTTCACCCAAAGTTCAACATGGTTACTCATTGTCCTTCTTCCCTTATTCACATTTTTTAGCTTTTTATCATCAAAATCAAGAAACCACACAATTTCAAAATAGGCTCCTTAATAGGAGACTCATTACCAACCTTCTCACTAACTTAAGATCTAAAACTTGAAACCTAAAAGCTATGTTAATGACAACATTAAATGTGTAAGCAAGACATCATTGTTGGATAAATTAAAGGATTAGCCCTTGGATAAACAACCTCACAACTAGGCCTAGGATGAATAAAAGAAATAAATGAAAGAACAACATAATCCAATCTACATTGACCTACATGATCAAGTGTAACAAAAACAACCTCATTAGTAGGCTCATTAATAGATTGTGGTGTAACAAAATTCAAAAAGGAATCAAACTCCTCATCAAGATTTAAATTGATGTAAAGGTTTTAAAATACCCACATAAATTACCATCTCCTTCGGGATCCAATTAAGTAAAATGAAAAGATGAATTATCAACATAAAATTAATAACATCTTCAAGACTTTCAAAGCATTGCACATACATTTCATTTCCATTAGTGGACCACAACAACCCATCAATGTGCCAAATTGGTTATCACGTAAGTAGAACTTTAAAAAAAAACTTGCAATGCCCAAAAAATGCAGAAACAAATTGTTGAGAAATAAGAAAAAAAAATGCTTGAAGAAATGGACACAAAAAGTGAAGACCAAAACAAAACAAGTGTATATACATGTAGAATGCAACAATGTAGTGTAGTTGTTATACGGTGCACAAAGAAAATGATGAAATGGAACAAGACCTTACAACTTCATGAACTCCACCAATTTGGAAAAAAAATGCAATGTTAGTGTTGCACGAAGAAAAACACATAACAAAAAGACAAACACGTTGTTGTAGAAGACAACAAAATGAAGTTAATTAAAGAACAAACCAATTCAACCTTTTGAAGTCCATTAAATTGGAAAAAAATTAACTAAAAGAAACTACATACACTTTTTAGGGCTTCTTTATGGTGGGGAAAAAAAAAGAATAAAAAAAATATATTTGTGATTTACATAAGTGAAGACTTCCACTATAACAAAAGGTCTTGTTTTACACCAAGTGATTTCATTAGATTTTGAATAAATTCATTGGTTTTAATGAACATGACCTAATGGGAATGTAGTGAATTCACTAGTCTAATGAATGGGAACTAGATTTGTGTTCACATTTTGTAGTAGTATCCACTACGAAAAATCCAATCCATTCCAAGCTTTGTGTTTGCAAATTGTGTTCAAATTAACCATTTTTAGAACTATAGATGTGATTGTCCTTTGTGGCACCTAGTAAAAACAACTTGTACTCACATAAATGATTACAAAGTGGTTTGTAGTTCTATATGCAACTTAGATTTGCGATTAATGTCAATTTGAGTGAGAATGAAACTAAAAAATACATTTATATCATCCATTTTAATGGCATCCCAAAATAAATGAAAATGTTGTTTCTACAACTTGGAAAATGGTTCATAGGCCATCGGACATCAAGTGGCATCTTTTAAACTTGATTTGTGTCTATACATGTTAGTTGCAAATGTACATATAATTAAATGTGAAAAATTAATGAGTTTGCCGATGAAATTGTTGGATTTAGTGGTTTAATTTTTTCCCCTAATTAACTTTCTTCAGTGAATTAATTGTTAAATGTGTAATAGGGTTTGGTGGGTTTCTGAAAATTTTAGAAGGCCCATTACAATTAATGGTAAAAATGGATCATTTTGAAATTTCTAACATTACAACATTTTCCATAATTGGTAGTTAGGTGCAAAAAATACACATTTATCATCCATTTTTAGGGCATCCATTGATGGATGAAAACATCATTGTTTTTGCAACTAGCCATGTAAACAAATCGTAGTAAATAGCAAGTAATAAATAGGGCTAGGTAATAAGTAATATGTATATGGCTAAATGGTAGATATTTTATCAAGTTTATATGTCATATGGTTTTTTAAAAATTAGTTAATTAATTAAGTGGGCTATGTAATAGGTAGGAGGCATTGAGTAGTTTGTAAGTAGACTAATTAGTAATAGGTATTTTATTGTGTTGAATGAATTAATGTTGTGTTTTATTAATTAACTAGGCTAAGTAATTAATCAATTAATAAGTTGTAAGTTGTAAGGTAGTAAGCAATATGTTTGGGAACTAAATAGTAGGTATTTTGTCATGTTGATATGTGATAATGTTTTTGTATTAATTATTTAATTAAGTAGGCTATGTAATTTATTTATTAAATAGGCTAGGTAGTAGGTAGTAAGAATAATTTATAGTTACATAAAATCAATTAGATATATGGTATTAATTAATATTTATAAATTAAAATCGATTATTTAGATTAATCTTTTACATGAGAAATAATATGGTTCCTATAAAAGCTTGTATTATAATTTATTTGTGATCTATTTATAACTATATACATTTGAATTAATTCATATTGATAAATTATGATATATGAAAAGAAAATTGTATAACATAATTTTAAGAATCAAATGAAAGTTTAAGATATGAAAGATATATACTTTATTTACTAATATATTATACATTTATAAATCATGTGCTTGAATTTTATTTTTTTTAAAGAATGGTTGTTGAAATGATATTCAATTTCAAATAGTTTCCTTTTCAAATTAATTTATATATACATGTGTGTGTACATTATTGAAAAATCTTTAAGATTAAACTTCAATCTTATCATTTGGACAGACACTTGATAAGATATCAAAAATCAAAAATGAAATTTTGTGTAATGTTTTAAACAACGCATAACCACAATCTGCGATCAATCCTTCGCCAACAACCCAGCACTATTTCTAGAAGGATCGGATGGCAACATGGAAATAGTAAAAGTAATCCTTAACCGCTTTTGCCTCGCATCTGGAGCTAAGATCAACTGGCAGAAATCAGGCGCTAGATGGGCCTCCACACAACCCAAGCACCCGACCTGGGGACATGAAGTGGGCCTCAAATGGATATCTGTGGTCAACAAACCCAACGGATTTGATACCTAGGTTTGCTTATGGGTCACCACCTACACGCAGAAGCCAATTTCGACAAACTCCTATTTTCAATCAAGGGCAAGCTCCTGAGCTGGTCTACGAGCTGGTTATCGACAACCGGGCGGATTGCTGTGGGCCAATCAAGGCCTCCTTGCGACAGCTTGGTACATCGTCGCATGTTGGAACTTAATGCCAGACATGTGCATGTAACTTAATACACAGTTTCATCCAAAAGTTGATCTGGAGTGAAAGGAAGGCTGCACCTGAGTGAAGGTCAAAGGGGTCACACTCATCCTCCGAACCTCCTTAGGCGGTCTGGGCGTCATCGATCCCGCAGCCCAGGAAAACGTACAATGACAAACCCAGATCTGCGAATACAGTTCAGATGCCAGTTCTTACATTACGTAGAACCTCTAGTCTGGTTGCCCCAGTACCAATCGTGTACGCGAGACGCTAAATACCCCCGCCCCACCCCCATCGAGCTCTGTCCGGCGTCCTTTCTGCGCCTGACAGTGCAGCACGGCGGAGAACCGTGTGGTTCTGCCACAGGGTTTCACTTTTTGACTGTGGGAGCTATCTGAATAGAAAAGAAAACCACCCTCTTCAGTACCTGAATCTGTGCCAGTGGATAGTACCATGTTCTACATTTGGGAGGACCAAATTGCGAACCTTATGGGGCGTATTTAGCGTCTTGCATCATATACCCAAGACCATAATCAGCACCAAAATCAAAACTGGGCATAAAATAATCTTTATAATCAGTAAACCTTTCGGCCCTGAGTTTGGGCTTTACTAGATTCTGGCCTGTGCTGAGCCCTACCTCATGTGGGCCCTTATTCGAGTAAGGTCCCAAAAAGTCAAGCTTGCTGCACCCTACATATAAAAGACTTATCTGCAAAGTAAGGAAAGGACAGAATCAGAACCCTGAGTTTGGGCTTTACTAGATTCTGGCCTGTGCTCGGCTCTACCTCATGTGGGCCCTTATTCGAGTAAAGTCCCAAAAAGTCAAGCCTGCTGCACCCTACATACAAAAGACTTATCCTCAAAGTAAGGAAAGAACAGCATCAGAACCCTGAGTTTGGGCTTTACTAGATTCTGGCCTGTGCTCAGCCCTATCTCATGTGGGCCCTTATTCTAGTAAAGTCCCAAAAAGTCAAGCCTGCTGCACCCTGAACACAAAAGACTTATCCGCAAAGTAAGGAAGGGATAGCACCAGAACCCTGAGTTTGTTCATAAACAACTTGAGATTTTAAGAACATGGAAAAAAGTACATCAGCGTTGAAACTCAGAAAACCATCAATTTTGGTGGTAAACAGTTTGGGCTTTACACTGGGAGTCGGGGCCAAAAAAGACTTGGTGCCCACTTTAAGCATTTTTGGGTTGCAAATTGGCCTCGAGTTACTAATAAATGCTAGAACATTGATGCCAGGATGTTAATAAATGCTGGAAGATTGGCCCCAAGGGTTGTGAATTTGCCTCCCAAATTTGATGGTACCCTTTTTTCAGCCTTGAGGCCAATACAAGGCCATATTGTTCAGCATTTATAAGTACTTCGAGCAGATTGAAAAGTTTTAAAAAATTTCACCCTTGACTCTTAGTGTAAAGCGGGCGAAGTTTCATCTGTCTTTCCTTTTTTTGAGCGTCTCCACTACTATTATATTTTCACTGCTCCTACCAAAACAACTACTATAATTAGTCACGAACCTTGTGCATTAAATGCTGAGTTCCAACATTTCATACCCAGATTTAATAATATTTCTTTAATTTGTGGATACCATTAAAGAGGGGTTTGGGGGTGAAAGGAGGCCCAAAGACAGGGTGAAGATAGGTTGACTTTAGAGATTTCTCTAATAATCTTTACCTAGAGCATAATATCTAATGGTTTATTGCAACTGGATTCGCCGTGACATCCTCACGTCCTCGTCTTCATCCATGCTCCTCGCTAGACACCTAAACTACTTGCACGTGGCAAGCTATGAATTTGGTGAGTTCCAGTATTTAGACTTGTCTCATATCTCTAGGCTAGCCTTGAATTCTAGACAAGTGAAACTCAACCTGTTAAGGCCTTGTTGCCCAAGATTACCATCTTTCATCTCATGGCCTATAACTTATAAAGGCTAAACCATATAACCCTATAAACCTTAAACCTCAAAACCCTATAATTGAATTTAAAATTTAAACATAAAACCAAATAACCTTATGAATCTAAAATTTTAAATAAACCTGACGTTTAAACCTAAAACATTAACCCTAGACATAAACATAAACTTTATAAACTTTAGATTTAAAGCCTTAAAACCTTATAACTTTCACCCTAAAGCTCATATTTAACACAGAAACCTAAACCTTTAAGTCTAATCCCTAAACTTAAACTTAAAACCTTATACATAAACCTTAACCTTAAACACCAAACCCTAAATATGAACTTAAACCTAATCTTTAACTTTGATCCTAGAACTTTAACATAGCCCTAAACCTAAAACCAAAAATCAAACCTTAAAATAAAATGAGATGTCAAACCTTCATGCATCTTGTTGTATGTTTTAATAACATCCATATGAATTCCAAGTATCAACTCATGCCTCTCAATGCGGTGCATCACAAACATGTCCTCACCCATGTAACCAAGGTCATTCAATAAGTATTCAAAATACCCGTTATGTGGACAAAATATTAAAACGATGATTTATGAATGTCCAATTGGTAAATGATATTGATGTCATGGTATGACCTTGGGTACTTAAAATCCAAATAAATGAACAATCCATGATGGTCCATCACAATTGTGTTGTTCATGCAATACATATTTTTCTGCGCATTAAACTGGCTACGATGGGACAAATTTTTGCAAGGATTATAATCTGTCGCTACTCAACAATGGGATAACAAATTTCGATGGCAATTGTAGAATTGATGCAAGATGCAATAAATATTTCATCGTCATTTATTGCACTTTTGTTCCAATTCCATTGAAGGCATCATATTTAGTCACATTGTTCTAGGGCAAAGTTGGATGATCGCCCAATAGAGCAGTGTGATTCCCGTATGGACCTCGCATAATTAATAATGATTGGGATCACAACACCAATTTTTCAAATTTTCCCAAAGTGAAGTTGGTGAGAGATTTAAACAAACCTGATGTGGCCCACATGGTCACTAAGATGTTTCACATACCTACATCAAGGTTGATTGATTGTCCACTTTTTTCATTCAACTCGATTGATGTGAAATATTCTCAAATGTTGTACAAGCTATTATCACTTGCACTACAATTTGATCATTTGTTGCAATTTCTTCAAACAACTCCTTGTCAACTCCTTTAGTAGCAACTCCTCATCACTACTAGAGGAACTCAAATCAAAATGTGATAAAATGAACTTCATAGGTAGCAAGTGAAATGAACCTTCAAAAATAAAAATGAAATGGGACTTCCAAAACTTTAAAAACATTCAAATTAGTTGACACTCCCAAATGACATGGAAGACTTGAAACTTTCAAGTAAATGAGATTGAAAAAAGAGGCAAAAATGGGATCCCTCCCATTTATATAACATCAAGGGCATTAAATGAAAAGCTTCCACAACCCCATAAACCCTAAACTTTAAATCCTAAAACATGAACCTAAACCCAACATACAAAATTTGAGATAAATCCAACTATCCCCTACCACTCCAACAACCAAAATTTAATATATAAGGGCGCCAACCCACCCACTCTGGAAGAAAAACAAACCCTCTCCTTCCTCCCACTCTCTACCCCCCCCCCTTGCCTCAAAGAAAAAATTAAAATAAAATCATCTAATATAATAATAATAATAAATACGTTACTGCAGGCTACAAAACTGATTGATTCGCTGATATTTGTGCTTTCCCATCTTCGGTCATACCCTCAAGCTGCTGCAGCAGGCAGGTAGTGCAGAATTACAAGCCTCATCAAACTTTGAGGGTGTCAATGGGGTGACCGCCTGGTTCTGCAGCAGTGTTTGACCGATGTAGGCGAAGAGATTAAGAGGTGAAGAGACGAAGTGAGTACCATAGATCTTCAAACCTTACCCATGGCTCCCGCATCGCTCGCCGCAACAAA
>Ga0116226_10002890_pt1 | contig 15088 bp, 10 predicted proteins | sample S1TSphfallax_FD_89692 | JGI IMG/M metagenome (GOLD analysis project Ga0116226, IMG submission 89692) | Host-associated microbial communities from peat moss isolated from Minnesota, USA - S1T2_Fa - Sphagnum fallax MG | ecosystem: Host-associated > Plants > Peat moss > Unclassified | place: USA...
CCGCCGCAAGCCCAGGCCCATCCAGATCTACCCCACCCAAACCTGGCAGGAACGCGAGGCGCTGGACCGGGAACTCGCCGAATGGCACGCCAACCGGCGCCCCTACGTCCCGCCCAAACCCTCCAAGATCCCGGGGCTGACACAGCCCCCGATCCAGGAAACACCGGCGAAGCCCCGACCACCGCCGTGGCGATGCAATATGATGGGGCGATAGAAGGAAGATGTTCTTTCTTGAAAGAAAGAACCAAAGAACTTTTCCCCGTTAAGAAGCGGGAGCAGCCGTACGCCTAAAACGGATAAAAGTCTTTTTGCTTCTTTTTCTTCAGAAAAAGAAGACTCTTCCTTCAACTGAGCGCGGCACACCCCGCGATGCCCGTCAAGTCACGCTCTCGACACGCCGCATCGCAATGTTATACTATAACGATCCGCTCCTGAGAGATCGTGCTCATGAACCTGCGTCCCCTCGTCGCGGCCGCCCTGCTGCTGGCCAGCCCCGCCGCTCGCGCGGCCGAGCCGATCGGCATCGTTGCCGCCGAGAATTTCTACGGCGACATCGCCCGTCAGATCGCGGGGCCGGACGCCCGCGTCACCAGCATTCTCAGCAACCCCGATCAGGACCCGCATCTGTTCGAGGCCGATCCCTCCACCGCGCGCGCTTTGGCCGACGCCCGGCTGGTGATCGCCAACGGCGTCGACTACGACCCGTGGGTTACCAAACTGCTCGCCGCCTCCACCACGCCCAACCGTCGCATCATCATCGCCGCCGACCTGCTGCACCGTAAGCCCGGGGTCAACCCGCATCTTTGGTACGATCCCGCCACCATGCCGGCGGTCGCCACCGCGATCGCCACGGCGCTGGCCGCCGAGGTTCCCGCCACCCAGGCCCGGCTGCAAGCCTTCCTCGCCTCCCTCGCCCCCATCACCGCCAGGATCGCCGACATGCGCGGCAAATATGCCGGCGTCCCGGTCACCGCCACCGAACCGGTGTTCGGCTACATGGCGACCGCTCTGGGCCTCGCCATGCGCAACCAGCGCTTCCAGCTCGCCGTGATGAACGACACCGAGCCGAGTGCCGCCGACATCGCGGCCTTCGAGCGCGACCTCAAAACCCACAAGGTCCGCGTGCTGCTCTACAACAAGCAAGCGTCGGACAGCGCCGTCGAGCGGCTGCTCGGCATCGCCAGGGCGGCGAAAATCCCGGTGGTCGGCGTCACCGAAACCGAGCCCGCCGGCACCACCTACCAGCAATGGATGCTGAGCCAGCTCGCGGCACTGGACGCAGCCCTGGCCACCCCCGCTTCGTGACCAGCATCGAGATCGACGGCGCCAGCCTCACGCTGGGCGGCCGCGTCGTGCTGCGCGACATCTCGCTCAGCATCGCCGGCGGCGAATTCATCGGCGTGCTCGGGCCCAACGGCGCGGGCAAGACCACCTTGCTGCGGGCCCTGCTCGGCCTGGTGCCGATCAGCGCCGGCCGCATCGCCGTCCTGGGCCAGCCGCCGGCCCGCGGCAATCCGGCGATCGGCTACATGCCGCAAACCCGCGCACTCGCCGCCACCCGGCTGAGCGGGTGGGACGTCGTCGCCAGCGCCGCCCGCGGCACACGCTGGGGGCTCCCCCTCCTCAGCGCCATGGCGCGCCGCGACGTCGCCTGGGCGCTCGATCTGGTCGATGGCAAGGATCTCGCCACCCGCCCGCTGATCGATCTGTCCGGCGGCGAGCGCCAACGCCTGCTGCTCGCCCAGGCCCTGCTCGGCCGCCCCCGCCTGCTGCTGCTGGACGAACCGCTGATCAGCCTCGACCCCCACCACCAAAGCGGCGTGATCACCCTGGTCGACCGGGTGCGCCGCGCGCTGGGCATCACCGTCCTGTTCACCGCCCACGAGCTCAACCCGCTGCTCGGCGCCATCGACCGCGTGCTCTATCTCGGCGCCGGCCACGCGGCACTGGGCACCGTCGCCGAGGTGATCACCACCCCGGTACTCAGCCGCCTCTATGGCGCGCCGATCGAGGTCGCCCACGTGAACGGCCGCATCTTCGTCATGACGGGTGATCACGACGCCCACAGGCACGCATAGGCCCCCCGATGTTCGCCTATGATTTCATGATCCACGCCTGCATCGCCGCCGGCATCGTCGCCGTCGTTTCCGGCTGCGTCGGCTATTTTCTGGTCCTGCGCGGCCAGACCTTCGCCGGCCACGCGCTCGCCCATGTCGGCTTCACCGGCGCCACCGGCGCGGTCCTGATCGGCGCCCCCCCGCTCGCCGGCCTGGTGCTGGTCACCGTCGCCGGCGGCGTCGGCATCGGCCTGCTCGGCGACCGGCTACAGGGCCGAGACGTCGCGATCGGCCTGGTGCTGTCGGCCGCCCTCGGCCTCGGCCTGCTGTTCCTGCATTTCTTCACCGCCTACGCCAGCCAGGCGACGGCCCTGCTGTTCGGCAACGTGCTGGCCGTGGACGTCGACACGCTGTGGGCGATGCTCGGCCTCGGCCTGCTCAGCCTCGCGGGCCTGGGGATCATCGCCCGCCCCCTGCTGTTCGCCAGCCTGCAGCCCGACCTCGCCGAAGCCAAGGGCGTGTCGATCCGGCTGATGTCGGTGCTGTTCCTGGCGATCGTGGCCCTCGCCACCGCCGAATGCACCCAGATCGTCGGCGTCCTGCTGGTCTTCACCCTCATGGTCGGCCCCGCCGCCACCGCGCAACGCCTGACCACCCGCCTCGGCGCCGGCGTCCTGCTATCGGTCACGCTGGCCCTCGCCCAAGCCTGGCTCGGCCTGGTGCTGGCCTACTATACCGACTGGCCGACCAGCTTCTGGATCGCCGCCCTCAGCGGCGGCACCTATTTGCTGGCCAGCCTCACCCGATCGACATGAGGTTGGCGTTGCCCCCCGCCGCCGCCGTGTTGGTGCTGATCGAGCGTTCCCGCAGCAACCACTCCCCGGCATAGCGCTCGCTCCCCGGCACGGTGCCATGCACCGCCACGATCGGCCCCTCCCTGTCCGCCATGGCGCCGAGCAAGCCGAGCAGCTCATCGGGCGGCCCATCATGCAGCACGGCGGCCACCGCCCCCCCGTCCGCCGGCACGATCGACCGCCGCAGCGAAGCCGGCAGCTCCACCAATATATCGCTCGGTGGCGCATCCGCCGGCAGCACCGCGACACAGCCCGCCGCCAGCACCGTGCCGATCTGCCGCAGCAATCCCGCCTCATCGGCCGCCACGCACAACACCCGCCCGCGCGGCTCCAACGCATACAGATTGCGCTCGCCCACCGGCCCCGCCAGCTCCATCACCACGCCATGCGGCACCTCGGCCACCGGCGCGGCCCGGCCCCGCTGTCCCAGCCACTCCCGCCAATCACCGCCAGCCCCCGAGGCAGTGCCCACCAACCCGGTCTCGGCCGGATGGCGCGCCAGCAGCCGTCGCAGATACAACGGCCCCCCCGCCTTCGGCCCGGTGCCGGACAGCCCATGCCCGCCAAACGGCTGCACGCCCACCACGGCCCCGATCTGATTCCGGTTCACATAGATATTGCCCGCCGCGATCCGGCTGGTGACATGCGCGATGGTCTCGTCGATCCGGCTATGAATGCCAAAGGTCAGCGCATAGCCGGTGGCATTGATGTCATCGATCAACGCGTCGAGCCGGTCGCGCCGATAGCGCACCACGTGCAGCACCGGCCCGAACACCTCGCGGTCGAGATCACCGATCCCCGCGATCTCGATCAAGGTGGGCGCCACAAAGATCCCGTCACCACAGCCCGCCGGCAGTTCGGCCGAATGCACTGCCCGTCCGGCCGCCCGCATCGCCTGGACATGCCGGACAATGCCGTCCCGCGCCGCCTCGCTGATCACCGGCCCCACATCGGTCGACAGCAACCGCGGGTCCCCCACCGACAATTCCGCCATCGCCCCCTTCAGCATGGTCAGCACCCGCTCGGCGATCTCGTCCTGCAGGCACAGCACCCGCAGCGCCGAGCAGCGCTGCCCCGCTGAGTCGAACGCCGACGCCAGCACGTCCCCCACCACCTGCTCGGGCAGCGCCGAGCTATCGACGATCAGCGCGTTCTGGCCACCCGTCTCGGCGATCAGCGGCACCGGCCGCCGATCCCCCGTGAGACGACCCGACAGCGCCCGCTGGATCGACCGCGCGACCTCGGTGGATCCGGTGAACATCACCCCGCAGGTCCGCGTGTCGGCAACCAGTGCCGCCCCCACATCACCCCGTCCCGGCAACAGCTGCACCGCCCCCGGCGGCACGCCGGCCTCCAGCAACAATCGGACGGCCTCCGCCGCGATCAACGGCGTCTCCTCAGCTGGCTTGGCCAGCACCACATTGCCCACCGCCAGCGCCGCCGCGATCTGGCCGGTAAAGATCGCCAGCGGAAAATTCCACGGACTGATGCACACCACTACCCCGAGCGGCACATGGGTGCTGGCCGAGAACCCCTCACACTGCAGCGCATAGTACCGCAGGAAATCCACCGCCTCGCGCACCTCGGCCACCGCATTGGCCGCCGACTTGCCGGCCTCGCGAATGATCAGCGCGACCAGCCCGAGCATGCCGCCCTCGAACGCATCGGCCACGCGCCGCAAACAGTCCGCGCGCTGCGGCGCCGGCATGTCCCGCCAGCCCGGCCACGCCGCCTGCGCCCCCGCGAACGCCGCCGCCAGATCGGCCGGCGTGCTCACCACCATCTCGCCGACCACGTCCGCGAGGTCGGCCGGATTGCGTACCCCCTCGCCGACACCCGGCTCCGTGGGCAACGCCAACATCGGCGCCGCCCGCCAAACCCGTAGCACATCCTCGTCGATGGCCGCCGACAGCCGCGCCAGCGCAGCCTCGTCGGACAAATCGAACCCCAGAGAATTCGCCCGCGCCGGCCCAAAAATTTCGCGCGGCATCGCAATCCGCGGATGCGGCGCCCCCACCGGCAAGCTCGCCCGCGCCTCCGCCACGGGATCGGCGACCAAGGCGGCGACGGGAATGGCAGGATCGTTGATGCGATTGACGAACGAGCTATTGGCCCCGTTCTCCAACAGCCGCCGCACGAGATACGCCAGCAACGTCTCGTGGGTGCCCACCGGGGCATAAATGCGACAGGGACGGTTCAGCTTGTCGCGCCCCACCACCTCCTCATACAGCGGCTCGCCCATGCCGTGCAGGCACTGGAACTCGTACTGGCCGAGATAGAAATTCTCCCCCGCCATGCTGTGGATCGCCGCCAGGGTATAGGCGTTGTGCGTGGCGAACTGCGGAAACACCGCGTCCGGTGCGGCCAGTAAAATCTTCGCGCAAGCAAGGTAGGACACGTCGGTATGCAGCTTGCGGGTGAACACCGGAAAGCCCGCCAGCCCGTCCACCTGCGCCCGCTTGATCTCGCTGTCCCAGTATGCCCCCTTCACCAGCCGCACCATCAGCCGCCGACCGGTCCGCCGCGCCAGCTCGATGATATGCGCCAGCACGAACGGCGCGCGCTTCTGATAGGCCTGCACCACGAAGCCAATCCCGTTCCACCCCGCGAGCTCCGGCGCCGCACACGCCGCCTCCAGCAGATCGAGCGACACATCCAGCCGATCCGCCTCCTCGGCATCGATGTTCAGCCCGATGTCATAACGCCGCGCCAACACCAGCAACGACACCAGGGCCGGCAGCAACTCGGCCATCACCCGCCCGCGCTGCGCCCGGCCATAGCGCGGATGCAACGCCGATAATTTCACCGAGATGCCCGGCCCCTCGTAAATCCCCCGCCGGTTGGAGGCCCGGCCGATCGCATGGATCGCCGTTTCATAGTCGCGAAAATACCGCGCGGCGTCGGCCGCCGTCATCGCCGCCTCGCCGAGCATGTCGTAGGAATAGCGAAAGCCCTCCGCCTCCAGCCGCCGGCTGTTGGACAGCGCCGCCGCGATCGTCTGCCCCGTCACGAACTGCTCGCCCATCATGCGCATGGCGATGTCCACGCCCCGCCGGATCACCGGCTCCCCACCCCGCGCGATCAGCCGCGTCAACGCCGCCGCCAGTCCGCTCTCATTGGTGGTGCCGGCAAGCTTGCCCGTCACCACCAGCCCCCAGGTCGCGGCATTGACGAACAACGACGGACTCTGCCCGACATGGGACTGCCAATCCCGCGTGCCGATCTTGTCGCGGATCATGGCGTCCCGCGTCGCCGCATCGGGAATGCGCAGCAAGGCCTCGGCCAAGCACATCAGCGCCACCCCCTCCTGGCTGGACAGCGCATATTCCTGGATCAACCCCTCCACCCCGCCGCGCCGCGCCTTGCCCCGCAACGCCTCGACCAGACGACGCGCCAACGCCCCGGCCGAAGCCGCCACCGGTGCGGCCATCTCCGCCTGCGGGATCAGTCGCGCGAGACAATCACCCTCCGCTTCCCGATACGCTCCCACGATCGCCGTCCGCATCGCGCCACCCCGCTGCCGCCATGGGGTTGAGAATGAGGCTGGGGTGAGCACGCAAGCAAGGCTGGGCTCTTCCTCATTCTTGACGCCATGCCCGCGCGGGCGCATGGGACGGCCGTCAGACGGCTGGACGGCCGCTGCCGGGGTGAGAGCCCTGGTGGAGGAAAGTCCGGGCTCCACGGAAATACGGTGCCGGTTAACGGCCGGCGGGGGCGACCCCAGGGAAAGTGCCACAGAGAACAGACCGCCTGTGCGTGGCGACACCCACAGGCAAGGGTGAAACGGTGTGGTAAGAGCGCACCGCGCTGTCGGCAACGGCGGCGGCATGGCAAACCCCACCGGGAGCAAGACCGAATAGGGGCGGCCGGCGGCAAGTGTGCGGCGCAAGCGGCACGCCTGTGACGCAGGGGCATTTCCGCCCCGCAGCCCGGGTTGGTCGCGTCAGGCGCGCAGTGATGCGCGTCGCAGAGGAATGGTCGTCCCGCTCGCAAGGGCGGACAGAACCCGGCTTACAGGCCGTCTGACATTTTGCCCGATGGGTCCGCGGACCCGGGTTTGCTGCCATTTCAGAACAAATCATGAATACTTACATCCGTTCGTCGTTTTCTTCCCCGTCATCTCAAATGCTGGCCGCAAGACACTGATCATACGCTGAAAGAAGGGCGCCTTCCCTGCCAAAGCCCATGATATACCGCTTGAAACCCATAAATTCCCATGATATCCCATGTTACCTCATGTGACGATACTGTCATTCCCATGACCGTACCGTCGGTGGGTGGTGTTCCCGGCGGCGTCGGTCACCGCGCCGATCAGATAACGACGCGTCCTGAGGTGGGCGTAACCAGCGAAAAAGGCGGAACCCGGCCGGATGACCCTTTTCACGGGCACCCACATCAACAGGCTGGACGCCAAGGGCCGCGTATCCATTCCCGCGCCCTTTCGCGCGGCCCTGAAGGCCGATGACAATGGCGCGGGCAAGCTCATCCTGCGCCCGTCCCACCTGCAGCCGTGCGTCGAGGGCTGGACACCCACCGAGTTCAGCAAGCTGAGCGGCCAAATGCAGCGACTGCCGCTGTTCAGCGAGGATCAGGACGCGCTCGGCTTCACCCTGTTCGGCGAGGCCGCCGAGCTGGAGCCCGATCGTGAGGGTCGCATCGTACTGCCGGACCTGCATGCCGCGTTCGCCGGCGTCACCGACAGCGTCGGCTTCGTCGGCTGCGGCGCCACCTTCCAAATCTGGGACCCCGCGATCATCGCCCGTCGCCGAGCCGAGGCGCTGGCCCTGGTCAAGGCCCGCAACCTGGTGCTGCGCGGAGACCCGGCATGAGCGGGCATCTGCCGGTGATGCTGCGCGAGGTCCTGGCCACCCTGGCACCGCGCGATGGCGGCATCTATCTCGACGGCACGTTCGGCGGCGGCGGCTATGCCGCGGCCGTGCTGGACGCCGCGGCCTGCACTTTATGGGCGATCGACCGCGACCCGGCCGCAATCGCCCGCGGCGCCCTTCTGGCGCAGCGCTACCCAGGCCGATTGCACCTGCTGCAGGGCAGCTTTGCCGACATGGTGCAGTTGCTGGGCGACGCCGGCGTCGACCGGCTGGACGGCGTGGTGCTCGATCTCGGCGTGTCGTCGTTCCAGCTCGACGATCCCGCCAGAGGCTTCAGCTTCCGCGCCGACGGCCCGCTCGACATGCGCATGGGCGACAGCGGAGCCACCGCGGCGGATCTGGTGAACGGGCTCGCCGAGGCAGAACTCGCCGACACCCTCTATCAGTTGGGCGAGGAGCGCCTGTCGCGCCGCATCGCGCGCGCCATCATCGCCGCGCGCGCCGAGGCGCCGATCACCACCACCGGGCGACTGGCCTCAATCATTCGCGCCGTCGTACCGACCGATCGCAGGCCTGGCCATCGGCCGATCGATCCGGCAACGCGAAGCTTTCAGGCGCTGCGCATCCGGGTCAATGACGAGCTTGGCCAGATCGAGCGCGCGCTGGGTCAGGCCGCCGGCTTGCTGGCGCCGGGCGGCCGCCTGGTGGTGGTGTCGTTCCATTCCCTCGAGGACCGGCTGGTGAAGCGGTTCATGACCGAGGCGACCGGCCGGGCACCCGCGCCATCGCGTCACGATCCACGCGGGCTGGTCGTCCGGAACGCCTCGCCATTCCGGCTGGTGACAGGTCGCGCGCTACGCCCGGCCGACGACGAGCTCGCCGCGAATCCGCGCGCCCGCAGCGCGCGCCTGCGCGTGATCGAACGCCTCTCGCCGTCGGGAGATCCCGCATGATCCGCCCATTTACCTGCGTCTGTATGATGCTGGCGGCCGGTTCCGGGCTGTATCTCTATCAGTCCAAGCACCAGGCCTTGATGCTCGACCGCGAGATCAACCGTACCCTCAACGCAGTGGACGCGGCGCATCAGCGGGCCGGGTTGCTGCGCGCCGAGTATGCGCTGCAGAACGACCCGCAGCGGTTGGCAACGCTGACCAACCAGCTACTGCCGAATCTGAAGGTCACCGCGCCGACTCAGTTCACCACTTTCGCCGATCTCGACAAGCGACTTCCGCCGGTCGGCGCGCCGCCCGCCGTGACGCCACCGACCGATCCGCAACCGGCTGACGTCCCCACGCCGGTCGCGTCGGCCGCGCCCTCGCCGCCAGTGGTGGTGGCGACCAGCACGCCGCCGGCGATCGAGCCGCCCCGCGCCCCGATCCTGTCCGACACCCCGCGCATCGAGCCGGGGAAGCCCAAAGCTGACGTCGCCCGCACCGATCCAGCCAAGCCAGATCTGCAGCGCCCGGAGCCGCAGCGTCCCGCCGCCTTGGTGCCGCGCCCTCCGGCCGCGCAGCTCGCATCGGCGGGCGTCGTGCGGCCGACGCCCCTGGCGCCGCCTAGCGCATCGACCACCCCGGTCGCGGCGACGCGCGCGACCCGCGTCGAACCGACCACACAGACCGCCTATCATCAGCCTGACTTTCGCCAGCCTGAATATCGTCAATCGGAGTACCGCGCACCCATCGTCGGCTCGTCCCTCGGCATGGCACGCGCGATGGGCGCCCCCGCCTCCCCACCGCAACCCGCCTATCCCCAGCAGCCCGGCTATGCCGCGACGCCAACCTATGGCGCGCAGCGATGAGCGACACACCCGATCACGTGCCAGGCGAGGCACCCTCGCCGTCGGCGCCCGCCCGACGCTTCGGGGCTCCGGCCGGCGGCGCGGTCCCGCGCATGGAAAATGTGCGGGTCACCGCACCGGACCTCGCGCGGCGCGCCGCCATGGAGAAAACCCGCGGTCGCCTGGTGCTCGCCGCCGGCGGCTTTGTCGTGCTGTTCAGCGCCCTGGTGTTCAAGCTGGCTGACGCCACCATCCTGCAGCCGATGCTGCCCAAGCCCGAGGCTGCGCTGCGTCGGCCGGATCCACCGCCACCCCCCGGCACCTTACCGGCCTCGCTCGCCTCGACCAGTACCGATTTCGGCACCCGCCCGACGCGCGCCGCGATCACCGACCGCAATGGCGTGTTCCTGGCGATGTCCTTGCCCACAGCCAGCGTCTTCGCCAATCCCAAAATCCTGTTCGATCCGGTGGACGCTGCCCACAAGCTGAAGCAGGTGTTGCCGCAGATCGACGAGGCCGACATCCGCCGCCGACTGTCGGACACCAGCAAGCAGTTCGTCTATCTGGCCCGCCAGATCACCCCGAGCCAGCAACTGAAAATCAACGCGCTGGGCATTCCGGGCGTGGATTTCGAGATGACCGAGCGGCGCCGCTACCCGCTCGGCACGGTCGCCGCCCAGGTGCTCGGGGGCACCGATGTGGACGGCCACGGCGTCGCCGGGGTCGAGCGCTTCTTCGACCAGCGTCTGCATGACGATCCACATCCGCTGCGCCTGTCGCTCGACGTCCGCGTGCAGGCTGTGGTGCGCGACGAGCTGTCTCGTGCCATGGACGAATTCCAGGCAATCGGCGCCTGCGGGATCGTCATGGATGTGCGCACCGGCGAAGTGCTCGCGATGGTCAGTCTGCCGGATTACGACGCCAACGATGTCGGGCACGCGACCAGCGACCAGCGCTTCAACCGCGCGGTCACCGGCATGTACGAGCCAGGCAGCACGTTCAAGCTGCAGACCGCGTCGATGGCGCTGGATTCCGGCCAGGTCCACATTTGGAACGGCTTCGACGCCTCCTCTCCGATTCATATCGGTCACTTCACCATCGAGGATTTCGAAGGCAAGCATCGCTGGCTCTATCTGCCGGAAATCCTCGCTTATTCGTCCAACATCGGCGCCGCCAAAATGGCGGACTCGATCGGCGCCGAGCATCAGCGCGCCTGGATGGACCGCATGGGCATGCTGTCGCGCCTTGGCATCGAGCTACCCGAGGCCGGCCTGCCGCTGGCGCCGCCGGCGGCCAACTGGAAAGAGATCGCCACACTGACCATCGGCTTCGGTCACGGCATCGCGGTATCGCCGCTGCACGTGGTCGACGGCACCGCGGCCGTTGCCAATGGGGGCATATTATACCGACCCACAATTCTGGCGCCCGACCCCGGAGAACCGCCGCGCCAGGGCATCCGGGTGATGCAGACCGCAACCTCGGACATCGTGCGCAAGCTGATGCGCCTGGTGGTCACCGAAGGCTATGGCAAGTCGGCGGAAGTGCCTGGCTATTATGTCGGTGGCAAGACCGGCACCGCCGAGAAGGTGGCCGGCCACGGCTATGCCAAGCACGCCAACGTCTCGGCCTTCATGAGCGCGTTCCCGATGAACGCGCCGCGCTACGCCGTCTATATGATGCTGGACGATCCCAAGGCGGACGCCAGCACGCACGGCTACACGACCGCCGGCTGGGTGTCGGCCCCGGCCGCCGGCCGCGTGATCGCGCGCATCGGCCCGATGCTGGGGCTGTTGCCCGACACCGACGACGCGGCCGCGATCAACGCCCAGCTGTATATTCCGCTGCAGCCAGCGCGCCCCCCAGGTGCCACCGGCTCACTGCCGCCGGCGCGGATGGCGCCACCGCCGGGCGATCCGATGGTCAGCCGCGACATCCCGCCGCCCCGCAAGATCCCCGCCACCGCGCCAGAGGCGCCGGCGGTGACACCGGCCTTCCCGCCGCGCGACTTTCGCCACGAGGCCAGCTTGGTCCGGCCCGAAATTGCGGTTCACTGATATCATGCGCGCCATTGCCAGCGCCCCCGTCGGACAGGCCACCTGGCGCATGGCGGCCGGACTCGACGTGCGCGGCATCACTGCCGACAGCCGCCAGGTGGCGCCCGGCTTCGTGTTCGCGGCCTTGCCAGGCGCGCGGGTGGATGGCCGCGACTTCATCGCCGACGCGGTGGCGCGCGGCGCCAGTGCCGTGCTGGCGCCCGATGGCACGGACTGGCCCGCCGGCACACCGCCGCGGCCGCTGCTGCAGGACCCCGAGCCACGCCGCCGCCTGGCGCAGATCGCCGCCGTCCTGGCAGGACCGCAGCCCACATTGTCGGTGGCCGTCACCGGCACCAATGGTAAGACCAGCAGCGTCGAATTTCTGCGTCAGATCTGGGCGCTGGCCGGCCACCAGGCCGCCAGCCTTGGCACACTCGGGCTCACCGCGCCCGGCATGCCGGCGGGACCGGGCCTGACCACGCCAGACCCGGTGGCCCTGGCCGGCATGCTGGCAAACCTGGCGCGCGCCGACATTCAGCGCGTGGCGATGGAGGCCTCCTCGCACGGGCTCGACCAGTTCCGGCTGGACGGCGTGCACCTGACCGCCGGCGGCTTCACCAACCTGACCCGCGACCATCTCGATTATCACGGCACCGTCGAGACCTATCGCCACGCCAAGCTGCGCCTGTTTGCCGAACTGCTGCCGGGCGGCGCCCCCGCGGTGGTCAGCACGACGCTCGACCCGGTGACCATGGCAGCGCTCCGGGCGATCGCGCTGCGCCGTCGGTTGCGCCTGTTAACCGTCGGCGAAGGCGGTGAGGCGATCACCCTGATCAGCGTCACGCCACGACCCAGCGGCCAGCTTCTGGAACTGCGCGTGAACGGGCGGATCCGCACCATCGAACTGCCGTTGGCCGGCCGGTTCCAGGCCGAGAACGCGCTGCTGGCGGCGGCCCTCGCGATCGCCACCGGCACCAGCGACGCGCTCGACCACCTCGCCCGATTGTCCGGCGTGCGCGGCCGTATGGAGCTGGCAGCCCGGCTGGACAACACGGCAGCCGTATACGTCGACTACGCCCACACGCCGGACGCGCTGGAGCGGCTGCTGATGGCGCTGCGACCGCACACCGCCGGCCAGCTGCATGTGGTGTTCGGCGCCGGCGGTGACCGCGACCGCGGCAAGCGGCCGCTGATGGGGGAAGCCGCGGCGCGCCTGGCCGACCGGGTGATCGTCACCGATGACAATCCCCGCGGCGAGGACCCCGCCAGCATCCGGGCGGCCATTCTGGCGGCGGCGCCGGGCGCCAGGGAGATCGGCGACCGGGCAACCGCGATCGCGGCGGCGATGAGCGATCTTACCCCGGGCGATGTGCTGGTGGTGGCCGGAAAGGGACATGAACAGGGACAGACGATCGGCCAGATCGTGCTGCCGTTTGACGATGTGGCGACCGTGCGCGAGCTGGCCGGTCGCCAATGAGCGCGCTCTGGAGCACGGCCGAATTGCAGGCGGCGACCGGCGGCCTGCTGCGCCGGCCATTTGCCGCCACCGGCGTGTCGATCGACACGCGCAGCTTGCGGCCGGGCGACCTGTTCGTCGCCCTGGTCGGCAATAATGGCGATGGCCACGCGCATGTCGCGGCGGCCCTCGCCCAGGGGGCCGCGGGTGCCTTGGTGCACAGCCTGCCGGATAAGGTGGCCGACGACGCGCCGCTGCTGCAGGTCGCCGACACGCTGCAGGGGCTTCGCGACCTGGCGTCGTTCGCCCGGGCCCGCTTCCAGGGACGGCTGGTGGCGGTCACTGGCAGCGTTGGCAAGACCACCACCAAGGAGATGCTGCGCGGCATGCTGACGCCGCAGGGGCACACCTGGGCGGCCGAGGCGTCGCACAATAATCAATGGGGTGTGCCGCTGACCCTCGCCAGGCTGTCGGCGCGTGCGAAATTCTGCATCGTCGAGATCGGCATGAACCATACCGGCGAGATTTCTCCCCTTGCCCGCCTCGCGCGGCCGCATGTCGCCGTGATCACCACCATCGAGCGGTCGCACATCGGCTATCTCGGCAGCATCGAGGCGATCGCTGACGAGAAGGCCGCGATCCTCGATGGGCTGGAACCGGGCGGCCTGGCGATCCTGCCTGCGGATTCTCCGTTATTTTCGCGATTGTCGGCCCGTGCGGCGCGGCAGCTGACATTCGGCGCCACGGCGGCGGCCCAGGTGCGGCTGATCGAGGCCATGTCGGACGCGAGCGGCGTTCAGGTTGTCGCCGACTTCGCTGATCATCGCATGGCGTTTCGGATCGGCGCCCCGGGGCGCCACATGGCGGTCAACGCACTGGCGGCCCTGGCCGCGGCTGCCGCCATGGGCGCCGACCTCGACCGCGCCGCCGCGGCGCTGGCGGATTTTCAAGCGGTGGTCGGGCGCGGTGCGCTACGTCATATCGCGCTGCCGGGCGGCGAAGCGCTGCTGCTCGACGAGAGCTACAATGCGTCCTCCTCGGCGACCATTCGCGCGGCGCTCGGCGTGCTCGCCTTGCAGCCCGCGACGCGCCGCCTCGCGGTGCTCGGAGACATGCTGGAGCTCGGCCAGGCCGGTCCAGAGGAGCATGCCAGCCTGGCCCCGGATATCGAAAAGACCGTGGACCTGCTGTTCGCCTGCGGCCCGCTGATGCGCCTTCCTTATGACGCGATCGCCGCCGGCAAGCGCGGCGCCCATGCCGAGGATTCCGCCTCTCTGGCACCGATCGTCGCCGCCGCCGCCCGGCCTGGCGACGCGATCCTGGTCAAAGGCAGCCTCGGCAGCCGGATGCGCACTGTGGTCAGCGCGCTGGAAGACGCGGGAGCGGCCGGCTGATGCTGTACAACCTCGCCCGGCCGTTCGCCGACCAGTTCATCCTGTTCAACCTGCTGCGCTACGTCACATTCCGCTCGGCCGCCGCCTGCATGACGGCCCTCGTGATCAGCCTGCTGCTGGGACCGTCGCTGATCCGCTGGCTGAAATCCGTGCAGCGCGGCGGCCAGCCGATCCGCCCCGATGGCCCGGAGCGTCACGTCATCGAAAAGAAGGGCACGCCCACCATGGGCGGCGTGCTGATCCTGGCCGCCCTGACCGTATCGACCCTGCTGTGGGCCGATCTGCGTAACGGCTATGTCTGGGTGGTGCTGTTCGTCACCCTCGGCTACGGTGCGCTCGGCTTCGTCGACGACTTCATCAAGCTCTCGAAAGCCAACCACAAGGGCGTCTCGGCGCGCGCCAAACTTTACGCGCAGCTCGCGATCGGGCTAATCGGCTCGTTCTGGATCACCCAGCTCACCCACGGCCCGCTCGGCACCGGCGTCACCCTGCCGGTGTTCAAGGAGGTGCTGATCCCGCTCGGCATGTTCTTCCCGCTGTTCGGCATGCTGGTGATGCTGGGCTTTTCCAACGCAGTGAATCTGACCGACGGTCTCGATGGTCTGGCCATCGTGCCCACCATCATCGCCGCCGGGGTGTTCGCGCTGATCGCCTATCTCGTCGGCAATCGCATCTTCGCCGA
>Ga0116226_10002891_pt1 | contig 15088 bp, 7 predicted proteins | sample S1TSphfallax_FD_89692 | JGI IMG/M metagenome (GOLD analysis project Ga0116226, IMG submission 89692) | Host-associated microbial communities from peat moss isolated from Minnesota, USA - S1T2_Fa - Sphagnum fallax MG | ecosystem: Host-associated > Plants > Peat moss > Unclassified | place: USA...
AAGCCCTAAGTAGCCTCCACTTCCAAACCCTAGCCACCACTATTCAACCTAACCTAACTACTATAAGGATGTGAATACTATTCATCCTTTTGATGAATGTTTAACACATTCATCAACTTTGGGAATTAGAAACGAATAGTATTTCTAACACACAATAGCTGGGATCTTCTACAAAAAGGTCCAGAAATTCTACGACACAAACAAGTACACCAAACTTTGTGGAGGAGGTGGTTATAGATGTAGATAAGAAAACATAATTGTTTCAAACTATGGCAAATGTGAGTCTGAATATGGGAAATTTGAATTTGGAGTTGAGTAGTCTAAAAAAACAAATTGGTCATAGAAGAAAAGGATAATGCAATATTGTAAGTGGAATTAGACAAAGAAAGGAACTTCTAGAGGCTGTAGAAGCATAACATAGAAATCTAGAAGAAGAACAAGATGAAGAATGAACAAAAGATCAAAGCCCTCATACAAAAAATTACATGATGAGAATTGGGAGCTGAAGACTAAAACAACTTTAATGAAATCATAGGATGAAAAACTAAAGGAGTTAAGGAAGATGGTTGAGGACTAGGAAACTATAGAAAAAAAATGGGTAGAAACATTGTTCCATTATAAACAACAATAGGAGGCTTTGGGGAGTCAAATAGAACCACTAATTAAGGAAAAGAAGGAGAAGGAGAATGTTTTAATACATTCAAAATTGGTGAATATGAAGAGTGCTTCTCTACTTAATTCTGAAGAAATCAGAAGAAGGGCAATAGAGATAGAAAAAGAGAAGTTGGTGGAGGCAAATAAAGCATATTAGAGGAATTTGTAGCAGTTGCAGGCACAGTTAGAGGCTACAAATGAGTAGAAAAAGAGTTTAGATCTAGTTGGTGTGAAAAAATGGTTAGAGGATTATGAACAAATGTTGCAATATTACACTTTGATGAGGATTAAAAATAAGATGAAGGATTTTGATGTAGAGTTTTGGGAATGGTGGGAAGCATAGGAGTATTTTGCAAAAGAGTTAAAGAAACATCTAGCCCAACACAAAGCTAATGAAAGGATCCTTAGGTACAAGTTGGAGATATATCATAAAAAATTTCTAGAATTTATATGTGGGAGTCCAACAAGTATATAGACATTGGGCCAAGATGAGGAGGTTGAAGTAGGGCCCATAGGGATAATTCATGAGGAGAAAGTGCAAGCTCAAGAACCACAAGAATTCAAAAGGGGGGGGGGCTAGGAAAAGAAAGAACCACAAACAATTCATGAACAATAATAGGTGGAAACTACTCTAGAACCGAAGGTAGAGCAATCGAAGATGTAGTCCCTAGAAGTAGAACCATATATTGAGTTAGTGGAAGAGGCAATCAAAACTGCATATTCAAAGGTAGGTACATAACCACTAGTTGATGTACAAGTTGATACTATAAAAATTATAGTTAGAAGCTTAAAAGGTTGCATAATATTTTCGTTTTAATTTGTCATATCACAAGGATTTAAAGGACGAAATCCAAAGTACAGAGGGAATAATGTTAAAGGGGTAGGCTGACTACATTGTTTTTGACAAACAAGGCATTAAGGATAAGGATTGATCATTGGACATTGGAGGTTTTCAATTTTGAATTCTTGTTGGGTTTTGAATCATGTTGATGGTGACTTGTGACAACCCAAAGATGGAAGTTTTGGAGAAAGAATATTCATTCTTATACACATAGTTTTGGGAGTGAAGATAGATGTAAAGACTTTGTAGTAGAAATTATAAATTATGTTTTGGAGATACCATGGATTTTATTTTATTGTTTTGATTGATTTCAACAAAACATGGGACCTTTTATTATATTTTTTATTGAATTTTTTAGTAAAACAAAGAAATACAAACTTTTGTAATGATTTTCACATTTAGTTTGTTGTGTGATTTTTTTGTAGTATCAAAACATAAGGAAATGAAGTGTAATTTTGTTTCTAGATTTTTTACATTATATCTTGAAGTATAAATTTTGGTTATATGAAATAACCATGAATATGGTATTTTAATGAACTTCAAAGGTACATGTGTTTAAAATCAATGCAAGAATTATGAATGTGTCCATATTGTAGTGCAAATATGTTGTTATAGTAAGTGTGGAATAGGTCTACATGGATTTAATCCATATCTATCAGTTTCATTACATGATTTTTTGTAAATCAGCATTTGATTTACAAAGAAATAATAAAATAACATATATTGAAATAAACATTATTATAAACTCATATTTAAAATTTTCCTTAAATTTTAATTTTAATATAAATGTGCATCATACATAACATATTCATTTACACAAATAGAAATTACCTGTTGTTTAATTTTTAATGAAATTCTATTGCAATTTAAAGAAAATATTCAAATATCATGTGTATAAAAATGAATAAACATGAGTAATCCACAAAAGTATAAAATTATGTATCATTATTTGATATGTTGTAACTAAAATTCAATTTACATATAAATAATTGTGTGGCCTATGTCATTGGCCTAAGTGTTACCATGTCTTCAACTGATTTTTCCTTTGAAAATTTGGTACTTTTTAGTTTATTTGAATTTTTAATGGCATAAATCATTTAAACATCAATATATCCTACATTCTAAATCCAAATCTTACCAAATAAATTCCAATAAATCCTGCTCATCAAGATTTTTCAACAACAAGAAAAGACACATTTTAATTTTTCCAAAAACAAAAAGCTACAATTTGAATCAATTTTCAATGAAGAAATTATTCAATATTCAAGAATTTCTGCATCACAAGTCCAAATGTCATGGAACTAAACCCCTGCACCCCTCCTCATCGAGAGCTTTCCAAAGACACCAATAATACAATCTAAAACATCTTGGTTCAATAGATTTCATAACTACAAAACAAATCAAAACAAACTACCTCTTTCATGACAGATTAGGTGTATTGAACATGCATATTATTACAAACCTATATTTCAACATTTCTAAAGATTTTATTTATAAAACAAAGTATAGTATTTTATGCACAAAAAAAAATTGCATCATACATAACCATTCATTTTATACAAAAACACATGTAATTTAATCTATTTATGAAGGTAGATAGTTTGTTTTGTTTTATCATGTTGGGAATTCCTAAACCAAATGGCTCCATGCAATACTATTGATATCTTTGAAAACCAAACAATGAGTAAGGGTGCAATGACTTGGGTTGAGAATCTTTGGAGCTATGATGCAAAGGTTATCGATTATTGAACCATTTTTTAGTAAACAATAATAAAACCATAGATAAAAATTGTATGAATCAAATCTAAAGGTGTATTTGGTGTTGTTGGAAAGTAGTAGTTGAATTAGATTTAATGAAGTTTATTTCATAATTTTCATATTTAAGGCATGAAAAATATTGAATTTTGAATGAATTTTGCTATTGAGAATTCAAACAAATTACAAAAAATGGGTTTAGGAGGGAAAATGAATTGAGTTTGTTTGCATTTGGGGCCAATAACACATGATATGTTATCTAGCCATGAAGGAAGGTAGTTTGTTTTGTTTTGTCATAATGGTGCCTCCAAAACATGATGTTTTAAGTTATGCTATCATCAAAAAGTTCTCAATGAGTAGGGATGCACGAACTTGGTATAGAATGTTTGGAGATACAATGTGGACTCTTTGATTATTGAACATTTTTTTCATTGGATTTTTAAAAAAAAACCAAGCTTGAAAACTATATTCAAATTTGGGGGTGTTGGAAAGCCCTCACCAAGTTTGATTTCATAATTTTGAGACTTAAAATGTGAACAATATTATTGAATTTTTAGTGGGTATTGTTGTTTGAAATTCAAACAAATTGCAAAATGAGGTTTGGAAGGAAAATTCAATTGAATGCATTTAAACTTGGGCTAATGACATAGGGCATATTAGTGTTTAATGAGTTTTTATTATAATTTAAAACAAATATTAAGATATCATGTGTATAAAAATGAATAAACATTAGAGTTGCACAATATTATTAATTATGTATCATTACTTGATATCTTGTAATGATATACATAAAATTAATTAATTACATGTTTATCGAATATAAACATTATTACTAACATATATTTTATATTTTCCTTAAACTTTATTTTGAAATTAAAAGTTTAATATTGATATGCACAAAAAAACCATTCATATATACAAATAAAATTTGCATGTAATTTGATGTTATCATAATCTTAAATAGATATTAAAATATTATATGTATAAAATTAAAGTTGCTTACTAGTTATTTAGCCTAATTGAAAAAAAAATGTAACAAAATTACAAATAAGACTACCTATAATACATTTTATCATCCATACATGTGTCACCAAAATAGTTCGACTAGTCAATTTCTTGACTATGTGCCAATTAAAGAACCTTAGATGCCAATAATATTTCAAAAATAACACCAAGTAGTTGAAACATGCTTCACATTATTTATTAACATAGTTGGGCATTCAACTTGGAAACATTTTTTATGCTAGGAATATTTGGCAAATGACCACCCAATTGAAAAATGTTTTCAACCATATACCAATATAATAGATGGATTGACTTAATTGGTAATTGCCTTAATTTTATTTGAAAAATCAAGAAAATCCTAGTTGAAACATAGTTGCAAATGTTGTGTGGTTGGAAACTATTGGTTAAAAAAGGGGGGTGTTTTACTACTATTTACACAATGTCACAAAGTTCAAACATTGTACAATAGACATTCTTACTTGGAGTGATAAGGAGCATGGTAGAGATGATTCCATGGTGGGTTCAACTTTTATGAAGCCTCAAATGCACGTGTGTGGCAACCACCTTTTGAGCATGGAAAGATTGCAAGTAAAGTTCTATGGTGACATTACACAAGGCAAAAGAAAAAATGGCAACCATTAGAGTGCAAAGTGATAAATGCTTGCTATTAAACCTATGTGCTTTCAAATGTTTGTAGATTACTTGTTTTCTTTGATTACAATATCACAAGTCACTATAATGTCTTAAAATCATCCGTATTGGGACATTCATCCATTATTCATTTTGTCAATACATGGATCATTGAAGTTTTCATTTGCTTATTTACAAATAAAAAAATAAATTTTGTTGAAAATAAGGAGTTGAACATGGATTTTGTACATAACTGAACTTCTTTATAGGTTTTATTTTTATTTCCTTCTAAATATACATTTAAGAACCTTTCGAAACATAATAGGCACTAAAATCATTGCAATCCTTTGTTAACAATATTCCAATTACAAAAAAAATCAAAATCAAAAGTAATTTAAATTATACATAATGGATCAAATTTGCTAGGAATTGCAACTAAGGCCTTCCTTACAAAGGAAGAAACATTTCTCCTCTATGGAAGTTTTCCAAATTTTGCATTTTGGGGGCTCAAAAGCATGTTCAAAACACTAATATGTATCACCAAACTATATCATGTTTTCAAGTTTTTTTTTGTACCAAGGCCTCATAGTCATCAAGATGTGTGTAAATGGATTAGTATAACATAGCCTTCAGGAAGTTTGATAATAAAGGCAATAATAAACATAATCCTTGTTGCTTTGTATTCAAATTAAAACTAGTTAAACATCTTCAAATTATATTAAAAACAAAGGATTCTAAATTCAAAGGTATATAAACAATAGGCAACAAACCTCACAAAATTCCAATGTTTCAAAGTCATGGGGGTACATGATTTTAATGTAGTCAACACAATCCTTTGGCTCCTCTTAGTGTATTTGGACTTGTGTGTATGTGGGTGGTATAATAAGTTGTTTTGGTAGTGGATACGTATATCTAGGTACATGACCTGTATAATTCTCAAAGATAAAAAAAATCAAATGTGTTTGTTCCAATTAAATATGCTAGATACAAATTGGGATCTAGAAGTACAAAAGGGGGTATGACATAATGTGACAAATAAGATGATAAAAATTCAATTTTTTTTGCATCAAGCCTTACATTATATTGAAATCTATAATTTTATTTTGAAGCATGATCACAAATTCAAAACTATAATAGTGTTTAAGGATGTTTGAATACCAAAATCTAAAAAGGTATATGTATTTTTAATTTTTGAATGTTTTGAACACATGGATCCCTTCTTGTGGAATATATTGAAGTCCAAAAAAAAAATGAAATGATTTGGTGAACATTTCATAAGGTTAAAAGAATTTTGAAACAAAAAAAACACTTATCCACATGTTTTTCTTGAATGCTTTAAACATACAACAAGACTCTTGAAACATGGTGAATTTTCATGAAAATTTTGTAGTTGCAACTTTGAAATTTTAAAAGCTTATTTCAAGATTTTAATGAATTTTTTGATATATAGTGTTCCCATGGTGATTTTTCAAAAATTCAAATTTTTGTAAAGTATTGTCCACACCTTGTTTGGTTCCTTTTCTCTTGCTTTCATCATGTTGAAAATAAGAAGTTTATAATTCCCACTATGCCAAAATGTGGTTTCAATGACTAGGACATGTTGTGACTTCTACCCAAAATAGTCATGTAGTTGTAAATAGAATTGAGTCATAGTCATTTTGAATCCTATAGTCATAATTGTGAGTCTATGACTATAAATATGACTATGATTACAATTAGAGGTAATTATAACCACATATATGATTACATGACTAATGTAACCATATTGAAGTAATTATTTGACGTTGTTTAAACAAGTTTTTAAAAAAAACTAAAATACATATCAATATGGTCAAATTTGTATTGGAAGCCTAACTTAATTTAATTTAATTTAATTTAAAAATTTACAAGTTTTATATATTTTAACTTAGTTTCGTATCAATTAATCTAGACCTAATTTAATTTAGATTTATTTAGATTTATTTAATCCAATCCTAATTTAACTTACTTTAAGTTAATTCACCTTAAGTAGCCTAATTTATATAGCCTAATTTATTTTAATTAATCTTATATATTAGGTTAATGTAATATATTTTAACATATATAAGCTAATTAAATTTAGTTTAGCCAAATGTAACCAATTTTAGCAACATTTAAATTTTGCCAAGTTACCAAACTTAAATTAATTAACTCAATTTAGCCAAATACATAACCAAATTTAACTTAATTTTTTCTAGGTTTAAACCAAATTTATGCAATTTCAACAAAAGAAATCAAGTTTAATTAAAATTTTGTTAAGTTTAGTCAAATTTAGCTAAAATCATTTAATTTTTTAAAAATTATCTTCATTTAACCAAGCTTAAGTAAGTTTTAACCAAGTTTATCCAAATATTAAAAAAAATTGTCCTGGTTTAGCCAAAATAACCTATTTTAGCCTCATTTATATTACTTAAACCATAATTAAAAAAAATTAATGAACTTTAGTTTTAATCTAGCCAAGTTTAATTTAAATATCATGTTTTGATAATAGAAAACTTAGTTTAACAAAAAAAACACAATTCAAGCAATTTCATTCATGTTATTTAAACCAAATTTAACAAAGTTTTACCAAAATTATCTATGGGTTTAAGATTCATAAATTTACAACATATTAAAATTATATATAAAATGACCTTTTAGAAAAATATAAATTATAATTTTCCAATTCTATTACAAAATATTTGTTGTATTATGATTTTTTTTCATTATTTCAATAAATAAATAAATATATAACATTGCATATGTATGTGTATATATTGTATTAATGTGTAGATTTTGATAAATATAAATTTATAAAATTGAAATAATGAATATATATATATAATGTTATGTTAAAGTGGTTGGATTATAATAAAGATAAAAAAATTGATTCATTACTTTTTTATTAAAAATATTCATTCTATAATTAATTTATTATATGTTGGAAATAAATATACATTTGGAATTAATATGATTATTAAATTAAAGGATATAGGGAAAATTAAATATTCGTAGATAAAGTATAAACATTGATTATAATGTGTGTATTATATATACATGTGACATATAATATTTATGCATATTAATCTACACATACATGTATGTGTAGATTAATAAATTATGTGGAAAATTATGTTATGTGTATGTAGTATCGTACATAATATATTAATAATATCATATTATATTCATATTTCAGAATTAGAAATAAATTAAAATATTCAATGTTTTATATTCAAATTATACATATATTTATTAAATTTTTATCATGTATTGAAACATAAAAAAATATGTTAAAATTTTAAAAATTCAAAAATGAGTTTCTATGTACAAAACTCATTATTTGAATTTTTAGTTGGTTCACATATGTAGATTATGCTCCAAAGTTCAATAATTCATATTCATATTTTCATTTGAGTAGGTATTGGAAAAGAAACTAAATTTTAAACTTTCCGCTTTTGTACATTCAAACATTGGAACATAAAAAGGAAATTAATGTGACAACATTGTGCCACATGTAATGTGGTAGGTGGATGGCAAAGGCCTTGGACCATTTTGAGGAGGTTTAAAGATCAATATTTGTTTCCACCATGTTGACCAATAATAGGTATAATGATGTATAATATGATGACATTTATATGATTGTATATAAAATTTATACGATTTGTGTACAAATCGTACATATATGGTACATAAATAATTTTTTTAGAATAAATATTCGAAATATATATAAATATAATAATAGATTGTTATTATTATTACGTAAATATAAATAATTATATCATATAATATATATATAATAATAATATTATGTAGTCATAGGTGTAGTTGCAATGGTGGTTACAACTATGACCATTTTAGCGATTAATGGCATTTACACTAGTTTTGTAATCATAAATGCCACGTTTTGATGTTGTGTCTAACATCTTAATTTTTTCTTGAAACTTGTATGTGGTGTGGAACTTGTGGTCTTTCACCTTGACCATGAACTAATATAGTTGGCTAGGTGTTTTGTTGTTATACATTTTGAACAATTGTGGGTGTTGCTTGAGGTTCAATAGGTTTTTAATGTGGTATGGAAATTAATTGATGATAAGGCTTATGTTGATGTGTCAAAGCTATTCCAACCTGTTGAGTGTTGGATTCATTCCATCTCCAAATTGTGTTAGAAATACTATTTGTTTTTAATTCCCAATGGAGATGAATGTGTTAAACATTCATCAAAAGGATGAATAGTATTTTCATCCTTGTAGTAGTTAAGTTAGGTTGAATAGTGGTGGCTAGGGTTTAGAAGTGAAAATTACTTGGGGCTTGGCAACGGCTAGGGTTAGGGTTTGGCGGCGGCTAGGGTTTGGTGGCAGCGAGGGTTAGGGCTTGACGGTGGCTAAGGTTAGGGTTAGGTGACGGCTAGGTTAGGGTTAAATGGTGGCTACTTTAGGGTTTGGAGATAGTATATAGTGGAGTGTTCTTGAGTGGTCTTCATTCTCTCCTTTCAGGGTTTTGAGTGCACATAAAACCTTCAAGCCTTGTTAGATATTACAAGTCATAGTTTTATGATTGTAGTATTTGAAGCATACAACCTTTGTAATTTTTTTGTTAGTTAATACGATTGTTTCATTTCATGAACCTTGAGTGTTTCATTTCTTGCTTGTTTTCAAGTTCTTTCCAATAATTGGGACGTGGTTGTTAGTATTGAAAACCAATAGATATTGCAGTTGGTGTGCGTGCATATGTTATGGGTAGGTAGTAACCCAAGGTTGCAAATTGTCATTATTATCATGCGAAGACAACTTCATCAAGTTGAATAGGTTCATGGTTGTCATCATCGTGAACATGCTCACTACTTGTGGTTGGATAAGATGTTTGTGGTGTCACTTGGTGAATGGTTGAGAACATGGTTGGGTCTCTTAACACAACTAGTTCGAATACATTTGGATGTTGTTCATTGGTTTCTCCCCTCTATTCTACATTTGTGTTTGGTGCATTCACTAGTCCATTTCCCTTCGATTGCACTTGTTTATCTTACTTTTGTGTAGATTTCAAAACAGGTTGATGTGTAACATGTTTTAACTATTTTGCAAGACTTCTAGTGACTACCTTTAACATCTTTTGAAATCAAATGGTTGTAGGAAGACCCTTGCATTACTTTTTAACATAAAATTAGAGTCACCCCTCCTAGTAATCATGAATTTGTAGAAAATTTCTTTTATAGATTGGGTGTTGATTTACTTCAAAAAAATTACACCAACCTCACCCTATTTTCTAATGCTTTCAAAGTAAATCAAGAAATAGGAACCTTTATCTTAAAAACTACACAAAACATTCAGAAAATGTGATACAAAACAAAATCTTTAAGTGTTAGCACTTTCAATACTATCTACTAAAATAATGAATCTAACCAAACATTCTAAGCATGATTACTTCTAAATTTTAATCCATTGCATGGTCACCAAATGTTAATGGGTTTTTTTATTCCCATCAATTTTTAACTTTTAAGTTTTTCAACAACAATTTCTAAAAATAACATGTACATATGAAAATTAAAAAATCTATGTACAATTCTTACAACATGTACTCAAATTGTTAAAACTTCAAAAACTAGAATTGAGAAAAAATAGTCATTTCATTCTTTGAAATTGAAATAAAAACAAAGTGGTTAAGTGATAAAGTGATTATCAAAATATGAAGTCCTCCTAGTTATATACAAACTAATTCAAAACTTAAACAGTCCAAATGGACCATTTGAACAATCATTATTCGATATAAACACTAAAAATCTCAAAAACATTCAATAATTTGCTTGTTTAACTACATGTCCAACAACTACCTATTTTGCAAACTACCGGTTGATTAACTACCTATCAACCTATTTGTTAACATAATGTAATGTTACTTGTCCAATTTTGTAACTGGTTAGGTTCTGTCACAAGTTAAGTTAGGTCGTAGGTTAGGTTAAGTAATAACATGTTACATTTAACAACTTGCTAAGTACATTAATCTATTAAATCACCTGTTACAAAATTTGGGCAATAGAAAAAATTGTAATATTGTGCCATGCCATCAAAAACTTGAATGTCCTTAGGCATATGGACAATAACTGATTTTTTTTTCAAATTTGGTAGCTTGCCTTCTTTGGATACAATGTAACCCAAAATGACCCAAAATGAATAAGAAACACGCATTTTTCAGGATTCAAGTTAATATTGAATTATCTAAATTTATCAAATCACAATCTTAGTTTTATTAAATGAGTGTTTAAATCGTTGAACACATTGAAATCATTCATAAATAGTTTCATGAAAACTCCAAGATAGTTTTTTAAGGTCCTATTCACTACCCATTGAAAGGTTGGTGGAGCATTTTCGAGTTCAAATAGCATGACAACCCAAATGAATGCTCCCAATTTGTGATGAATGCAATCTTGTACCTACTTTCAAGGGCAATAATGATTTGGTGATAATAGGAAAATCCATCCAAAATTGAATAAATTTCATGACTTGCTTCTTCATGTAAAACCTCTTCGTTAAATGGGACACGAATATTTCTTAGTTGCAACATTGAATGACCAAAAATCCACCCAAATTTGAAGTTTGTTTGGTACCACGATGATGGGCAATAAACATGCAATTGACTTCCACTACAAGAAAACAAGGTGTTTTTATTAGCAAAATTGGTCAAAAGGTACCCCAAATGCCCCCTATCCAACTTGACCAAGGTGCCATCTTGGACAAGTCGTTTTCAACATGGCCATTTTTACTTGGGTCTTTTTGGTGGTCCTTTTGGTTTTTTCTACTAGATTTTTTTATTCTCTTTTTTATTAGTCAACAATATTTTGATAATAATTATATATTATGGTATATTGATATATTAAATATATTAATCAATAAATTTAGCTACCTATATTACCTAATAAATAATGTACAAAATAAAGTAAAATAATTTGCCTACCTACCTTATTTAGCCTAAGGCCCCTAGGTAAGATGGCCATGTTAACAAATAGGAGTTCTAGTCAAGTACAAACATAAATCTTTATTGAAAGGAAATTAAAACATGAATCTCACAACATAGAACATAACATCAAGAACTCCTCAAGGTTCTTATCACATGAAATACACAAACTTGTGCCATGGAAAAAGGAAAACCAAACCATCAAAGCAAGGTATTTAACTAAAAGACCAAACCACAAATAACCAAACTAATATAAGGAAAGAAAATAATTCAACCTTATGAAAATAACGTAGTTACTTTCTTACTTTAGTAACTAATGAAACCTAACTAATTGAACTTGAATTCTCAATGCTCCCCTTTCAAGCTCAAATCCACTTCTAGTACATAAAACATTTTTTAAAACCTCCTTAGTCTATCTATACCTAAAGCCTTTGTGAAAATGTCAACAACTTGATTTTCAATACTAACATGAATAAGGTTAATTTTTCTTGTTATAATTTTTTTTCTAATAAAGTGGTAGTGCATTTCAATGTGTTTTTTCCTAGCATGATAGACCGGGTTGTTAACAAGTAGTATGCTATTGATGTTATCACAATAAATGACAACAAATATCCACTAATTGTCCCAAATATGTAAGGAATTTTTGTAACCAAACTATTTCACATGCAACAATTATTGCGCCTTTGTATTCTACGTTTGTGCTAGATAGTGCAACTATAAGTTGTTTCTTACCGCTCCAACTAATAGCACCATTTCCAAAAGAATACATGAAACCACTTGTTGATCTTCTATCTGAAACATTATCAGCCCAATCAACATTCGTGTATCCATGTACTTGTAACTAGCTATTGGCTTCATAAAAAATTCCACATTGCAAAGTATGTTTTATGTACTTAAGTATGCGCCTCACTACATCCAAATGTGGCTTTTGTGGTGTTTGCATGAATTGACTCACCACTCCAATTACATAACTCAAATCGGGCCTTGTGATGGTCATGTAATTCAAACTCTTTATTATGCGTCTATACAAGGTCTCTTTCATTTGCATGTAACTTCACATTTTACTGCAATGGAATTAAAATAGGTTTGTAACCTGTCATCCCATATTCGAACAACTTGCTCAAGGCATATTGCCTTTGTAGTAACCATATCCCTTTAGGGGATTGGATTACCTCAACGCCGAAGAAGTAATGTAACTCTACTAAATTCTTCATCTCAAACTTTTACTTCAAAAGCTTTTTCAAATCAAAGATGTCCGCATCACTATCTCCTATGATAATCAAGTCATCATCATAAATGACTATGATTACAATCCCGCAAATTGTCTTTTTCACATATAGTGAAAAATTTGCATTGGATGTTTGAAATCCACTTGTGACAAGATATTGACCTATCTTGTCAGACCAAGTTCTAGGTGTTTGCTTCAAGTCGTACAAAGCTTTCTTTAACCAATAAACCAAATTAGGATGTGTTTGTTGAGAATTCAAGCTCCACTAATTAAGTTTCATTAGTTATTGGAGTAGGAAAGTAATTAGGTTACTTTCACAAGGTTGAATTACTTTCTTTACTTATATTAGTTTGGTTATTTGTGGTTTAGTCTTGTTGTTAAATACCTTGGTGTTGATGGTTTGTTTTTATTTTTTTCATTACACAAGTTTGTGTATTTCATGTGACAAGAAGCTTGAGGAGTTCTTGATGTTATGTTTCGTGTTGTGAGTATCGTGTTTTAGTTTCCTTTCAATAAATATTTATGTTTGCACTTGAGTAGATATCCTATTTGTTAACATGGTATCAGAGGTTAGGTTGTTTGATGAGAAAGTTGAAAGAGATTTAAAGCTAGAAAGTCTCTAGAACTAAAGCTTGAGAGTCTCTACTAATATCATAGGAGTTTGTCAAGTGCAAAAGAAAAACATGGAGAGGAAAGAAAAGAAAAGAAAAGAAATGAAAGGAGATCCACATATCAAAGGTTGTGGAAGTTAGATATTTAAATCTAGATTTAAATTTACTATGAAAAGATCTTGGAATGAAACTTGGACAGATTATTGTAAATGCTTTAATTTTCAAATTTTCAAAAGAAAAGGATGTGTTTTGTGAGAGTTATGAGCTTTTGAAGATTCTATATCAGATCTGGTTTTTTGGTCATATCTCCTTTGTTTGAGCTTTTTTGAATTTGCAGCTTTGAGATCTTATAGATCATAAAGGATTAAATAAGTGAAAGAAATTTCAAGTCATTTGGATATGTATTGAGAGAGATTCAAGTATCTAAAATTTCAGCCTTAGTTTTTGAATTCTTTAGAGAGTGATAACTCTTTGTGATTGTCACTAATAGAACTAGAATTTTGAATAGATATAGAAGACATATATTTTATGTGTCTCTCAAAATCTCAAGGAGTTTGAAGTTGCTAAGAGCGAGTTGTACATCATTTTGTGTTTAGCTCCTAGTTTGAGGTGACTTCAAGGAAGTAGCAAGATCTTTCATTTTATGAAGTTAAATGAGTTGAAATTTTGAGAAACAGTAGTAGACATAGCTTTTCAAGTTGCAGTAAAATTTCAAAAGGATTCAAGGTCATATGTGAGCAGTGTAGCTTTGCAAAGTTGTTATGATATAAATTTACATTGAGAAGACATCAAAACAAATTTTTGAAGTGAAGCAAATATAACTTGGGAGAACTTGAAGGAAGGAGTTTGAAGATTGGGAAATGCAAATACATTATCAAGACCTTCATATGAAAGTTTGGTATGTAATCATGTACTTAGTACCATATAAAATATTATACAAAATACATACATATACGTAAAACCTATGTATAGTATAGAATTTTGTATAATACTCGAAACATACATACATATGCAAGGTTCATCTTGTTCAACCTTAACCCTAACCCTAATCCTAGAAATTAAGAAAGGAAAAGCCTAATCCCAATCCTAGAAACCGAAGAAGACATTGAGTGTTGCCTTGAGAGATTGTGGACAATCTTTCTCAAATTGCAATTGAGAAATTAGACAAGAACAATTTCCAAGTGTGGAAATTTAGGATTATGAATTTCTTAATGGGGAAAGGTTATTGGGAGTTCATTACTGGTGATGAAACAAAACTTCCTCTCCCAAAAAACCCCACACAACAACAAATTTAAGCCAATAAAACTTGGCATGAAAAAGCAAGGAAAGTCTTATATTAGCTTTCTATGAGTGTGTCCAATTCCATGATTGTGCATATTCAAGATGCAAAATCACCCAAGCAAGCTTGGGATACATTGGTGA